>UINC01002165.1_pt1 | contig 11496 bp, 6 predicted proteins | sample 5385821 | NCBI WGS metagenome assembly UINC01 (sample SAMEA4666929, study PRJEB26691) | marine metagenome | isolation source: Pacific Ocean | place: Pacific Ocean | collected 2011-10-13 | reverse complement strand
TCTCCCAGTTTGGAATCTTTCACGAGCATGTGAGCTTCTTCCGAATTGGTTCCTTCAAGACGCACAACTACTGGAATTTGCAAATCAACATTTTTGAAGGCGGCAATTACTCCTGCCGCAACCATGTCACAACGTACAATTCCACCAAATATATTGATCAAAATGCATTTAACATTTGGATCCCGTGTGATGATCCGGAATGCTTTTTCAACATTTTCCTGACTGGCGGCACCTCCAACATCAAGGAAGTTTGCAGGATCTCCACCATAGGCCTTGATGATGTCCATCGTACCCATCGCCAGACCTGCACCGTTAACCATGCAGCCGATGCTTCCATCTAACTTGACGTAGTTGAGGTCTGCTTCACTTGCTTCTACTTCAAGCGGATTTTCTTCATCCGTGTCTCTTAAAGCAAGATTATCCTTGTGACGAAACATGGCGTTATCGTCAAAAGAAAGCTTTGCATCAAGCGCAATTACCCGTCCGTCACCGGTGAGAACCAAAGGATTGATCTCAACCAGCGAGCAGTCTTCCTGCACAAATGCTTCATAAAGTGCCATAAAAACTGCAGAGGCAGGACGAATCAGCTTCGGATTAATTTCGTTAATTTTTAAGCCAAAAGCTAATTCATTCGCTTGGTATTGACGCAGGCCGACTGCCGGATCAACGAAAACTTTCAGTATTTTCTCTGGAGTTTTTGCAGCAACTTCCTCAATGTCCATTCCGCCTTCAGTGGATGCCAGCAAAACAATTTGCTGCTGTCCGCGGTCTACCAGTACTGAACAATAAAGTTCTTTGCTGATGTCCACGCCTTCTTCAACCAGCAATTGTTTGACCTTCTGTCCTTGCGGACCGGTCTGGTGAGTTACCAACTGCATACCGAGAATTGCTTCTGCATTTTCTCTGACGGCATCCTTACCTTTTGAAACTTTGATTCCTCCGCCTTTTCCGCGCCCACCAGCATGAATTTGAGCTTTGACCACACAAACTTTGCTTCCTAAGTCTTTGGCAATTTGTGATGCCTCTTCGACAGAGTAAGCCGCGCTGCCGCGAGGAACCGGCACACCATATTTTGCCAGAACCTGTTTAGCTTGATATTCATGTATTTTCATTGCTTCTTTTTATTTAGCCGAGCATTTCCTTGACTGCTTCACGCTCCATTTCCAGTTCGCTGCGTGTAGCCTGAATTTTTTCCTGTGAAAATTCATCCAATTCGATGCCCTGGACAACTTCGGGTACTCCGTTACCACTGCTCCTCAATGGATAACTGAAAATCAGTCCCTCCGGAATTCCGTAACTTCCATCGCTCGGAATGGCGGCACTGAACCAGTCACCCTCAGCTGTTGGAGTGGTGATTCGCATGATTGTATCCAGCGCTGCATTTGCTGCTGATGCAGCAGAAGAAGCACCACGGGCCTTGATAATGGCTGATCCACGTTGCTGAACTGTCTTTATGAAATCGCCTTGCAGCCATTCGTCGTCATCAATCACAGCTTGAGCAGGTTTGCCAAGGATTTTCGTGTTGGTGAAATCAGGATATTGTGTTGCACTGTGGTTGCCCCAGATTGTCAAATTGGTGACATCACTTACGGCGACACCCGCTTTTTGAGCTAGCTGAATTTTTGCCCGATTTTCATCAAGAGCGGTCATTGCAAACCAGCGCTCTCTTGGAATTTTCGGAGCATTATGCATGGCAATCAGGCAGTTGGTGTTGCAGGGGTTTCCAACCACGAGAACTCTAACGTCTTTTCCTGCATTCTCATTAAGTGCTTTTCCCTGCCCAACAAAAATACCACCATTGACCCGGAGCAAATCGTTGCGCTCCATTCCTGCTTTTCTTGGCACAGATCCAACCAGAAGTCCCCAGTCAATGTCCTTGAAAGCTACATTTGGATCTGAGGTGGCGACAATATTTGTGAGCAATGGGAAGGCACAATCGTCAAGTTCCATTTTTACACCTTCCAGTGCAGGTAAAGCTTTTTCCAGCTCTAATAACTGTAGTTCAACCGCAGTGTCCGTACCAAATACGGCACCGGAAGCCAGCCGAAACAACACTGCATAACCGATTTGTCCGGCTGCGCCGGTAACGGCAACTTTTACAGTTTTCATAATATCTCCTTTGGCCTTTTTGATTTAAGATTAAGTATTAGTGTAAAATCACTAACTGCCTTGAAATGTAATTTATCACCAAGACACTGAGGACATAGTCAACCAATGATAGATTTTTTCTCTCTGTTTTCTGTGTTTATATTGTGATTTTTTTACGGTTTTGGTTTTTTGCTATTACATCAAACATAACACGATACGAGGAATGCTCTTCAGGAGGAAACTCCACGTTTCGTTTGTGAGATAGAGCTCCACCATACAGCTCTACCAAGAAAATAATTCAACCACAAAATGCAGTAATTACTGCATTCAAAGTTGCACTGGGTCTCATTGCTACAGAGACCTTTTCATCATCAGGATGAAAGTAGCCTCCTAAATCAATCGCTTTGCCTTGAGCAGCATTCAGTTCATCAATAATCACGGTCTCGCTTTCTTCAAACTCTTTTGCCAGCCAGGAGAAGCGGTTTTGAATTATCGTATCTTCCGTTTGTTCGGCCAGGGCTTTTGCCCAGTATATTGCAAGGTAGAAGTGACTGCCACGATTGTCCAATTCATGGACTTTGCGAGAAGGCGACTTGTTGTTTCTCAGAAACTGTTCCGTAGCCTGGTTGAGAGTCTTTCCCAGTACGGCAGCCTCGGCCTTATCAGTGGTGCGGGCCAGATGATCAAAGGATTCGGCCAGTGCCAGAAATTCTCCCAGAGAATCCCAGCGTAAATGCGCCTCCTTGACAAACTGCTGGAAATGTTTTGGCGCAGAGCCGCCGGCTCCCGTTTCAAACAAACCACCACCTTTCATTAATGGAACGATCGAAAGCATCTTGGCGCTCGTGCCTAGTTCAAGGATCGGATAGAGGTCGGTGTTGAAATCACGCAGAACGTTTCCAGTCACCGAAATTGTATCCTGGCCGGTGCGTGCCCTTTCAATGGAAAGTCTTGCTGCATCATAGACCGGCATAATAGGAAGTTCCAAACCTTCCGTGTCATGTTCTTTGAGATAAATTTTGACCTTCTTGATCAGCTCACGTCCGTGTGCCCGCTCTTCGTCCAGCCAGAAAACTGCAGGCCATCCTGTGAGTTTGGCACGCGTGACCGCCAGCTTTACCCAGTCTCTGATAGGTGCATCCTTAACTGTAACCATGCGCCAAATATCACCTTCTTCTAGGTTGTGTTCATGAATCGTTTGACTGTTGGCATCAACGATGCGCATGACTCCATTTCCGGGAGCCTCAAAAGTGGTCTTATGCGAACCATATTCTTCAGCCTTTTTGGCCATTAATCCAACATTTTGTACTGTGCCCATGGTGGTAGGATCCAAAGCACCGTTGGCAATACAATTTTCGATAGTTGCTTCGTAAAGCGGAGCATAGCTGGAGTCCGGAATAACAAATTTCGTGTCATGCATTTTTCCGTCTGCACCCCGCATCTGACCGGAAGTCCGGATGGCGGCAGGCATTGAAGCATCGATAATCACATTGCTCGGTACATGCAAATTCGTAATGCCGCGGTCCGAATCAACCATCGCCAAATCCGGATGATCACTATAAAGTACTTGAATGTCCCTCTCAATTTCTGTTTTCTTCTCCGGTGATACTTTATTGTTGCTCTCCATTTTTGAGTAAAGGTCACCAATACCGTTGTTAAAATTGACTCCTAATTCAGCAATGGTTTCAGCGTGTTTTTCAATCACAGTCTTGTAGAAAACTTTGACGCAGTGTCCAAAAATAACAGGATCGGAGACTTTCATCATCGTTGCCTTCAAGTGCAGTGAAAACAAAACACCTTGTTTTTTTGCTTCTTCAATTTGCCGCTCTAAGAAGGTGACTAGGACATTTTTGCTCATGAAAGTTGCATCTACCACTTCAGCGGCTTCCAGCGAAATGTTGTCCTTCATTACTGTGACTGAACCATCAGCTGCAGTAAATTCAATTTTTGCTATGGTAGTCTCAGCCATAGTAGTGGATTTTTCGTTGGCAAAAAAATCACCACTGCTCATGGTAGCAACATGAGACTTGGAATCAGCGCTCCATCCACCCATCGGGTGGGGATGTTGTCTAGCATAATATTTTACTGCAGTTGCAACACGGCGATCAGAATTTCCATCGCGCAGTACCGGGTTTACTGCACTTCCCAAAACTTTGGCATAGCGGTTTTTAACTTCCTTTTCAGCCTCGTTCTGCGGATTTTCCGGATAGTTCGGAATATCGAATCTTTGAGACTGGAGTTCTGCAATTGCAGCTTTCAGTTGGGGAATTGAGGCACTGATATTGGGGAGCTTGATGATATTGGCTTCAGGAACCTGTGTCAGTTCTACAAGTCTACTGAGTTCGTCAGTAACTTTTTGGTCCTCTTTCAGCCTCTCTGGGAAACAGGAAAGGATGCGTCCGGCCAGAGAAATATCTCTGCTTTCGACAGAAATTCCTGTACCTTCAGTATATGCCTGTATAATGGGAAGTAAAGAATAACTGGCCAGCATAGGAGCTTCATCGGTTTTGGTCCAGATAATTTTTGATGTGGTAGTCATCATTGTTTTTGAGAGTGTTTGGAAACAACAGATTAGTTTTCCTGAGTCAAGTAGTAGAAAACCGCCGATGTTCAGATTTCAGCCTCCTGACGCAATCTATTTCCAAAAACTGCGGCCAACAACATAACACTTTTTATTCTACTTATTTGGCTAATTATTTCAAGTCAAAAGCTTTTAATAACGTTGCTGCTGTGATTTAACTAATCAGATGCTGTTCGGCTTCCGAGAGTTTTGCATCTAATCCAAAAATCTCGACTGTATCTCCGCTGTGCAGAACAGTATCGCCTCGCGGAAGGATTATTTGGCGGTTGCGAATAATTTTTACCAATACACAATCTTTGGGTAGACTCAGGTCACGGATTTGCTTACCATCAATGGAGGATCCGGTAGGAATTTCTATTTCACGGTTGCAGACAAGTGAATCTTCCGGAATATCAGAATCTGCCGTTCCATTCAGATAATTTTCCAGTATGTCTGCTTTAGGCTTTTCGGCGAAGATTGTCACTTGATCACCGGCATGCAAAATAGTTTCTCCACGCACTATGCGCAACTTGCCCTTACGTCGTACGGAAACCATCAGAGAATCTTCTCCAAGACGTAATTCCTTTACGCGTTTTCCAACAATGGGCGAATCCGGACGAAGAGTAACTTCTGTCAGGCCGGTTTGATTGAGTTTTCGAATATTCAGGATTTCGTTGTGATGTTGATCCTGTGCCCTTTCGGTAACCGCTTTGTTGTATGCACGTATGATGTCGATTCGCCTCAGAACTCCCAGCAGCATTTTTTTACCTGACTCAGAAATAACAGGAACGCAGCCTTCTCCCTGATCTGCCAGATGCCGTAAGGCCATCCAGACTGGCTGATGAGGAAGAATTGTTGCTGGTTTTTTGTTTGTCAAAACATCAGAGATGGTTTTTGATTCAAGGGAACCCTGGATTCGTAGCTTGTCCAATTCTTTGATTGTAATAACTCCAATCAGTTCTGCTTCATTTTTCACTACCGGCAAGGCGTGATAATGGGTGCTGGAAAATGTGCTCATTAGCTCAACTAAAGGCATGTCTGAAGGAACAGCGTCGGTTTCACTGTTCATCGCAATTTCTGCAGTTACTCCCTGCATCAGATCAATTTCCTGTGTATCCGGCGACAGTTCTACACCGCGTCGCTTCAATTTGAGTGTGTAAATTGAATCACGACAAAGATTTCTGGAAACGATCGTACTAATGACAGTGGAAAGCATTAAAGGCAGAATTATTTGATAATCACCGGTCATTTCATAAAGAATGAGAATCGCGGTTATCGGTGCATGAGCGGCTCCGCTGAAAAATGCTGCCATCCCAACCAGAGCGTAAGCTCCGGATGGTGCCACTATTTCAGGAAAAAATGCGTAAGCGGTTTGACCAAAAGAGGATCCCAGCATGGCACCCATGAACAATGAGGGAGCAAAAATTCCTCCGGAGCCTCCGGAGCCGAGAGTCAGGGTTGTTGCAAGAAGTTTTAACAGCAGTAATCCAAAAGTAACCTGTAGCGCCAGCTCGCCAAAAAGCGTGTTTTCGATGGTTTCGTAGCCTACACTAAAGATACGAGGGAATCCGTCACTTTGATAAGAAAAAATTCCCAGCAAGCCAAGTAAAATTCCTCCAAGGAGCGGTTTTGCCGGTTCCGGAATTCGGATCAAATTCCAGATGTCCTCAGAAAGGTAAAGCAGACGGCTGAATCCTACTGAAGCCAAAGCCGCAATAAAACCCAACAGTACATAAAGCAACAGTTCCCATGGACTGTTCAGGGAATATTCCGGAGTGAAAAAAGTGCGCTTATCACCTTCAAAATAATGGGCTATCACATCAGCAGTTACTGCAGAGATGACGACGACACCAAAATAAACGCTGCCGAAACGACGCAAAAGGACTTCAAGTGCAAACACTGCTCCTGCAATTGGGGCATTAAAAGTAGCCGCAATTCCACCCGCAGCACCACAGGCAACAAGGGTTCGCACGCGCTCCTCAGACAGTTTTAGAAACTGACCAACGAATGAACCCAAAGCTGAACCAATTTGTGCGATTGGACCCTCACGTCCCACTGAGCCGCCGCTTGCAATACAAATTGAAGAAGCCAGAGATTTTACAACTATCACTCGTGGACGAATTTTTCCGCCCCTCAGTTCCAGTGCTTCCATCACTTCTGGAACGCCGTGCCCCTTTGCTTCACGGGCAAAGTAATAAACCAGTGGCCCTACAATTGCTCCGCCAACCGCAGGAATCAGGATCAAATGCAGTGGGTACCAATCTGCCAGCAACCCGGACATATCCCTGTAGCTAAAATCCTGGATCCAGTCGATCAGGCGGCGGAAGAAGACTGCTCCCAGTCCTGCACCAATACCAACAATCAATGAAGTGAAAATCATGACTGTGGATTCTCTGTCCAGCAGGCGCCATCCTGAAAGATTGGATTTTATGAATTCTAGACATTGGTGAAAGAATTTTTTTGATAAATTTGAAAAATTCATGCTGTTCTATGTAAATACCTCCCAATAATTGTGTCCTTTGATTTTGACTAAATTTAACTAATTTTGTGGAGAATACATGTCACCCGGTTGCCCGGTGGAAAATAAGACCTGCCGCCAGAATTCACCGTGCGGATTAATACGCTTTTCTTCCTGTATTACAGTTTCAAGTGGGACATGCGTAAAATGCCCATTCCAGTAACCCACCATCATGTCGGTTTTCCCAGCCATACCTGCATGTACGGCGTGATCTGCAAGGTAATAGCAAAAAATTGCATCGTGCGGATTTGCCGGTAGGGAACGAATCATATAACTTGGTTCTATCAATTTGATGTTGACTGGAAGTCGATCTTTGAAATAGTCCTGTATTTTCTCTTTCAGAAAATAGCCGATGTCCCTGAAACGAACATTTCCTGAAGCATCAAGATCTTTTCCGGTATTTCCCATTAAATCCTGACCAGCACCTTCTGCAACAACAATCACCGAATGTGGGTGTCGGCCTAGATCTTTTTTTGCTTCAAATCCCCGTTCCAGTGAACGGAGCACTCCTTTTTCACCCTCCAAAGTGAACGGTACTTCCGGAATCAAAACAAAGTTCACATCCGGACAGGCCAGCGAAGTATTGGCAGCAATGAAACCTGAATTGCGTCCCATCAATTTGATGATTACAACTCCGTAGTTGTAACCGTAAGCTTCCGAGTGTGCGGCCTGCACAGATTCAACTGCTTTTGAAAAAGCTGTTTCAAAGCCAAAGGTTTTGACACAGTAGGGGATATCATTATCAATAGTCTTAGGGATGCCGATGATGGAAATCTTTTCTTTGCGACGCCCCACTTCTTCTGCAATAGCATGTGCACCGCAGAGAGTTCCGTCACCGCCAATGCAGTAAAGAATCCGTATGTTGTTGCGCTCCAGACAATCTACCATTTCCACAGGATCCTGCGGACCGCGTGAACTTGAAAGGATACTCCCGCCAAGGTTATGAATATTCTGCACATTTGCAGGTTTTAAATCCACTATTTCGTGCTGATAGCTTGGAATGAAACCCTGGAAACCGTAACGGAATCCATGGATGCGATGAACTCCGTAATTGTGGTGAAGTTGCATCACAATCGTACGTATCACGTTATTGATTCCCGGACATAAACCACCGCAAGTCACGATTCCCGCCCGAACTTTTGATGCATCAAAATAACTGTGTGAACGCGGTCCAGCCTGTTCAAAAGAAAAGTGTTTCTGCCCTTTACCACTTGAACGTATGGCTACATCGTGAAGTATGCGTGAGTCGTCATTAACAAATTGGAATTCCTCTTGTATTGAGTCACAACTCAGCGGTAATGGAGAGGGGATGCGGGCTGCACCGAGTAGCTTGACTGGGAATTCTTTTTTCATATTTACTTGTTCCAATGGAAGAATAATGAGAGCATATACCTAGATTTGGTTGCCAGACAAAATTGGTGTGATTTTGAAAAAGTATCATAATACGGCACATTTGAAAAGATAGCAAAGGAGAATCATGAGCAACGTTTTGACTATGATCATGGCTGGAGGTGAAGGTTCTCGTCTGAAACCTTTGACATCAGTGCGTACCAAGCCTGCTGTTCCTTTTGGCGGCAATTACAGAATTATAGATTTTGTCCTTAGTAATTTTGTCAACTCAGGATTTCTGAAGATATTTGTCCTCACTCAGTTTAAGTCACATTCCCTCATGCAGCATTTGCGTGAAGGCTGGCGTTTATCCTCCGGAATATTAAAACAATATATAGACCCGGTTCCGGCCCAAATGCGGATTGGCAAAAAGTGGTATGAAGGGACTGCTGATGCCATTTTTCAAAACATGAACTTGATTGATGATGAAGATCCGGATCAGGTTTGTGTTTTTGGTGGAGATCATATTTACCGTATGGATATCCGTCAGATGCTGAAATTTCACCGCAAACGCCGGGCCGTTCTCACAGTTGCAGCTATTCCTGTACCAGTTAAGGATGCACTAAAATTTGGAATTATTGAAGTTGATGATGAATGGCGGATGACGGGTTTTGAGGAAAAACCCCAAAGTGCACCAAAAACAATTCCAGGAAATCCTGATTTTGTGCTGGCCTCAATGGGGAACTATATTTTTGAGCGTGGACCTCTGGTGAAAGAGTTGAAGAGGGATGCTAGAAACAATAAATCCAGTCATGATTTTGGCAAAGACATTTTGCCCAGAATGTTTCCTGAAGGGAAAGTTTTTGTTTATAATTTCATTCAAAATGACATTCCTGGTGCAGAGGAAAAGGAAAAAGGTTATTGGAAGGATGTGGGCACATTGGATACTTTTTGGGAAGCCAATATGGATTTAGTAGGTGTAGATCCTCATTTTAATCTCTACAATAATAAATGGCCCGTCTGGACTTACATTCCACCACTGCCTCCGGTTAAATTTGTCCATTTCAGCGAGCTGCGTACAGGTCATGCCATTAATTCGATGATTGGCGCAGGGTCCATTATCAGTGGGTCTTTGGTAGAAAATTCGGTACTTGGTTATAGTGTCCGTGTTCACAGTTTTGCCCATGTTGAACATTCGGTCATCATGAATAATGTTGAAATTGGGCGCGGAGCAAAAATCAAGAAGGCCATTATTGACAAGCATGTACGCATTGCTCCAGGAGCTTCTGTTGGTTTTGACCTGCAAGCAGACAGCAAAAAATTTAAAATCACCGAAAATGGAATTGTTGTAATTCCTAAAGGAGCAAAAGTTGACTGAACAGCTCCGTATCATTTTTGCGGCATCTGAAGTGGAGGGTTTTTCCAAAAGCGGTGGGCTGGCAGATGTTGCACGTGCTTTGCCTTTGCATTTAAAATGGCTGGGACACGATGTCCGGATTGTAACACCGTTTTATCGCTCTATACCGGAGAATCATAAAACTAAAACGGTCATTCCTTTGCTTGGTGTACCACTTGGCAGCGAAGAAAGCTGGTGCGCAATACGCTACCAAGAGATGGAAGGTACCGTGGAGGGGAAGACCATCCGTGTTCCAGTTTATTTTGTTGAACACGAACATTACTTTTTCAGACGTGGATATTACGATGACGGTCTGCACGAATATCCGGACAATGCCACGCGTTTTGGTTTTTTCTCCAAGGTAGTTTTGCAGCTTAGTCGAACGCTGAAATGGACTCCAGATGTATTTCATAGCAACGACTGGCATACTGCACTTGTTCCGTTTTATCTCAGAGAGGCACAGCAGGAAACAGCCGACTTCAAAAAATGCGGCTCTGTTTTAACCATTCACAATGCAGCATATCAGGGTAATGCTCCAGCAACTTTCCGTAACTCACTGGGAATTTCTCCAGAAAACTTTGTAGAGGAATTGTTTGAAGATCACGGACAATTGAATTTGCTTAAAGGAGGAATTCACTTTGCAGATCAGGTAAACACTGTCAGTCCTGGATATGCTGAAGAACTGAAAACTCCACTCGGCAGTCATGGTTTGCATGAGGTTTATCGACGTAAAGGGCAGGATTTTTCAGGAATTCTCAACGGCTGCGATTATGATGACTGGAACCCGGAATCCGACTCTCATTTGCCGGCACGTTTCAGTGCGGCTGATTTGACAGGTAAAAAGCAGTGCAAAAAGGAATTGCAGAAGATTTTTGATCTGCCGGAGTTGCCGGAAGTTCCAGTAATTGGCATGGTCAGCCGCTTAACCAGGCAAAAAGGTTTTGTATATCTGCTTCCTGCTTTACCGAAAATTTTACGTTTGAAAGTGCAGCTGGTTGTTTTAGGAAGCGGGGAACTTTGGATTGCAAATTCATTTGATCAGCTCAAACAGGAGTTTTCAAATAAACTCGGCTGGCAAAACGGTTACGATAATAATCTGGCACACTTGATAGAAGCAGGCAGTGACTTATTTTTAATGCCGTCTCTTTATGAGCCATGTGGATTGAATCAGATGTACAGTTTGTGCTATGGTACACTTCCAATAGTGAGAAGTGTTGGTGGTTTGAAAGACACTGTCATTCAGAATGGTCAAAATCAGGAAGAGGGAAATGGATTCATTTTTGATGAGCCGGATTCTGATGCTGTCTCAGATGCAGTAGGTCTGGCCGTGAGTATTTTCTACAATCATCCGCAGAATTTCCAGAAAATGATAGACAGAGCAATGAAACAGCGATTTACATGGAAAACTGCTACGGAGAAATATGTGACACTTTATCGAAAAACATTAAAATAGAGAGGAAAAATGCCAAAAAAAAGTAAAGGCACTATTGCAATTCTAACTGGAGGCGGGGATGTTCCCGGGCTGAATCCAGCAATACGTGCAGCTACCATCCGTGCCAATCGAAATGGTTACAAAGTTGTTGGTCTGCGGAACGGCTGGGAAGG
>UINC01002161.1_pt1 | contig 11513 bp, 9 predicted proteins | sample 5385821 | NCBI WGS metagenome assembly UINC01 (sample SAMEA4666929, study PRJEB26691) | marine metagenome | isolation source: Pacific Ocean | place: Pacific Ocean | collected 2011-10-13 | reverse complement strand
TCTTATTTTTTTCTAATAAATATTTTTTTATTAGTATTGATGCAAGATGAACTTGATATGGTTTATTAATGCTTGGTTTTTTTAAATTCAGTTTTAAATTATTAGTAAATAGACATACTATGTTATTAAATAAATTATTTTCTATTTTATCATCATTATAATTAGTAATTATATTTAAATATTTCTTCTTATTTTTTTTTATATAGAGTTCTTCTGGAATTAAAATAAAATTATTATTTGTGTGGACTATTGATAATGATTTCCACTTTTTATTAGTAAAATTTTTAAGTTTATTCTTTAGTATTTTTTTAAAACTATACTCGCTCTTACTATTATCGTAAAGTAATAGATATGAGTGATTATAATTATTATAATTAAGAATAATTAGGTCAGTCTTTTCTTCTGATTTTTTTAACAATTATAAAAATTTACTCCCAATTACCAGCAGTAGTTATGCTAGTTCTAGAGCCGAATCTAAGAGGTTTATGGATATTAGCTTCATTAGCTTCACTTCTATCTGGGTCAATAGGTTTTGGATTTCTAACTTCAACAACATTAACTAATACGCCTCCTTTTTCAATTTTACTTGCCCACATTTCAAAAAATACATTTTCATATCCTGGCACATTTTTTAAATTTTTTGAAATAAATTTAGGATAATTTGAAAACAGCGAATCCATAACTGATACATTACCAAGGGTATCTAAATATAATACTGTTTCTTCAGCTCCGTATTCTAAAAGAGTTGTTTCTTCTCTTCTTTGAATTATAAATATTTTACCGGAGTCTACAAAATTGATCAATGAATCCCAATTGTCTGTGTATCTACCATTGACATTTTGAAAAGCAATTTGTGCCTCTCTAATCATTTTTAATTTATTAATGATTTTTTCTTCAGCATTAGATATTCTAGCTTCTTCATCAATGCTAAACTTTATACTGTTAATTAGATATGCAGCTAAAATGAAAGCAATAACAAGTGTAGAGTATTTATATATTTTAAGTTTATCCATTTTTGTATTTTAATGTGCTATTATAACTAATTGTAATAACAATTAAAAGACTTCTTTTAATAGTTTCTTTTTCCAAATAATAATGAGCCTATTCTTACCATATTACTACCTTCATTTAATGCAATTGCATAATCATTACTCATACCCATAGATAAAGTATCAAAGTCAATATTATTATTATTATTACTTTTAAAATTGTTTTTAATTAATTCATAAAGATTTTTTAGATTTTTAAATTCATTTTTTATTAATAATTTATCATCAGAAAACGATGCCATTCCCATAAGGCCTTTTATTACTATAGAATTGAAATTATTTAAATCATTATTTATAATAATTTCTTTTATTTCATTTATAGAAAATCCATATTTAGATTCTTCATTTGAAATATTTATTTGAATGAGACAGTTTGTTTTTTTTCCAATTTTTTCAGATTCTTTATTTATTTTAGAAAGTACTTTTAAGCTATCAACACTATGAATTAAATACACAAATGGAACTACCATTTTTACCTTGTTAGTTTGCAGGTGTCCAATCATATGCCAGTGAATGTCTTTAGGTAAATTTTTATTTTTGATAATTAGTTCTTGGACTTTATTTTCTCCAAAATGACGATATCCAAAATCATATAATTTTTTTATACTTTTTTCTGATTTTGTTTTGCTTACTGCAACACAGGTATAATTTTTATTTAAAAATTTTTTTTTCATTAGTCTTTAATGATGTTATTTATAAATGTAGATTTTAATAAAATATAAAATAAAAATAAAATAATAGACCATAATAAATAATATTGGTAATAATCAACTGTATTTTTATATCTATTTTCTTTTATTTCAGTTTTTTCAAATTCATCAATAACCTTAAATATATTTTCTAGCGAAGAATTATTTGAAGCTCTATAAAATTTTCCATTAGTAATGGTTGCAATTTCTCTAAGATTTTTTTCATCTAATGAATTTTCTACGTATCTGGTTCTACCAAAGTAATCTTTACCAAAAGGCACTTTCCCATTTTTTCCTATTGCTATGCTATAAATTTTTATTCCGTATGCTTTTGCTATTTGTGCGGAAGTAACCGGGTCAATGTTTCCGGCAGTATTATCTCCATCACTTAGTAATATTAGCACTTTACTTTTAGATTTTGATTCTCTCATTCTATTAGTTGCAATTGCAATTGCGCTTCCTATAGCTGTTCCTCTAGAAGAAATGAGATCAAAAGATATTTCATCAACGTATTCATTTAATAGAATATAATCTGTTGTTAATGGACATCTAGAATAAGATTCACCAGAAAAAACCACTAAACCAATTCTATCTTGAAATCTTCCATTTATAAATTCTTTAGCAACATCTTTGGCGGATTCTAATCTGTTTGGCTTAAAGTCTTCGATTTGCATAGATTCACTTATATCAATAACTAACATAATATCTATTCCTTCCGACCATTTTTCAACTTTTTCATTTGATTTTTGGGGTCTTGCTAAACTTATAATAATGTATATTATTGATAAGATAAATATGCTATTTGGTATTAATCTTAATAATGAAAATTTATATTTTATTAGATTAGACGATGGTATACTAACTTCAATAAAATTGTTTTTTTTAAATAATAATTTTGTTAAAAGAAATAAAGGAATACTTAATAGTAATAATAAAATATATTCATTTTCCCATTCGTATTTGAAGAGCTCAAAAACACTAAACCATTTGATTGAAAACCAGTTATTAGGAAATAAACTATCCATTTTTTGTATTTTTTAATTTAACATTAAAATTATGTTTGGCTTCATTGAATACGTTATTTATATCTTTTGATTTTAGTGTATTTTTATTGGGTGAATAAATATTTTTATCAAATTCTTTTAGTGAGCTTATGATTTTTTTATTGCTGTTAAACTTTTCTATTTCTTTAGTTGTACTAGATAGATAAGTTTTATTTGATATAAATTCCATAAACACTTTCCAAATAACTAATAATTTTTCTATTTCATTTTTAGATTTTTCTTTTTTATAAATTATTTGCTGTTTTTGAAATTTAGTTTCAAAAGATTTGAATGCTTTTTTTAACCTATGTATTTTAAAAAATATAACGATTTTTTTTCCAAAAAGAATGTAAGTTAACCCTATTATAAGTAGGATAATTGCTATTATATACGTTACATACTTATAGTTAATTAATTTATTAATTTTTGATAAAATAGTATTGTATTTTACTTTTAGGCTTTGGTCTATTTTTTTAATTTGGTTACTGATAATTAGGTCATCTTCTGTAGAAGTTATTTTTAAACTGTCGTTATTGTTGATTATATATGAACTTAATTTTAATGATTGGATTGTATCGGTATTAAATGTTCTAAGTAAATAAATTGTACTATCTAATACTCTATCCTCAATTTTAAGTGAAGGAAAAATTAATTTATCTATGTATTCAAATGTTTTGTAATCATTTGATGAATCGGGTTGAATAATTTCTATGTTTTTAGGATAATTGATTGTAGATATAAAATAGATGGTATCTCCTATAGTTTTATTTTCTTTAATAAAATAGCTTTTATATTCTATCTTTTGTGCATTTAAAGAATAGGTTGATTGTACTATTAATAATGATAAAATAAGATATTTCATCTTTTTAATTTTCTATACTTAAATAACTTAATTAAATCTTTAACGTAATTTTTTTTTGTGTTTATACTTAAAAAAGTAATTCCTATTTTATGCATTTCTTTTTTTATTTTTTCTGGATTAATTGAATATGTTTTTTTAATTAAATCTTGAAATTTTGATGAAGAAGTGTTTATCCATTTTTTATATTTTGATTCATTTTCTTCTAGTTGAATAAGCCCAAGCTTTGGAATTTTTTTTTCTATTTCATCGTAGAGATGTAAAACTATAAGGTCATGTTTATTGTTTATTGATTTTATGGATTTCATAAATTCTTTTTCTAATAAATCACTTATTATGATTACTAAACTTTTCTTTTTTATTACTCTCATTGAGTATTTTATCATCATATTTAAATCCGTCTTCAAAGAAGTTGGTTTAAGATTGTATAATTTATTGATAAGATGAAAGCCATGAGAGTTTCCTTTTTTAGAATTAATAAACAACTCTTTTTTATCTGAATAACATATTAAACCTACTTGACTATTTGTACGAATTGCTGAAAGTGTTAAAACAGAACAAATTTCTTTTGAAATATTTAGTTTATTCTTTTTGTTATTTCCTATGTTTTGTGAATTACTTACATCTAAAATAAAAAAGACAGATTGTTCTTTTTCTTCTTTATAAGTGTTTATGAATGTTTTGTTTTCTTTGGCTGTTATATTCCAATTAATTGCTCTATAATCATCGCCATATTGGTAAGGTCTTAAATCATCAAAATCAAGTCCTGTTCCCTTAAAAACTGAAGAGTAGTTTCCTTGATTAGAATTATTAAGAAATTTTCTTATTTCTATTTCGTATTTTCTTACTTTTTTTAAAATTTCTTTCACAATAAAGTATATTTAAATATAAAATTAGAATAATGGCTTTTAAAGTATTAATCAATGATTAAGTATTTGTGTTTTTTAACGTTTTTTATCATTATTTCATGTTCAATTCTTGAAAATGAGAAATTTATACCTAAAGAAAAGTTAGTTAACATACTAATTGAGATGCATGTTTTAGAAGCTTCTATTGATAATTTAAATTTAAGTAAAGATTCTTCAATGATATTTTTTAAAATGCGGGAAAAAGAAATATTTGAAAAGTTTAATACTGACGAAGAAACATACAGGGAAAGCTTTTCTCATTATTTTTTTGAACCTAAAGAACTTGATGAAATTTATGAAAGCGTAATTGATAGCTTACTGCTTTATCAACAAATAAAATAGTTTTGAAAAAAAATACCATAAAAACTTCTGATATAGATCTTCATGGAATGGTGCATAGTGATATAGATGATATTCTTGAAAACCATTGTTATCTTAACATTCCACCATTTAAAATTATTACTGGTAATTCTAATAAAATGAAAGAAAAAGTAATTAATTTTTTAGATAAAAATAATTTTAAATATATGTCAGGAGACATCTATAATCAAGGTTATATAAATGTTTTATAAAAATTTATTATATTGAAATAATAAACGATAAATAATGTTTCGAAGACCTTTTGTTTTTTTATTATTACTATCTTTTATTATTTCATTTTCATGTTCTGAAAACCATAAATCCATTGATGATTCCAATCATAGAACCAGTAAGCATGGGAGTAACACTGATGAAAAATTTGATGATCCAGATGAATTTATCAAATTATTTGCAGAAATAAGGGAAGGATATACATATGGATATAGAGAAAGGGAATTAGAAATAATGAAGAAGAGACTGAGAACTAGTGCGGGTCCAGATCCTGAGAATCCTGCCTATGGAACTTCAGCTGCAGCTGCTGCTACATTCACTGAACGAGGACCACGAAATGTTGCTGGTAGGACAAGAGCAATTCTTATAGATGCTGCTGATGCTAGTGGAAATACCTGGATAGCTGGAAGTGTTGGTGGTGGTGTATGGAAGACTTCAGATCAAGGATCAACTTGGACTAATTTATCTTCTGATATGGAAAATATTGCAGTTACTACACTCGCACAATCTACAATTAAGCCACAGATTCTTTATGCTGGAACGGGAGAAGGATGGGTAGGAAATTTGGATGCAATTGATGGAAGTGGTGTTTTTAAATCTTCGGATGGAGGATCAACATGGACCAATATAACACCTTTAAGTGGAACTGAATTAAACCCTGATTTTAGTGCGGTTAGTAGAGCAGTAGTAGACCCGACTGATGCTAATATACTAGTAGTCAGCACTTCAGATAAAATTTATAGGACATCTGATGGTGGAACTACCTGGAGTCAAGTGTATGATGGTCTTGGTACTATAATGCATGTAATTGCTGCTAAAAGTGATTTTAATACTCAATATGCGTCGGTTAGAAATGAAGGAATTATAAAATCTATCGATGGTGGTTCAACATGGTTAGCTACGGCTTCTTTCCCTGTAAATTCAAATGCAAGAATAGAAATTGCAGCTTCAAGGACAGATCCAAATAAAGTATATGCTGGAGTTGCTGGTGGGGGGCTTGTTGCAACTAATGATGGTGGAACAACTTGGAATTCAATACCGGATAATACAGGATGGCTTAGTGGACAAGGATGGTATGATAACATTATAACGGTCAATCCATATGTTGATACTATAATTTATGTTGGTGGAGTTGATTTATGGAAATTCACAGTAAATTTTACTACCAACACAAAAACAGATACAAGGGTTAGTGATGCTTATAACGGAAGTATAAATGGCTTTGGTTGGACTAATGGTGTTCATCCAGATCAACAATTTATCGATGTTATTGATGATGGAGGAGGTAATTTTAGGTTGTTAGTTGGAAATGATGGAGGTGTTGATGTTTCAGTATCTAATAGTGATCCAGGAACAACGAATGGTGATTTTACAACATCTGATATAGGTTATAACACAACGCAATTTTATGGTGCCGATAAAGTAAAGGGTTATCATCAATATATTGCAGGAGCTCAAGATAATGGAACATGGTTATCAAATAGGTCAGAAGATGCATCTAGTTCATCTGATTATTCTTTTGAATTAGGAGGTGATGGTTTTGAAGTAATAGCTCACTGGACTGATCCTGATAAAATGATTGGTGGTAGTCAGTATAATTCTTTTTATAGGACGACTGATGGTGGTGTAAATTGGCTGTTTTATAAATACCTTATGACGGGTAATCATCAATTTGTTTCTACTGTAGCTACTTCTTATCAAGATCCTGAAGTAGTTTATCACGTTTCATCTGATGGTGTTTGGAGATCATTAGATTTTGCGCAGTCTTTTAACCTAGCTCCCCCTTCTGGTGGTTCATGGGGTTATAATAGTATGAGTGATGTAGAAGTTTCTTTAGCAAATCCAAGATACGTTTGGGCAGGAGGTTGGGGGGATTTGTATCTATCATCTGATCATGGAGCTTCATTTAATGCTGTTCCATCTTATTTAACTTCTAAGTCAGGAAGTTTAAGGGGAATATATTCTCATCCAACGGAAGACTCTACCGTTTATGTTCTTTTTTCTAATAGAGATAGAGCAAAAATTATTGAGACAAAAGATTTAGGTCAGACCTGGTCAGACATTACAGGGTTTGTTTCAGGAGCTTCAACACGAGGTTTTCCAGATGTCCCCACTTATTCTTTGGCAGTTATGCCTTACGATACTGATGTTATATGGGCTGGTACAGATATAGGTTTAGTGGAATCTACAGATCGTGGTCTAACATGGAATTTGGTTCAAAGTACTTTACCTCATGTAAGCATCTGGGATTTGAAAGTTAAAGATCAGTGTGAGGTGGTTTTATCAACCCATGGAAGAGGTGTGTGGACGGCTAATATTCCAGATTTATGTTCTTGGAGTCCTAAATCTATTAGTGGACTTGCTCCAGATATGATAAATGCTGTTCAAAACGCTCCTAAAGTAGATGCTAGTTTTAATTTAAGATCAAATTATGATAGTATGATTATAGAAGTAGATGGAGTAAAACATACCACTTTTAAAACAGGTTTAGTTGTTGGATCAAAAACTTTATCAATAGATTTAAGTACACAAGGAACTTATGAAATACAGGGTATAGGATACATTAATGGTGATCCTTTACATTCTAACATAAAAACAATTACTATTAGGGAAGTTTTACCTCCTCAGCCTTCTTATGTTACTAATTTCTCTGATGGAGGAGTTGATTTTTCTCTTGATGGATTTGTAGTTCGTACAGAAACAGGTTTTGATAATGATCACCTTATTAATAACAACATTCCTTACGATCTTAAAACTACTTATATCGCTGAATTAAATGTTCCAATAAAAGTTACATATTACTCTCCTTCAATTTCCTTTAATGAGGTTGCAATAGTTGAGCCTGGAGATAATAGTGGATTTTGGGATTATGTGATTGTAGAAGCTACTTCAGATAATGGATTAACCTGGGTAGAGCTTGTTGATGGTTATGATGCTAGAGCACACGCTGACTGGCTTTCTGCTTATAACGCAAATAGTAATGGTACATCTGCATTATATAAAAATAGAGAAATGGATTTTGCTCCTCATTTTGATGAAGGAGACACTGTGATGGTAAGGTTTAGATTTTATTCTGATGATTTTGTTGCTGGATGGGGATGGGCAATAGATGATTTATCCATTCAAGTATCAGATAATAATCCTCCTGAAATTGAGGATCAGACATTTAATATAGATGAAAATTCTTCTAATGGTACTGTTGTGGGGTCAGTTAGCGCATCGGATAAAGATGGTGATGATTTAACATTTTCAATCACAGGAGGATCGGGAGAAAATACTTTTAGCATAGACAATGATGGAAATTTAACCGTTTCAGATAATACTGAATTAAATTATGAAGCAAATACTTCGTTGACATTAACTGTAGTTGTAAGTGATGGTTTGGATAGTGATGATGCTACTATAACCATTAATATCAATGATGTTTTCGAAAGACCTAAAGTACATATAACAGCCTCTAATAATAATTTTAATGGTGTAAATTCAATTTTAATGAATGAAGCTGAGGGTGGTTTGAATAATGTAATTATAACTGCACATGTAGATGAACCTTTACCGCAAGATGTTTCGATTTCAGTTGTTTGGTCTGGTAGTGCTACTTATGGAGGCGATTACAATCTTATGTTTCCTTATATAGATCCAAGTGTACTTATAATTCCAGCTGGAGTGGATAGTGTTAACTATTTTACAATATCTCCAACGAATGATGAAGTTTATGAGGGGGGGATAGATGGTGAATCTATTATTTTAGATATTGATGATATCTCTAATCCTTATGTAGAAGAAGCTGGAGAATCTCAAGTAACTATAACGATTAATGATGGTGATGATTACCCTTGGATTTATTTTCAATCTAATTATATGTCTGGGTCATCATTAACCTTACTTGACCAGATAAATGAAGGAGAATCTACTGAATATTGGACTGTGATTGGACATGGTAAAACTTCAGATGAAGATATTTATATTGATGTTTCTTATGGTGGTCTTGCGGTAAAAGATTTTGATTATACTAGTAGTTCTCAAAGACTTACTATTCCTTCTGGAGCAACCGAAAGTGATAAAATAACAATAAATGCATTAATGGATAATGATAGCGGTGAAGATGATAGTGAGAATATAATTGTAAATTATGATATATCAGGATCAAACACAACATGGACTGATCATGGGGGGCATGGGTATCCAGTTCCAAATTCTTATCAGATTTATATAGTTGATATGACTCCATTAGGTGTTGAGAGAATACATGGAATTAATAAAATTTATCCTATTCCTGCAGATAGAGTTGTTAAAGTGGATTTGCAAGATAATGTAAATGTTGAGAAAGTTGAATTTATTGACTTCCTTGGAAAAGTTTACAACAATACTAAATTTACTAAGAATCTTAATACAGTGTTGATTAATGTTTCAGATTATGATGCTGGAGTGTATATCCTTAATATTCAAACAAATAAGGGATTAACGAAAGCTAAAGTAATTATTGAAAGATAAAAATTTCTATTTAATATAATTTTCAATTATATAATCTGCTACTGCCAGTGAGCATGTTGCAGCAGGAGATTGAGCATTTAAAATATGAATTTGGTTATTTGTTTTAATCACATCAAAATCCATTATTAAATTACCTTTTAGATCGATTCCTTGTGCTCTAACACCAGCTGGACCACTAATTATATCGTTGGATGTAATTTCAGGTATAAGAACTTGCGCTTTTTTAAGAAATGATGATTTAAGGATTGATGTTGAAAATTCATTTATACAAAAAAGAAAGTTTTTTCTAACAAAATTTAAAAATCCTGGATAGGACAAATAATCAACCATGTCTTTAATTGAAATGTCTGAGTTTTTATAACCTTCTCTTTTGAAAGCAAGTACTGCATTTGGACCAACTTCTCTATCTCCATTTGCCATACGAGTGAAGTGAACTCCAAGGAAAGGAAATTTTGGATTTCCTACTGGATAAACAAGATGGTTTACCATTTTTTTTGCCCCTTCAGTGAGCGTATAATATTCACCTCTAAAAGGCACAATTTTCATCTTTCTTTTTTCTTTTGAAAATTTTTTATAATTTATATCTGCCTGTAAACCAGTAGAATTAATAATATAATCATAAGCTTTACTTGAATTAATATTGATATACATTTTGTTATTAATTTTTTTAATTTTTTCAATCTTTGATGATAAATAAATATTACCACCACTAGAGAGAATATTATTGGACATAGATTTCATTACTGCCTTATAATCTACAATTCCTTCCTCTGGTACAAGCAATGTTTTTAATGATTTTACAAAAGGCTCTCTTTGTTTTAATTCATTATCAGATAAAAATTTTAAACCCTTTAGGCCATTCATTTTTCCTCTTTCAGCAAGATCATCGATTAGTTTTATATCGTGATTTGATGTTGCAACAACAATTTTTCCACATATATCGTGGTTAATGCTGTGTTTTTTACAGTAATTAATCATCTGTCTTATTCCAGAAACAGCAAGTTTAGCCTTCATAGATCCTGGTTTATAGGCAAGACCACAGTGAAGGACACCACTATTTCTTCCAGATTGATGAAATCCTAATTGTTTTTCTTTTTCATATAAATCTATGTTGTATTGTCTGTGAGACTGAAGTTTATACCCAATGGCTAGACCGACTATTCCGCCACCTACAATTGCTATATTCATGATATTATATAGATTTATATAAAATTAATACTCAAAAAGTAATTTATTGTTATTTTATGAAATTGATTATTGACATTGGCGGAACTCGTGGTAGATGGTATGTTGTAGATAAAAGCATTATATCTTCTTTTGAAACAGAAGGTTTTAATCCATTTACATCAAATATTAGTGTTTTAAGAAAAATATTAGAAGATCTTAAGAATAGTTTTGACTTTAGTTCTATTAAAACTATTTACTATTATGGTGCAGGTATTAGTTCTGAAAATAAGACTATAGAAGTTAAAAATCTATTACAAACTTTCTTTGTAAAATCAATAATTGAACTTAATTCTGATTTATTAGGTTCATGTAGAGCATTATGTAATAATAGCGAAGGCGTAGTGTGCATACTAGGGACAGGATCAAACTCTTGTTATTATGATGGTAAAAAAATTGTACATAAAATTAATTCATTAGGTCATTTACTTGGAGATGAGGGTTCTGGCTATGATATGGGAAAAAAATTTCTTATTAAATACCTTAGAGATGAGCTTACAGAAGATATAAAAATTCATTTTTCTAAGGAATTTGATGTTTCTAAGAATATTCTTGAGAGACTCTACATAAGTAATAATAGAGAAAAATTTATAGCATCAATCTCTAAATTTGTATCAGAAAATAAGGAGAATGATTTTGTACATGCTTTTATACAT
>UINC01002160.1_pt1 | contig 11513 bp, 9 predicted proteins | sample 5385821 | NCBI WGS metagenome assembly UINC01 (sample SAMEA4666929, study PRJEB26691) | marine metagenome | isolation source: Pacific Ocean | place: Pacific Ocean | collected 2011-10-13 | reverse complement strand
ATTTTCATTAAGACTGCTAAAAGTATGAAGTTCTAAAAGTGCAATAAGCTTTCTCTTTTTAAATTGTTTTTTTAGAGCATTTGTTGTAGCTATAACCTTGCTTGGAGAATGTGCAAAATCTTTAAAAACATTTCTATCATTCATACTAAGAATTGTTTCAAGTCTCTTGTCTGCTCCTTTAAATGAGACGATTGAATTATAAAAATCTTCTTCGTGAACACCCATTAATTGACAAACTAATTTTGCACCTGACAGATTACTTAAATTATGGTCACCAAAAATATTTAATGGGATTTCTCCTTCATCAGTTATTAAAAAAGTCTTACCATTTTTGATAATATATTTAGGCATAGAATAATCTAATTTTCTAATAGATTTTTGAGACTGAATAGAAATCTTTTCAACTTCAGAATCCAGCTTATTATAAACCAAAACTCCTCCTGGAATAATTGTATCTATAAATTTTTCAAATTGATTTATATAGTTTTCTTTTGTTGGGAAAACATTAATATGATCCCAAGAAATTCCACTTATAAGAGCAATATTGGGTTGATAAAGGTGAAATTTTGGACGTCTATCAATAGCAGAAGATAAATATTCGTCGCCTTCCAAAAGAATAAAATCATTTTTATCAGTTAAATGCACCATTGTTTCAAACCCTTTTAGTTGGGCTCCAACCATAAAATCAACATTTTTATTACAGTCATTCAAAACATGCAAAATCATAGCTGTAATTGAAGTTTTCCCATGACTTCCGCCAATAACAACTCTAGTTTTATCTTTTGACATTTCATAGATAAATTCTGGATAGGAGAGAATTTTAATATTCTGTTTTTTTGATGCTAAAAGTTCTAGATTATCTGCTTTTGCATGCATTCCTAGAATAACAAAATCTAAATTTGATGAAATTTTTGAAGGAAACCAACCCAATTCTTTAGGAAGAAGTCCAAATTTTTGCAATCTGGATTTAGAAGGTTCAAAAATATTATCATCACTTCCTGTAATTAAATAATCTTTCAAGTGTAGGGCAATTGCTAAATTGTGCATTGCACTACCTCCTATAGCTATAAAGTGAATTTTCATTTAACTTATAATAAATTAAAAGTTATTAATTATTTAATTCTTTCCACAAATCATCCTTCAACTCTGTTAAACCAAAATTAGAAACAGATGAAATAAAGCAATAAGGAATATTCTTGATGTTTTTTTCTATTTCTAAACCAATCTCAGTCATTCTACTTTTATTTATAAGATCAGATTTAGAAACAGCAATAATTCTATCTTTATCCATTAACTCTGGATTATATTGTTTTAATTCGTTTAATAATACATTATATCTATCAACAATTTTTTCAGATTCACTAGAAATTAAAAAAAGGAGAATAGAATTTCTTTCAATATGTCTCAAGAAATAATGTCCCAAACCTTTTCCTTTTGAGGCGCCTTCAATTATTCCTGGAATATCAGCAATAATAAAAGACTTGTAATTTCTATATTCAACAATACCAAGATTAGGCTTAAGAGTAGTAAACTCATAGTTGCCTATTTTGGGTTTAGCAGAGGTTATCGTTTTAAGTAATGTTGATTTACCAGAATTCGGAAAACCAACTAAACCAACATCAGCTAGAACTTTTAACTCTAATGTTATTTGCATCACTTTTCCCTTAATTCCAGGTTGGGAATATCTAGGGGCCTGATTGGTTGAACTTTTAAAGTTCCAATTACCTAATCCACCCATTCCACCTTCTAAAATTATTTTTTCTTCACCATCCTTCAGGGTCTCATAGATAATTTCATTTGTATCAGTGTTTTTAATTATCGTTCCTAATGGAACTCTAATATAAACGTCTTTCCCATCTGCACCTGAACTTCTACTTTTGCTTCCGTCACCTCCATGATTTGATTTAAAATGCCTTTGGTACTTTAAATGGTATAATGTCCACAAAGATTTGTCTGTAACAACAATAACATGCCCACCTCTTCCACCATTTCCTCCATCTGGTCCTCCTTTAGTTATATATTTTTCTCTTCTAAAATGAGCAGACCCTTTTCCCCCGTTTCCAGAAGAAATATTTACTTTAACATAGTCTACAAAATTTCCTTCTGTCATTATATTTTAGAATCTATAAGATTACATATCTTTTGTGTAATTTCATTAATTTCTCCTAAACCTTCAACACTATAAAATTTTCCTTGATTATTATAATATTCCATAAGCTTTGAAGTTTTTTGATTATACTCTTCAAATCTATTTTGAATTTTTAATTTATCTTGATCATCTACCCTTCCACTTTCTTTACCTCTGCTAATAAGTCTTTCTAGTAAAACATCTTGATCAACCTCTAAGGATATTGTCATAGAAATTTCTAAGTCTTTATTTTTTAAAAACTTATCCAGCATTTCTGCTTGAATCGTCGTTCTAGGAAATCCATCAAAAATAAATCCATTAGCATTAGGAGACTTATTTACTTCAGTCTCTAACATTTTAATTGTAACATTATCCGGAACTAAGTCTCCCCTATCCATATAAGACTTGGCAAGAAGACCAAGTTCTGTTTGCATTGAAATATTATATCTAAATACATCTCCTGTAGAAATATGAACTAAATTATATTTATTTTTTATAAATTCAGCTTGCGTTCCTTTTCCAGAACCTGGTTTTCCAAATAAAATCAAATTAATCATAATCTTAATAAAATTTAAAGACAAATATACCCAAAATCAATAGTTAAATTATTTTTATAGATCATTACATTTTTAATGTATTTTTGCACAAATAATTTTTTATGAATTATTTTTCGTCAAATTTTACATTAGGGATTCTTGGTGGCGGTCAACTTGGAAAAATGCTATTACAAGTAACTTCTAAATTAAGTATAAAAACAAACATTTTAGATTCAAGTCCAAATTCTCCATGTAAAAATCTCTGTAATGAATTTCAAACTGGAAATTTAATGGATTTCCATTCTGTATATAAATTTGGAAAAAAATGTGATTTGATTACATATGAAATAGAGCATGTAAATATAGAGGCTCTTGAAAAATTAGAGTCTGAAGGAATCAAAGTATACCCGAGTTCTAAAACATTAAAAATTATTCAAGACAAAAACCTTCAAAAAAAATTTTTTACTAAAAATAAAATACCTACTGCAAAGTTCTGGCACTTTAAATCTCTTCAAGATTATAATAGTTCAAGTGTTAAAAACGAAATAAAATTTCCATGTGTCTGGAAAAAGACAAAGTTTGGATATGATGGTTTTGGAGTAGAAATAATAAATTGTTCAAATGACCTTGAAAAACTTCCTGAAAGTGAATTTATTATTGAAGAATTAATTCCTTTCAAAAAAGAAATTGCAACAACAATTGCTAGAAATAAATCTGGCCAAATTGAAGTTTTTCCAATAGTTGAAATGATCTTTAATAAAATCTCAAATCAAGTTGAATATGTAATTTGTCCTGCTCAAATTAATGATGATGTTAAAGCTAAAGCAAAAGAAATTGCTTTAAATGTCTCTAAATCATTTAAACAAATAGGATTATTAGCTGTTGAAATGTTTCTTACTAATAATAATATAGTATTAGTAAACGAAGTAGCTCCTAGACCACACAATAGTGCACATTATTCCATTGAAGCATGCACTAATTCTCAATTTGAGCAACACATAAAATCTATATTAGATTTACCATTGGGTTGTTCAAAATCAAATATATACGCAATTATGGTTAATTTAGTTGGTGAAAAAGGTTTTTCAGGTCCAGTTGTATATAGTGGAATTGAAGAAGCAATGCAATATGATAATGTTTCTGTTCATTTATACGGAAAGTCTGAAACCAAACCAAATAGAAAAATGGGTCACGCAACAATATTAGACACAAGTTTAAAAAATGGTTTATCAAGAGCAAAATCAATAAAAAAAATAATAAAAATTAAAACAAGTTAATTATGGCAAAAGTTGGTATTATTATGGGAAGTAAATCGGATCTTCCAATTATGCAAGAAGCCATTGATATTTTAAATGATTTTGGCATTTCTAATGAAGTTGATATTGTTTCAGCTCATAGGACGCCTGACAAAATGATGGAATATGGAAAAAATGCCCATGATAGGGGAATTTATGTAATTATAGCAGGTGCTGGAGGAGCAGCTCATCTACCCGGAATGATTGCTTCACTAAGCCCTCTTCCTGTAATTGGAGTTCCAATAAAATCCAGGAATTCCATTGATGGATGGGATTCTGTATTATCTATTCTTCAAATGCCAGGTGGAGTACCTGTAGCAACTGTAGCTTTAAATGGAGCAAAAAATGCCGGAATTCTAGCTGCTAAAATTATAGGCACCAAAGATAAAGGTGTTCAAAATAAAATAATAGAATATAAATCAGAGTTAAAAAATAAGGTAATAAAAGATTCTATTAAATAAACAGTTAAGTGAGTAACTTTTCATCCAAACATATTGGAATAAATAAAGATCAAGAAAAAGAAATGCTTAATTTCTTAGGTATTGATAGTGTTGATCAATTGATTTCAGAGACCATTCCAAAAAACATTAGACTTAATAAAGAGCTTGTTTTAGATGAAGCATTAACTGAAAATGAGTTTTTAAATCATATTAAAAATTTAGCAAAAAAAAATAAAAATTATAAATCTTTCATAGGTCTTGGATATAATGAATCTATTATTCCATCTGTTATAAAAAGAAATATTCTTGAGAATCCAAGTTGGTACACTGCATACACGCCTTATCAAGCTGAGATTGCACAAGGTAGAATGGAAGCCCTTTTAAATTACCAAACTATAATATGTGATTTGACTGGAATGGAATTATCCAACGCATCATTGTTAGATGAAAGTACTTCAGCAGCAGAAGCTATGACTATGCTTTTTAGTTGTAGAACAAGGGAACAAAAAAAGGAAAACACCAAAAAATTCTTTGTTTCAGATAATACTCTTCCACAAACAATTTCACTTCTACAAACAAGAGCTGAGCCTATTGGAATTAAGGTTATAATAGGGAAGTTTGATGAATTTAACTTTTCTAATGAATTTTATGGATGTTTTATGCAATATCCTGGAATTCATGGAAATATAATGGATTTAGAAAAATATACAAACAAAGCTAAATCAAATGATATAAAAATAGTTGTTGCAGCTGATCTTTTAGCCTTATGTCTTCTTAAAAAACCTTCTGAATTTGGTGCTGATGTAGTAGTAGGAACTTCACAGAGGTTTGGAATCCCTCTTGGATATGGAGGACCACATGCTGCTTTCTTTGCAACCAAAGAAGAATATAAAAGATCTATACCTGGAAGGATAATTGGATTATCTAAAGATGCCGATGGAGACCCTGCTTTAAGAATGGCTTTACAAACTAGAGAACAACATATTAAAAGAGATCGAGCTACATCTAATATTTGTACATCTCAAGTTTTATTGGCAGTTATGGCAAGTATGTATGGTGTTTTCCATGGACCATGGGGGCTTAAGAAAATAGCTTTAAAAATTCATGAATTAACAGTTCTATTAGAGAATTCATTAAAAAAAATTGGAATAAAGCAATTAAACAAAAACTATTTTGACACATTATTTTGTGAAGGTCCAAGTGAAAAAATTAGAATTATTGCTGAAAAAAATAAAATGAATTTTAATTATATTAATGAAAATCATTTCTCAATATCTATAAATGAGGCGACTTCATTAAATAATATTCAGTTAATTGTCAATATAATATCTAAAGCAATTAATAAGGATACTGTTCAAGTAAATAACCATACAGACGAAACAAAAATTCCTGAAAATTATAAAAGGCAATCAAAATATTTACAAAGGAAAATTTTTAATATTCATCATTCTGAAACTAGTTTGATGAGATATATAAAAAGTTTGGAAAGAAAAGACTTATCCCTTACACATTCAATGATTTCTTTAGGCTCATGTACTATGAAATTAAATGCAGCGTCAGAAATGATTCCAATTAGCTGGTCACAATGGAATAACATTCATCCATTTGTTCCTATGAATCAAGCTAAAGGATATCAGAAGCTAATTAAAAAGTTAGAAAAACAATTAAATGAAATAACTGGATTTTCAGGTACATCACTACAACCAAATTCAGGTGCGCAAGGGGAATATGCTGGATTAATGGTTATACGTGCATATTTAAAAAGTATATCTCAAGATCATAGAAATATCTGCTTAATACCATCTTCAGCCCATGGGACTAATCCTGCATCTGCTGTAATGGCTGGAATGAAAGTAATTGTTATTGGAACTGATAAACATGGGAATATTAATGTTGATGAATTGAAAGAAAAAGCTAAAATTCATAAAGATAATTTAGCTACACTTATGGTTACCTACCCTTCTACTCATGGTGTTTTTGAATCATCAATTCAAAAATTAACCAAAATAATACATAATTATGGGGGACAGGTATATATGGATGGAGCAAATATGAATGCACAAGTTGGTTTAACAAATCCTTATATAATTGGAGCTGATGTTTGTCACTTGAATCTACACAAAACTTTTGCAATTCCTCATGGTGGTGGTGGGCCTGGTGTTGGTCCAATATGTGTAGCAAAACATTTAGTTCCTTTTTTACCAAATAATCCTGTTATTAATATTAATAGTTCAAAAGAAAGTGTAAAATCAATTTCTGGCGCACCCTGGGGCTCTGCTTTAGCATGCATTATTTCTTATGGGTATATATGTATGTTAGGTGCCAAAGGTCTTAAATCTTCTACTGAATATGCCATTTTAAATGCAAATTATATTAAGTCTAGAATTGAAAAACATTACACTATTCTATATAAGGGTGAAAGTGGAAGAGCAGCACACGAATTAATAATAGATTGCCGTCCTTTTAAAATAAATGGTATAGAAGTTATGGATATTGCCAAAAGATTAATTGATTATGGTTTTCACGCACCTACTGTATCATTTCCTGTTCCAGGTACAATGATGATAGAGCCTACAGAAAGTGAAAATTTGGATGAAATTGATCGTTTTTGTGATGCTCTGATAGCTATCAGAGCTGAAATCAATGAATGTTCTGCTAATAATCAAAATAATTTGCTTCGTAATGCCCCTCATACTATGAAAATGATAAGTAAAGAAAAATGGAATTACCCATACAGTAGAAAAGATGCCGTTTTCCCTTCGCCTTTTGTAATCGAAAACAAATTTTGGCCATCAGTAAGAAGAGTAGATGATGCTTATGGTGATAGAAATTTAGTTTGTACCTGTTAACCATTTGATTCGTATATAGAAGACTAGGTTATTAATACTAAGTTTTTTATTTTGCATCTATAAACTCGAATATTATGTCAATATGCATAACTGGATCTGGATCGTATATTCCAGAAATAATTAAAAAAAATCAAGATTTTCTTTCTAATACTTTTTTAAATTCTGATGGAAGTATTTTTAATGTTTCCAATGAGGTTGTTATAAAAAAATTTAATTCAATTACTGGAATTGAAGAAAGAAGATATGCTAAAAATCATTACAATGCTTCAGATTTAGCTTTTATTGCAGCTGAAAATGCTATAAAAGATTCAATAATTGATAAAGAAACTTTAGATTATATAATTGTTGCCCATAATTTTGGAGATGTAAAGTTTGGAACTAAGCAATCAGACTCATTACCTAGTTTAGCAAATAGAGTCAAGTATAAACTTGAAATTAAAAACCCTGACTGCGTTTGCTATGATTTAATTTTCGGTTGTCCAGGTTGGTTAGAGGGAGTTATCCAAGCTCAAGCATTTATAAAAGCTGGTATGGCTAAAAAATGTTTAGTTATTGGAGCAGACACAGTATCTAGGACATGTGATATTAATGATAGAGATTCCATGATATATTCCGACGGAGCTGGCGCTACTATTATTGAAGAAAAATCTAAAATTTCAAATACAGGTATATTATCTCATAAATCTTGTTCTTTTTCATCTGAAGAAACTTTTCATTTATTTTTTGGAGAATCATTTAATTCTAAAGAGAAATCAAAAGATCTATATATTAAAATGCATGGACACAAAATTTATCAATTTGCTATAAGCCATGTTCCTAAAGCATTAAAATCTTGTTTAGAAGATAGTGGAAAATCAATAAATGATGTGAAAAAAGTATTTCTTCATCAAGCTAATGAAAAAATGGATGAAGCCATTGTATCTAGATTTTATAAGCTATTTGATTTAACTCCACCTAATTATGTTATGCCTATGTCAATTAGAAAATTAGGAAATAGCTCGGTTGCTACTATTCCAACATTATATGATTTAGTTAATAAAAATAAACTTAAAAATCATAATATTAAAAAAGGTGACATCATTCTATTTGGAAGTGTTGGTGCTGGAATGAATGTAAATGCAATTACATATAAGGTTTAAAATTTCTTTAAATAAAGTTGGTTTATTAATACTTTAAATCAATATTCATAACTTTGGATAACAAACATAATTATGTTCTATTTAAGTGACATCGGAAGATATTTTATAATGATTAAAATGTCATTTTTTAAGCCAAGCAAATGGAAGGTCTTAAGAAAATTGATTTTTAAAGAGATAAACGACCTTATTATTGAATCTATCCCAATTGTAGTTATTCTTTCTTTTTTTATAGGTGCTGTTGTATCGATTCAAACTGCTCTAAATTTAAGCAGTCCCTTTCTTTCAAAATCGTTAATTGGTTTTGCTACTAGACAATCGGTAATACTTGAATTTGCACCAACTTTTATGTCTATAATAATGGCTGGAAAAGTTGGTTCCTATATTACTTCAAGTATTGGAACAATGAGAGTAACTGAACAAATCGATGCTCTTGAAGTCATGGGAATAAATCCTCTAAATTATTTAGTGTTTCCAAAAATTATAGCTTTACTTTTCTATCCTTTTGTTATCACTATTGCAATGTTTATAGCCATTTTTGGAGGCTATGCTGCTATGTCTTTTGCTGGAGTTCCAAGTGAAGCTTTTATAACAGGTATTCAAATGGATTTTGATTCATTCCATATATTTTATGCTTACATAAAAACATTTTTGTTTGCATTTATTTTAGCTACTGTTCCATCATATCATGGATTTTATATGAAAGGTGGAGCTTTAGAAGTTGGTAAAGCAAGTACATCATCATTTGTATGGACATCTATAATAATTATTATAGTCAATTTTGTTGTAACACAATTATTATTAAGCTAATGATAGAGATAAAAAAAATAGATAAATCATTTGATGGGAATATAATTTTAAATAATATTTCTACAAAATTTATTCAGGGCAAAACAAATTTAATAATAGGGCAAAGTGGATCTGGAAAAACCGTATTGTTAAAATGCTTATTAGGTCTTCACATTCCAGATAATGGAGAGATAATATATGATGGCGTCTCAAATAAGAAAATGACAGAAAATCAAAAAACACTTCTAAGAAGAGAAATGGGGATGGTTTTTCAAGGAAGTGCATTATTCGATTCAATGACTGTATTAGAAAATGTTATGTTTCCATTAAAAATGCTCACCCAAAAGGATGAAGATGAAATAATTGAAAAAGCAGAAAATGCTATAAAAAGAGTTGAATTGGAAAATGCTGAACAAAAACTCCCTTCAGAATTATCAGGTGGAATGCAAAAAAGAGTTGCTATTGCTAGAGCTATAGTAATGAACCCTAAATATTTATTTTGTGATGAGCCAAATTCAGGATTAGATCCAAAAACTGCTATTATAATAGATAATCTAATTCAAGAGATTACAAAAGAATATAATATAACTACAATTATAAATTCACATGACATGAATTCCGTAATGGAAATTGGTGAAAAAATAGTTTTTCTTGTAAATGGTGAAAAAAACTGGGAAGGAACTAACAAAGACATTTTTTCAACGGAAAATCAATCTATAACAGATTTTGTTTATTCTTCAGAACTACTTAAAAAAGTAAAAAAATATCTATAAATTTTATTTTCTTATTAATTCAAATGAACTATTTGAAAGTTTAATCAATAAATATTTTTTGAGTTTCTCTTCTTGATTTGCAATATTACCCGCTAAAATATCTTCTGACCATTTTACAGTAAAAACTGGAAAATTATCTATTCCAGATTGATCTGATTTAAAGTTATAGTTAAAATATGTAATGTCCTCAAAATTGAGATTTACTTCTTTTATAATTGATTCAAATAACGAATTAACTTCATCCTTTTTCTCAAGTTTAACTAATTTTTGTCTTAAGGTTTCTATTTGGCGATTTTTTTCAACTAAATCTAAAGAGTCTCTTTGTCTCAATTCAACTAAAAAACGTTTTTGTTCTTTAAAATCATTTTTAATATTCTGTTGATTAAAGACAATATTAGTTAGTGATAAATTAGGGTATTTAATAATTTTAGCAGAAAGAAGACTCATAGCTTCTTTTGATATGGGTTCTAAACCAAAAGTATTTAAAACTATTTCTGATTCTTTATCACTCCAAGGCCATGAATATTTTTCTTGATTTTCTTTAGAATTATATTTTATAATTGCTGAACGCTGTAGATAATCTTTATTTTTCAATCCATCTAATTCTGTTTTTAAAAATTCCTTAGCAGAAGAATTAAACTTACTTTCATTTAAAACACCCATAAAAGTATAAAATGCTGGAATTATCATTAAAATTGAAAAAAATGTTACTATTCTAGCTATTAGAGTTCTTCTTCTAGAATTTGCATAATTAATCATTGGGAATCCAAGTAATTTAATCACTAAGTAAGTTGCTAAGACTATATATAATGAATTTATCATAAATAAATACATGGCTCCTAATGAAAAAGAAATATTTCCTGTAGCTAATCCATAACCAACAGTACATAAAGGTGGCATTAATGCAGTTGCAATAGCAACTCCAAAAATTACAGAAGATATAGTTCCTTTCTTAGTTTTAGCAATTATTAATGCCAATCCACCAAAAAAGGCTATTAATACATCTCTAATATCTGGTCTTGTTCTGGATAAAAGTTCTGAGGACTCCTCTCTAAGTGGGAAAAAAGCAAAAAACAAATAGGCAGTTATTACACTTAAAAGAACCATTACAATAAAATTTATTAACGACCTTTTTAATGTCTCTAAATCATTAATTGCTATAGACATTCCAAAACCTAAAATTGGTCCCATTAATGGAGAGATTAACATTGCACCTATAACTACAGGTATTGAGTTTGCATTTAAACCAACAGATGCTACAAAAATTGAACATATTAAAATCCATGCAGTTGCTCCTTTAATGGAAATATCTTCTTTAATTGAATTTATAGTTGATTCTTTATCTGTATTTTCTCTAAAGTCTAAAGTTTCTTTAAAAAAAATATATAAAGATTGAAAAAACCCTTTTGCATTTTTAGAAACAGATTTTTGAGAAGAGTTTCCAACATTGTCTTCTTCAGAAAAATTAAATTTAGATTCCATTTCTATTTTTATTTAAGCCCTGTTAAATCAGATGAACTTCTAATTTTATCTCCTAAACCATCAATCATTTCAATATTATATTTTT
>UINC01002158.1_pt1 | contig 11521 bp, 10 predicted proteins | sample 5385821 | NCBI WGS metagenome assembly UINC01 (sample SAMEA4666929, study PRJEB26691) | marine metagenome | isolation source: Pacific Ocean | place: Pacific Ocean | collected 2011-10-13 | reverse complement strand
CCTGGCTGCCAGCACGGAGCAAGAGTTGACCGGCCTCCGCCGCGAACTGCTAAACATCGAAGACGCTACCGGGGTGCGTCCCCAGGTTGAGTTTCGGGTGTTGGGCGTCGGTCCGGAGCGGGCGGGAAATTCTTTGACGGCCTTACTTGAGGGCAGACGTTCAGAAGTAGAAGGAGTGTTAGTCGTTGGAGTGGCCGGAGGAGTGGACCCCACACTGGAGACTGGAGACCTACTCCTAGCAGGGCGCTACGCCCTCCAGAACGGGGCGTCCCAAGGTGCTGGACTGGCGATCAGGCCGGACCCCCAGATGCTCCAGACTGCGCAACAAGCGGCGCTCGACCTCTCCGTGCCGACCTTTGACGGCGGGTCGTTGACCGTTGACCATCTGGTAGCGGAACCGGAGGAGCGACAGGAACTTCTGATCCAATACCAGATTCACAGCGTCAATATGGAAGACTACCGGGCAGCAGAAGCGGCCCATAAGGCCGGTGTCCCATTTCTGTCAGTCAGGGTAGTCTTGGACACCGCCGGCCAGCGTCTCCCTGGCTATCTGCCGGGCCTGGCCAAGTCGCGTTACAAACTAATCACCAATGTCATTCTCAAGCCGTGGCGCATCCCCACAATGCTGCGCCTGAAGAGGCAGTTACAGTTGTGCCAAGCGGTACTGACTAACTTTGGGTTGTCATACCTTAGGGCGACCGGGGTCATCGGTGCCGGCTAAGTTCGGCACCAATTAGGCTTAACAAATGAAAGTACTGGTCACCGGCGCCACCGGGTTCATCGGCGGAAACCTGGCCCGTGAGCTGTGGCGGCGGGGTGACGACGTGCAAGCGTTGGTGCGCCCAGGCAGCAACCGATTAACAATCGAAGACACCGGAATCGTCCCTGTGGAAGGTGACATCTTGGACCGGCATTCGGTAGACCGGGCCGTCCAGGGCTGTGAGGCGGTTTTCCACACGGCTGCCGCATATACGTTCTGGTCCAGGGACCCCGCAGGTGTGTCACAGACCAACGTTAAGGGCACTATAAACGTGCTCGAAGCGGCGCAGCAGGCGGGAGTTTCCCGCACGGTTTACACCAGCACTGTGGGGACGGTGGGGCTACCCAAAGAGGGTTTGGGTGACGAAGAAACACCCCTCGACCCCAGGTCGCTCCACGGCAACTACAAGAGATCCAAACTACGGGCGGAGCAGGAGGCCCTGGCCCTGGCCGCGGCTGGAATGCCGCTGGTGGTGGTGAATCCCACCGCCCCAGTCGGACGGTGGGACGTTAAGCCCACACCAACGGGGAAGATGGTTTTAGACTTTCTTCGCCGGAAGATACCGGCGTACTTGAAGACAGGAATGAACCTGGTGGACGTGGCCGACGTGGTTGAAGGGCATATCCTGGCGCTGGAAAAGGGCAAATCCGGGGAGCGGTACATACTGGGCAACCAGAACGTGAGTTTGAAGGAAATATTCGACATATTGAGCAGCCTGACTGGCCTGCCGGCGCCTCGCATCAAAGCGCCCTACTGGCTGGTGGTGGGAGTTGGCTACGCCGACCGATTCGTTGAGGGCACCCTCTTTCGCCGTGAGCCGGCCATACCTGTGGAGGGAGTATTGGCGTCCAAGACACCCGCCTACGTGAGCTGCGAGAAGGCGGTCAGGGAGTTGGGACAGCCCCAGCATTCCATCGAAAACGCACTGCGGAGGGCGGCCGATTGGTTCATTGACCACGGTTATGTGGACCGAAAACCCTAAGTAAGCCGAGGCAACTTGATCTGACAATGATGGCCCAACCCAAAAATACAGAGGTCAACCAGGCGGCTGACAAAGCGGCGCAACGATCTCAAGACTATTTTCGCCGCACTCAGCACTCCGAGGGGTACTGGTGGGGTGAACTGGAATCAAACTCCACCATGGAAGCCGAATACCTGATGCTGTGCCATTTCACCGGTCGCCGCGACCAAAAACGATGGCGCAAGGTCTGCAATTACATCCTAAGCAAACAGCGTGACGACGGCTCTTGGGGCCAGTATTTCGAGGCGCCCGGAGACGTCAGCACTTCTGTTGAGTGTTATTTCGCCCTCAAACTGGCCGGGTATTCACCGGACGCTGAGCCCTTGCAAAAAGCCCGAGAGTTCATTGTGTCCAAGGGCGGGATACCCAAGGTACGAGTGTTCACTAAGATTTGGCTGGCGCTGTTCGGCCAATGGGACTGGAAAGGCACGCCCAACATGCCTCCGGAGATGATCTTTCTACCATCCTGGGCGCCTTTCAACATCTATGAATTCGCGAGTTGGGCCCGCGCCACCATCGTGCCCATGCTGATCATCTTGACTCACCAACCGTACTGCCCAGTACCCGAGTCTGCGAATATCGACGAACTCTACCCCGCCGGACGGAAAGGGACAGACTACAGCTTGCCGAAACCCGCCGGCGGCTTCGGCTGGGCCAAGACTCTCCACTGGACGGACAGACTGGTGGGAATCTATCAGCGGTTGCCGATGCACCCTTTCCGGGGACGCGCCGAACGCAAAATCATACGATGGGTCTTGGATCATCAGGAAGCCGACGGCTCATGGGCCGGTATCCAGCCTCCTTGGGTTTACTCTTTGCTCGCACTCCACACCATGGGCTACGGGCCGGACCACGAGGTGGTTAAAAAAGGGTTCCAGGGTTTTGAAGGGTTCGCATTGGAAGATGAAGACAAATGCCACGTCCAGGCTTGCATCTCGCCGGTCTGGGATACCTGCATTGCCCAATTGGCCCTGCTGGAATCGGGCGTGGCCCCAGACGACCCGATGGTCCAGTCATCTGCCAGATGGCTCATGGACAAACAGATATTCGAAATGGGGGACTGGCAGGTTCGCGCCAAGGACACCCGACCTGGTGGATGGTCGTTTGAATTCGACAACCTGATATATCCAGACATCGACGATGCGTCCATCGTTGTAATGGCCCTGGACCAAGTACTGCTGCCGAAAGCAGAGGAACCGCGCCGGACCGACTCCATCCAGCGTGGCGTGGAATGGATGGCCGGGATGCAGTCCAAGAACGGCGGCTGGGCGGCTTTTGACAAGGACAACAACAAGAAATACTTAACCAAGATTCCGTTCTCAGATTTTGGCGAGACTCTGGATCCGCCCAGCGTTGATGTGACGGCTCATCTGCTGGAGATGTACGGACGCCTGGGTTACACACGGGAAGACCGGGTCGTCGACCGGGGTTTTAAATACGTGATAAGCGAGCAGGAAGAAGACGGTTCCTGGTTCGGGCGTTGGGGCGTGAATTACGTCTACGGCGCCGGAGCTGTCCTGCCCGCCTTGGAAGCCATCGGTGAAGATATGTCTCAGCCCTACGTCCGGCGAGCCGTCGATTGGATCCTGGCCCACCAGAACGAGGACGGCGGGTGGGGTGAAGGCTGCGGCTCCTACGTTGACCCCAATCTACGCGGCGTTGGGCCGAGCACGGCGTCGCAGACCGCTTGGGCGTTGCTTGGGCTGGTGGCGGCCGGGGAGCATGAGTGTCGGGCCACCCAACGGGGCCTGATATACCTGGTCGAGACGCAGCAGGAAGACGGCGCATGGGACGAGCCGTACTTCACCGGAACCGGGTTTCCCGGTTACGGAGTAGGCGAACGCCTGAAGGCGCTACCAAATTACGGAGAAACCAGTTACCAAGGCTTAGAAATGCGAGCCGGATTTATGATTAACTACCACCTGTACCGCAACTACTGGCCATTGCTGGCTTTGGGAAGATATTCCCAGGCCGCAACGAGGCAGCAGAGAACGGCACTGGGACAGAAATCATAGGGCCTATCAAAAGAACGCCAAATCTAATTTAGGACCGACGATTTAGGGGGTCCCTAAGATGAAAACCAAGTCCTTTTGCAAGCGGGTGAAGACCAATTGCGCACCGGAGTTCATAGACATCACTGAGTGGGTCGCCGAGTGTGTCTCTGAGTCCATGATCTCCAACGGTTTCGCGGTTGTGTACTCCAAGCACACCACCGCGGCGGTAAAGATCAACGAGAATGAACCGTTGCTGCTTGATGACATGGCGGGCTTCCTTGAGAAGATTTTCCCCCGGCACCACAACTACCAGCACAACAACTTCGAGATTCGTACCGTCAACATGACCGAAGACGAATCTCCCAACGGTCACGCCCACCTGCAGCACCTGCTGCTGGGCACCAGTGAAACCGTGCCGGTAATCGATGGTGCGATGCAGTTTGGAACCTACCAGAGCATCTTCTTCATCGAGTTGGATCATCCCCGCCCTCGGGAAGTTATGGTCCAGATAGTCGGCGAATAAGCTCGCCCCGAACTAGTGATTGCGCCGGAGGCCCCAACGGTCTAGACTCACACGCCCCTGGTCTGGGACGTGCCCCATCTTCCGGTCTATATTTATAATATAATTGCAAACGGCCCCAGAGACCGGCAAAGGCAAAGACTAAATTCCTCCAGCAATCCCCCATTACCCGCTATTTCTCGGCAGGTTCTATGCACTCTCCCACCACTGATCCGGCGTTGGACCTAGAGTCGGCGTACGAGGCCTGCCGCAACATCACACGCCGAGAAGCCAAGAACTTCTACTACGCCTTTTTGACCCTACCGGCGGCCAAGCGCCGGGCAATCTATGCCGCCTACGCCTTCTGCCGCCACTGCGACGATTCAGTTGACGAAAAGACCTCTACAGACGCTAAATTAGAGGCCCTGAGCGACCTTCAAGCCAGCCTGGGCAGGACCTATTCCGGCAACGCCTCCAGCCCGGTTTATGTGGCGCTGGCGGACGTGGCGCAGAATTACGATATCCCCCAGGACTACTTTCAAGAGGTCATCTTGGGCGTGGAAAGCGACCTGGTCAAGGATCGGTTCCAGAACTTCGAAGAGCTCAAGGAATACTGTTACCGGGTGGCCTCGGTGGTTGGTTTGATCTGTCTTCAGATATTTGGGTACGAGGACGACGACGCCAAGGAATACGCGGTAGACCTGGGTCTTGCGATGCAGTTGACCAACATCATCCGTGACGTGCGCGAGGACTTCGATATGGGGCGGGTGTATCTGCCCCAGGATGAGATGGCGCGGTTCGGATACTCCGAAGAAGACCTCAAGAATGCGGTCCGTAATCAGGCTTTCCAAAGCCTCATGGAATTTCAGGCTCAACGAGCCAGGGAATATTTCGGTCGCGGCTTAAAGTTGTTACCCTATCTCTCGCGGCGGTCCCGGGCCTGCCCCGCCGTGTTAGGAGCCCTTTACTCCAAGGTCCTGGACCGCATAGAAGCCTTGGACTACGACGTTTTGGAGTCTAGGGTGTCCTTGAGCAAGGCCGAAAAGATAGGGATAACGGCCAAGACCTGGCTAGGCAGTATGTTGCCCCTTCCTTCGTTCCTCCGGTAACCTCTACCCAAGACTTTTTGTCCCCGAAGCGTTCACCTAATCGGTCGGCAGGATAGGATGGCCCAACAGGGAAAGATAGTGGCAGTCACCGGGGCCTCCGGTTACATCGGCACCAAGCTGATGGGGCGGCTGGAGCAGGAGCCCGGCGTGCGGAAAGTGGTGGCGTTCGACGTTAACCCACTGCCGTTACCCGTCCACAATATTGCCTTCTACCGGAAAAACGTCTCCGAAAGCATCGAAGACGAGTTGAACGAGCAGGGCGCCGACACGCTGGTGCATCTCGCCTTCAACGCACACCGGGGCGCAAACCGCCGAGAGGTGGCCATCATACATGACGAGAATGTGGAGACCCTGCGGTCGGTGATGGCCTCGTGTGTCAACGCGCGAGTCAACCACCTGATATACCTCAGTTCCCATTCGGTTTACGGCGCGCACAGCGACAACCCGGTGCCCATACCCGACGACGCTCCCATGCGGCCGCCCTCTGACTATCCCTACGCCTACGACAAGCAACAGTGTGAGTTGGTTTTGCAGGAGTTTGCACTGGTTCAAAACGACGTCAAGATCACAGCTCTCAGGTCATGCATCGTGCTGGGTCACGGGGCTGACAACCTGGCGACTCGGTCATTATTCCGGCCCTGGATGCTTGGGGTTATGGACTACAACCCTCCGATGCAATTCGTCTACGACGACGACTTGGCCAGGGTCATGTCCATCATCATCCAGCAAGAGATTCCAGGGACGTTCAATGTTGCCGGGGACGGGGTGGTGCACTACCGGGAGATGGCCAAGATCATTAAGAGCAAACTGATCAACCTTCCCCCATTCCTGGCTTATCCTCTGGCCCAATTGTGCTGGGGCCTACGCCTTCAGCGGGAGGCCTCTGCCACCGGGCTCGACCAGGTGCGCTGGCCCGTCTTGATGAGTACAGGCAAGCTGCACAAGGCCACCGGATACCGCTTCTGGCACACTGCCTTGGAGTCCCTGACCGCCTTTGCCAACTCGGCCTATCTTTACAAAGACCAGGTCTCCTTGTAACACCGCTCCTTCGGCGGAGCTGAGAAACCTATGGTCCAGCCGATCAAAATGATCATCGACACCGACCCCGGCGTGGACGACGCTGTCGCCATCCTGATGGCCCTTGGCTCCCTTGAAGCTGAAGTTGTGGGCATGACGACTGTGGGCGGCAACGTCCCATTGGCCCGCACCACTCGCAACGCCCTGGCGTTGCTGCAGGCGGCGGGCCGGGGAGATATCCCTTTGGCAAAGGGAGCGTCCAAACCTCTGCGCGGCAGGTTCTCCTACGCTCCCCAATTCCATGGCCCAGGAGGGCTGTCCCTACGGATGCCGGAGCCTACCACTGGGCCAGTGGAAGAAGGGGCGGTCCAGTTTCTGTACGACCAGTTGACCAGCCAGCCGGGCGAGGTGGTGTTGGTTGCGCTGGGGCCCATGACCAATGTGGCCCGCCTGATTTGGGAGCGCCCCATCGCCTTGGAGCAAGCCAGAAACATCTTGGTCATGGGCGGCGCCGTGAACACGCCCGGCAACGTCACGCCCAGAGCGGAGTTCAATATCTACAGCGATCCATCTGCCGCGGAGATCGTATTCTCCAGCGGTCTGCCGGTAACCGTTGTTGACTTGGCGGCCTGTCGTCAGGTAGGAATTAGCCGCGAACAGGCGCTGGGTCTACGCTCGGACAACCCAATAGGCAAGTTGACCCTGGGCATGCTGCAAGGCTGGTTCAAAAAACAACCCAGCAGGCAGTGGTTCGAATTCTACGACCCCTTAGCCATGGCCATCGCCCTGGACCCGGCCATCGCCAAGGTCATCAAGGTGGATCTGGACGTTGGCCTGGAAGAGAACGAGTCCAGGGGAGAGACGTCGGACACAGGCGAGCCTGGCGAGATCACTCTCCCGCAGGACGTGGATGCAGCCAGGTTCTTTGGGCTCCTTGAGAGGTTGCTGGAGTTGGAGGGGTTACCGGTTAGTTAGCATTGGATTGGGCTGCGTTTGGGGCTCTAATTCGGTCTCCGAGCGCCGGGAGCGCCCGTCCTAACCTTCCCCCTTGCAAGGGGAAGGGAATTTTTTCTTCCGGAATCAGTTGCTTGCCAGCGCCACAGCGCCTTCGCGGACCATGGGAATCAGTTCTTTGCCCCAGTCGATGGAGTCTTGCATCGGGTCGAAGCCGCGAATGATGAAGGCGTCGGCACCGGCCTGGTGGTAGGCCAGCAGAGACTCGGCCACCTGCTCGGCGGTACCTACCAGGGCTGTGGTGTTACCAGCGGCCCCAGTGGTGGCAGCGATGGGCATCCACAAGCGCCGATCGTGGACGTCGCCCTTGGCCGCAAAGTCCAACAACCGCCGTGAACCCTCTGATTGCATCCTGGCCGGTTTGCCTGGACCGATGGTGTCTCCCACTGACGATTTGACCCGGTCCAGGATACCCATCGCCCGTTCCCACGCTTCACCTTCCGTGTTCCCCAGGATGGGCCTGACAGAGACGCTGAAGCGTATGGTGCGGCCGTACCTGGCGGCCCGCGCCCGGATGTCTGCTATCTGCTCTTTGATGGACGCCAGTGGCTCCCCCCAGAGGGCGTAGACGTCGGCCCGTTTTGCGCCGACCTCCTTGGCCACGTCCGATGCCCCGCCGAAGTAGAGGGGTACGTGGGGTTGTTGGTAGGTCCGGACCTCACTCAGGTTCTGCTCGAACTGATAGAACTCGCCTTTGTGATCGAAGGGCTTGGTCTCAGTCCAGACCCGTTTCATGACCTCCATGAACTCGTCGGTACGCCGGTAGCGGGCATCGTGGTCAATCCAGTCGCCGTCCCGCCGCTGTTCAAGGTCGCTGCCGCCGCTGATGATGTGCATGGCGACGCGGCCCATAGTCAACTGGTCCAGAGTAGCTGCCTGGCGGGCGGCTAGTGTGGGAACGACGAACCCGGGCCGGTGAGCGATGAGAAATCCCAATGTCTTAGTCTGGGACGCCGCATATCCCGCAACGCCGAAACCTTCCGCCGTGGCCGAGGAGCACCCGATTAGCACCTTGTCGAAGCCGCTGGCTTCGTGGGCCTGTGAGAACTCGGCGATGTAGTCTGGATCTATGCCAGCTGGAATCTCATCGGCCGGATTGATGCCGCCACCGAATAGGCTGACCGTCACGCCCCGGGAGGAATCACGCTCTCGGTTGACGCCAATCATGCCCATTATCTCTACTTGTGACACTGCTTCCGCTCCTGAACCTAAGTCTTGAGGGAATGGCGTGGCGGAGCGAACACCACGATGATGCCGAGTTCTTCGGTGATGGAATGGAATCGGTGGTCAACGTGGGCGTCGACATAAACAACCGACCCGGCGCTCACCGGGCGGTGTTCTCCAGCCACCTCGATGGTCCCAGCCCCGGACACTATATAGTAGATCTCATCCTCAGTGTGGGGAGTCTGGGGGTCCGGCACGTCCACTCCGAGGATGTAGAGACCGACGCTCAGACGTGCTGCCTTGAAAAATTCGTGATATAGCTCCCCGTTCTGTCTGTGGCCACCAACGATCTCGGACATGTCGAATGCGTCCAACTTTCTCCTGCCTCTGGTGGGTGCGGGTTAACGAGCCTGGCACCCCGTAATTCAATCATAATTTTCCGAGTATATCATGGTGAAAGAAAGATTATGTCGGTCGATATATCGGACAACTGGTCTGCAAAAGGGTGGTGTGCTAACGTGGTGTTATGTCTACAGGATTCGATCTGGACCAATCACCTGAGCCGGGACAACATACTCCAGGTACAGGGGACGAACCGGCCGCACAGCGCAGCCCAAAACGGCAGACCCTCCAGAGTCTGGAGGACGCTACCGCCGAACTTGCCAAGGCCATGGAGCTGCCCGCACCTAGAGGGCAGGCCCACAAGCCATGAAGGAACGGTTGGAAAGCGTCGTGGCTGCGCTGCTGGCAGAGAACCGCTTAGAAGACGACGGTGACCACTTGGCGGTGGCCGCGTCGTCAGAAAACTAGGCTGTGCCCAAAGTCCGGTTCAGGTTGGCGTAGTTCACCGGGTCCAGGTCCCTTCCTTGCAAAGCCGGGTCATCGTAGGAATACCGGTGGGCCCGAAAGACCGAGTTGGCCTGACCCGATGCGCTGCCACCCGCCAGCCTGGCACTGTCGGCAAACAGCGGATTGATGTACTCCCAAACTATCTGGTGGCCCGAAGTCACCTCGATGAACCTCCCCGTAGCCCCTTCACAGATCAGCGTGTTGCCGTTTGACTGTCTTTCGGCCCCGCTGATCTGGTAGCTGTAAAAAGATATGGCCGGCTCTCCCCTGTAGTCCCAGGCGACCTCATTGTTGGCGGGGTCAATCTCAACTATGCGCGAGTAGTTGGTGCTGGGTGCGCGGCGGTGGGAACCGTTGTCGAACAACAGGACGCGGCCGTTTTCTAGAAAGCTGGGATTGTGCTGGTGAGAAACGTCGCCGGGGCCCCATTTCCAGGTAAACCGGCCGCTCGCGCGCTCAACTATCCCCACCGTGCTGGTCTGCCTGAAACTGACCAAGTAGTCGCCGTCGGCGGTCACGTTGATGCTGTTGCCGTGGGTCCATTCCCGCCGCCCCTCCAGGGGACAGATCACGTCCTCATCGAAGTCCAGATGCTCCCAAGACTTCCACTCGTGGACCACCTCACCGGAGGGGGTATACTCCCGCACCACGTCCCCCAGCATTTGCGTGGGGTCCTCTGGGGTATTGAAACCTCCTTTCACGCGGATGGTTGTGTCCGATGACAGCTCATCCCACATTAGCGCCAGGGTATTGCCGTTGTCCAGGCGTTGAAAGTCGTGGTGTATCCAGGGGTTCTCCATTTCCCAGACCAGGTTTCCGTCCCAGTCCAGCTCCACCAGCCCACCCGAGCTGCCGCCGATGCCGGTCATCGGCAACTTCTCGTCGGGTGCCAAGCTCAGGAATAGGAGATTGCCATTGGGAAGCAGGTTGGCGTAGTTTATGCCGCCAGGCCAGTGCCACCGGTGGCAGACCCGGCCTTCCATATCGATGAGGTTGGCATCATGGCCGCGCAGGTTGGCGAAGAGCGTGTAGCCGCGCTGACAATACTGGGGCGCGTGATAGATGAGCCCGTGTGGATGATGCAATGACCAGCCCATTGTGCCTCCATGCTAGGTGGTATTTATTCTTGGGGTAGCGGCGAATCACCGGTATCGCCCGTGTTCTTGTGCGCGCCTGGATTGAGTACCCGAGTGGTGAAGAAATGACTGAAGCAAACAGCTATCGGAATGGCCACCGCATAGACCGCCAAGGTCACGGAGTACCCAACTGGGTAGGCCAAGGCGGGTATGGCGACCAAGAAAATGGTCAGAGGCAAAATCGCCCTGTGGGTGAAGTAGAGCACCGCCAGGCAAATCGCGCCGACAGGCAGCCCGATGATGGGCAATGAGGCAATCAGGACTCCCACGGCGGTGGCAGCGCCCCGTCCGCCACGGAATTTCAGTTGCACTGGGAAATTGTGCCCCGCCAAGGCCGCCGCACCGGCCATCATGTCCATTCCTGTATCATCCACGAGTACCTTGGCCAGCACTATCACCAGGCCGCCTTTAATGATGTCGATGGAGCCCACGGCGACGCCGGCCTTGGTACCCACGTTGCGAAAGACGTTGGCCGCGCCGCTGTTGAAATCACCCATCTGCCGGATGTCCCGGCCCAGGATGTAGCGCGTGAAGAGGAAAGCCGTTGGGAGACTTCCGATTGCGTAAGAGAGTAACCCCAAACCGATCCAGGTCAAATCTTGATACTCCTGCCTGAGAGAGTCGGCTGAGAGATTGGGTTAAACAAAACGGACGCCCTTACGATCGGGCGTCCGTTGATTTCGCTAATCAGAGAAACCGGACTTCGCGTCCTAGGCTAGCACTACCTGGGGGGAAACCACCGTGCACCAGTGCAGGTACATCGGGTTTCGGCCCACCACGACGTCGAAATACAGCTTCTGTAGCGCGGTTGACACCGGTCCCGGTTCACCGGTACCGATGGCGCGGCGGTCCAATTCCACCACCGGTGTTAGGTGCGCCGCCGTGCCGCTGAGGAACATTTCGTCGGCTAGGTAGAGTTCGCTGCGGTCGATGCTGCGTTCAACAACTTCAATGCCTA
>UINC01002157.1_pt1 | contig 11525 bp, 9 predicted proteins | sample 5385821 | NCBI WGS metagenome assembly UINC01 (sample SAMEA4666929, study PRJEB26691) | marine metagenome | isolation source: Pacific Ocean | place: Pacific Ocean | collected 2011-10-13 | reverse complement strand
TATGGGCTTCAAGCGGTCGGCTTCATGGCCCAAAACCACGATGACCTGTTGGACACCGGCTTCCAAAAGCGAACGAAGTTGATGCTCGATGAGGGTGGTGTCCCGCCAGCGAAGAAGGGCCTTGAGTTGGCCCATTCGGCTGGACTCGCCTGCAGCCAGAAGTATCGCCCAAACACCGGGCATTAGCCGGTGCCTAGACTTCGACAGTACGATCGACGATCTCGGCGGCGCGGTCGATGTACCAATCGCCCATCTGCATCTGCCCACCGTCACCGCCACGCCGGACCATGATGATCTCCGACATGATGCTCACGGCAAGTTCTTCCGGCTCCAGAGCGCCGATGTTCAGGCCGATGGGAGCGTAGACCTCTTTGATGCGCTCCAAGGGCACACCCTGCTGCAGTAGCCGTCTGAAGATCATGATGGTCTTCCTGCGGCTGCCCAACACGCCGATGTAACGGGCGCGAGTCTTCAGCGCCGATTCCAGGGCCATGTCGTCGTAACGGTGCCCTCTGGTGGCGACCACCACAAAGCTGTTCACGTTCAGGTCTAGATAGTCGGCCCACTTGTCGTAGGTCGCAACCACTCTTTCTTCAGCGTAGGGGAAACGTTCTTCATTGCAGAACTCGGGTCGGTCATCCACCAGATAGACTCTGTAGCCCAGAGATTGGGCCAGGTCCGCGGTGGCCTTGCCAACGTGTCCGCCGCCCACCATGACCAAGGTCGGGGGCGTGGTGAAGCCCTCGACGAAGACCTCTGTTCCGTCGGCCACGCTGAACGATTCGTTGCTGCCGACATCGGCCACTTGCTGTGCGATCTCGATGGCCTGGGTATCTAGCTCGGCATTACCCAGGGAACCTGTGACCGAACCATCTGAGCGCAGAAGAAGTTTCGCTCCCAAGGCGGGGCCGCCGTCTTTCGCATTGACCACGGTGGCCAGGCTGACCGCCCGACCGCCGTCATAGGCCTCTACGATCTCGCCGCCGATGGACGTGAAATCCTCTGGCTCGCGCAACGGTTCCAAATAGAAATACATGGTACCGCCGCAGACCAGACCGTCTCGAGCGGCTATGTCTTCGTTCAAATAGTAGTCCTTGAACTCGGGTCCGCCGTTCAGCCGCAGTAACTCTTTCGCGGCGAACCAGATGTCGCCCTCGACGCAGCCTCCTCCCAATGTGCCCAGCCCAGTGCCGTCCTGACGGACCAGCAGCATTGCGCCGGCCTTCTGCGGCGTGGACCCCTTGGTCCGCACCACGGTGGCCAGGACACAGGGTTGACCCTCTTTCAAGTCGTCAATCGCCCCCTGTATCACTTCTCTCATCTAAGTCCTCTTTCGAACCAACTGTTCGCTTGCATCGCTTTTCGCTACCCAGGTAAATATCTAGGTGGTAGCTTATCAAAATCCGATGGGTAGGAGCAAATAATTGCAGGCGTTGATACGCACGAAAACCAGCACAACCCCGACGCTGGAGCGCTGTAACTGCAGGCACAATTCAGTTATAATGTTATGTTATATGGCGACCGTAGTAATTACCTCCTCCGGTGCCAAGAACGCACGCCGGTACGTTGAAGTGATGGAGTCCGCAGGGGCGGCGGTGCGAATCTTGATTCCGGATGGCCACGCTGATTTATCCACCGAAGAACTAATGCGCGACGCCGGCGGTTTACTACTCTCCGGCGGACCGGACATTGACCCGGCTCTCTACGGTGAAGAGCCGGATCCCGACGCTGGACTAACTCTTAACCGGCATCTGGACAACTTGGAACTTCGGGTCTTGGAATGGGCGCTGGAGCGCGACATGCCGGTCCTGGCCATCTGCCGGGGCATGCAATTGTTGAACGTTGCCTTTGGCGGCAAGCTGATACAAGACCTGCCCGGTCACAAATCAAAGAAAATTAACGGCAACTGGGAGTCTGCCTCCCACACCATCTACGTGGCACCCGGGTCAAAGGCCGCTCCGGTGATTGGGATGGCAGGGTTCTTCAAGGTGAATAGCCTTCATCATCAGGGACTTAAAGAAGCGCAACGGGCGCCGCGTTTGATGACCACTGCTTATGAGGTGGATGATGGGTTGATAGAAGGGCTGGAGAGCCCAGAGCATAGCTGGGTGATCGGGCTTCAGTGTCATCCGGAGCGCCGAGACGAGGTCCCCAAGATGTTCGGCAACCTGTTCTTGGGATTGCACGAACGGGCCGAGAGCTTCATCTCCGAATTCGCCGTCCGACTCCCGCGAAGGTAACCGGTAATCAAATTTCTTCAAACAGGCAAAGAACCGGGGCAAAACCGCATCTAATTCGCCTGGTCAATTGTGGACATATATCGGAAACTATCCGTACTAATAGCGGACTCTCAAGGAGCATTGACCGATGGTAACAACCAGGCCCGAACGGCCAGATTCGGGGGAACGCCCGATACGAATCGAAGAAGAGATGCGCACATCGTACCTGACCTACGCCATGAGCGTCATAGTGGCCAGGGCGCTTCCCGACGTACGTGACGGGCTCAAACCGGTGCACCGGCGCATCCTATACGCGATGCACGATATGGGTATCCGTCCCGGCGGCGCCTATAGAAAGAGCGCCAGGATTGCCGGAGAGGTGCTGGGCAAGTTCCATCCCCATGGTGAAGGCTCTGTCTACGACGCCCTGGTCCGTTTGGCCCAAGATTTCTCCATGCGCTATCCGCTAATCACTGGGCAGGGAAACTTCGGCAGTATCGACGGCGACCCACCGGCAGCCATGCGGTACACCGAAGCACGTCTGGCTCCCATCGCCGACGAACTGCTGGCGGATATCGACCAGAACACCGTCGATTTTATACCCAACTTTGATGACTCACTGGGCGAGCCCACTGTATTGCCGGCCCGCCTCCCCAATATGCTGATTAACGGCGCTTCTGGCATCGCCGTGGGTATGGCCACAAATATTCCGCCTCACAACCTGGGAGAGGTCTGCGATGCCATAGTCAGGCTGATCGACAATCCGGACGTTACCACTGAAGTATTAATGCGGTCCGTCAAGGGCCCCGACTTCCCGACAGGCGCCAACATCCTCGGACACATTGGCATCTACGATACCTACACCACCGGCCGTGGCCGCATCATCATGGAGGCCACCACGTCCATTGAAGAAATTCCGGGGAGCCGGGACAGGGAACAGATAATCATCACCGAGCTTCCGTACCAGGTGAACAAGGCCAACCTGGTTGAGAAGATCGCCACCCTCACCAGGGAGAAGAAACTGGAAGGGATATCCGACATCCGGGACGAGTCGGACCGCCATGGCATGCGGGTCGTGATTGAGCTGCGCCGCGACGCCCAGACCTACGTTGTGATGAACAACCTGATGCGCCACACCGCGCTCAGGACATCTTTCAACACAATCATGTTGGCCCTGGTGGACGGCCAGCCCCAAATATTGCCCCTGAAGCGGTGCCTCGCTCTGTTCATCGAGCACCGGCAAGTTGTCATCCGCCGCCGGTCAGAATTCCAATTGCAGAAGGCCCAGGAACGCGATCACGTGGTTCAAGGGCTTCTGTTGGCTTTGGACCGCATGGATGAGGTCATACAGATCATCAGGGATTCAGCCGACGTTGAAGCAGCGCGCACGAACCTGATGATGACCTTGGACTTGAGCGAGATTCAAGCCCAGGCCATATTGGAGATGCAGCTTCGCCGTTTGGCCGCTCTGGAGCGGGAACGGTTGGAGAAAGAGCACGACGACCTTGTCGCCAAGATCGCCGAGCTCGAGGCTTTGTTGGCCAGCCCGGAACTAGTCATGGCCGAAATCAAGAAAGAGACCCAGGCGCTCAAAAAGTCCTTCAACAACCCGCGGCGGACAGTGATCCACGACGCCGAGCTCGCCGACCAGACCGACGAGTCGTTCATACCCCATGAAGACTCCATAATCACCCTAAGTCAACAGGGCTACGTGAAACGGGTTCCGTCGGACACCTTCCGCACCCAGCACCGGGGCGGCAAGGGCGTCTTAGGGATGCGGACCAGGGAAGACGACGCCGTTCTTGATTTGGTGGTCGTCGATACCCACAACACTCTGTTCTTCTTCACCAATAGAGGACGGGTCTACCCGCTGAAGGCCTACCAGATACACGGGGATTCGTCGCGCACAAGCAGGGGTGTCTTGGCCGCCAACCTGCTGCCCCTTGACCGGGGAGAAGCTATACAGGCTATGCTCCTCATCGACAATCCCAGAGATGAGTACCCGCTTTTGTTAGCCACCAAAAAGGGTGAGATCAAAGCCCTGAAAACGGGTGAACTTACCCGAATACGCCCCTCCGGTCTCATCGTGTTTGACTTGGAGCAGGGCGATGAATTGGTCTCAGTTGCTCAGGTGGGTGAAGCGACAGAAGTGGTCATGGTGACGCAACAAGGCCAGGCGATCAAATTCCCCATTTCCGGCCTGACCCCTCGCTCCAGGACGGCCGGCGGCGTAAGGGGAGTTCGGCTGCTAAGCAAAGATCAAGTAGTCGCTATGAGTACGGTAACGCCCAACAGCCATCTGCTGATCGTCAGTGAAGGGGGCTATGGGAAAAGCACTCCCTTGGCCAGTTACCCCCGACACTCCAGAGGTGGTCAGGGTGTGCGGACCTTCCGCGTCTCCGACAAAGCCGGCAAGGTGGCGGCCGCCAGGGTGGTGTCGGAGGGCTCCGGCCAGTTGATTCTCATTATCTCCTCCAAGGCCCAGGTGGTGCGGATCACGTTGGAAGACGTCCGGGTGACCGGGCGAAACACCCAGGGTGTTATCGTCTGGCGTGACCGCGAGCCGGATGACTTTGTTGCCTCCATCGCTTGCTTCCAAGAATCTGACACCCAGAATCCTGATGGCGACGATGAAACAAAAAACGACAAGAAGGCACCCAAAGCACGGGCTAAGGCATCCAAGGCCAGTGTCGAGGAAGACGTTGAGGATGAAGATGTTGAAGAGAACGAGGAAGAACTAGTGAACGACGACATCGAAGAGACCGACGCCGACCAAGAAAACGACCCTGACGACTCCGAGGAGACCAATACAGGATAATTGGACTCAAACTTATCTTATAAGGGTGTTGCCCCCGACATGCACCCGGTGCTGTCTCAAAGGGCGGTGGAGCTTGGCCCGGAGGTCGAATTGAACGATCTTCTAGCCTGTGACAGTTTCTGCGTAAAGGAACAGTTGGGCCAGAACAACCTCCCGACCCAAGTGCTATGAGGCAGCGTGGATGTGATTACACCAGTCAAGTATGCCAATTACCTGGCGGAGCACATGCAAAATGCCTGGGAGACGTTCATCGAGGGCGGATCACATTTCTCCAGGTGGAAAAATACAAGAAGGTCAACGAAGAGATTGAACAATTCATGGGCAAGCCTGAAATAGCGGCCTGCCCATAGCTGGAACCCAGCCTAATCCCCGGCCGGGTTGTACCAACCGCTGTTATAGAACATCAAAGGTGCTCCGGACTCGTTGCGGCGCATTTCTTTTACCAGACCAACGTAAATCGTGTGATCTCCATACACATGAGATCCCGAAACCTCGCAACCGAAGAAGACCATTGAGCCGTCCAGCACTGGGGTCTTGTTCTCGGCCTGCGAGTAGTGGTATTCAACGTCGCCGGTCCGGTTCTCCGGCTTCCTGGCAAAATACGCTCCCAATTCTTGCTGTTCTTGTTTCAGGATATTCACACCAAAACGGCTGGTCTTCTCCATGAAGCCATGGGTATGGGTGCCGTGGGCGATGCAGACCATGATCGTGGGGGGATTGAGACATATGGAGGAGAAAGCGTTGGCCGTCATGGAATGGGGCTGACCCTCATCATCCAGGGTCGTTATAACAGTCACGCCGGTGGCGAACTGTCCTAAGGCAGACCTAAATTCATCTGTGTCTAACAATTGATACCTACGTTAAGAGTCATCCAGGTGAAATTATCAATATTATATACGCTCGATTATCGAGGTGCCAGAGTGCCATGATGTTACGGTTCCGAGGATTCAAGGGTATGGGAGGAAGAATTTGCCTATCGTTCCGTCCGGATGACCTGCATAGCGCTCGGCGTCCAACTTGACGACGGCTCCCTTCGGCGCGAGGCCAGAGAAGAGATTCGGATGCGTTAGCTCGGCCAATAACTCCACGCCTTCGACGGTCCTGGGTCCGGGACGGCTGAAGTAAGAATGATCGAGCAGATAGACCTCTCCGCTCTGCACCGAGGATAGTTCCCGCCAGCCTTCCCGGCGCTCCAGCCACGGGGCTTCCTGAAGGTTTCTCGCCAAATCGGACGAGCATAGATCGATGAACAGCTTGTCGGGATCGAATTCACGGACTTCGCTCCAGTCCAATCTTTTGGCCGGGCAGCCCGGAGCGAACATGTCCTGGTTCCCGCCGGCCAGGTACAACATGTCGGGTATCCAGTGGCCGCCTACGACCAGGGGGTTGATTCCTTCGATGGAGAACACCCGCGGCCGTTCGGTGCCGGGCCGCAGCTTCTCTTGTATCGCTTGGACCCGCTGACGCATAGCGGCAATCACCTGAGCCGCCTGCCTTTCGGCATCACAGGCCCGGCCTACTTGGATTATGGAGTCCAATATCCCTTCAAATGTCTTAGGCTGTAGCACCACTATTTGTGGCTGGTCCTCCATCCCGGCGACCACTCCCGTCACTTGGCCCTCATCCACCTCGCAAACATGGCAGAGGTCCTGGGTCAACACCACGTCGGGTGACTCGCGCACCAGCCATTCTTGGTCCAACTCGTAGGGATTCTCGCCGCTGGCCAATATGCGGGCCATGGAGGCTTCCACTTCTTCGCTGGACATGACTGACGGGTCAACCTTACTTCGGCTAACAACTGGCTTGGAGTTGGCCTCGGATGGGAAGTCGCACAGGTCGGAAACACCGGCAACCTGGTCGCCTAGGCCCAGTGCGAATAATATCTCCGTGGCGCTGGGAAGCAGAGAGCAGATTTTCATGCTGTTGTTGACGTCCTCCGCTTGGAATATCGGTACGCCGACTATTGGTACATCTCAACCGCGACGCCCGGTTTTGAGCTTCGGCTGGAAACCCCGTCGACCTGCACCGCCAATCCGAGTTTCAAGTGTAGAAGCTCGTGTATTATAGACCTCGGTCATCTGCCGGGTCTGGCGCCACGGCCCGCGACGAGCCGGTGATCAATGACCTAGGCACGTTGATCCTATACCAAACGGACGCCGAGAATGGCCCAGGGTTCATGGGTTGAGAAATGGAGCCAGTGGGACCTCCTAAAGCTGAATTCCTTCAGCTTCGGGATAACGGGGTTCATCCTGGCTATGGACACCGTAGTCCTGCCGGTAATTGTCTTGACGGTGGCGCCGGACGAGTTCAAGAACACTTATCTGGCGGTTTTGGGCATCAGCGGCCTCTTCATGGCGGCCGTTGTGCAACCGACCGTCGGACGCATCAGCGACCGCACCCAATCTCCCTTGGGCCCCCGTGTTCCGTTCATCCTCTGGGGGGCCGCATTTGCCGCCATCGGCTTGATCGGTATCCGTTTGGCTCCCAATTTCAGCGTTCTGTTCGCTGTCTGGATATTCATCCAAGCCAACGTGAATATCGCCTACGGGCCTGGTTTGGCGTTGATCAGGGACTGTGTGCCGATGAACCGAATCGGCATGGCTTCGTCCATGAAGATAATGTCCGACGCAGCAGGCGGAGCGGTGATGATTGCCGTCGCAGGCGCATTGATCGGCAAGACCGGGTCGTCCCTCGACTGGGAATGGCTCACCTTCGGGATCCTTGCCTTCATGATGATTCTGGCCATCTCCATCACCACGGTCGTGGTATCCCGGCGGGAACTAAGGGATTCATCCAACTCGCAACGGCGTGACGTCGAATCGTCTTTCCGCTCGCTGGTGAACCCCCAATTGGGGCTGTTTCTAATCTCCCGGCTAGTGATGGTCACATCCATAGCGTCGTTCCAGACCTACGGACTTTTCTTTCTTCGGGACTCGGTCGGGCTGGACAATCCAGCCGAGGCATTAGGGCGGATGATCTTGGCTATCGCCGGAGCGCTGGCCATCGGCGTGTACATGTCGGGATGGGTTTCAGACCGGATGGGCAGGAAGCCGGTAGTCATGGTGGGGGCCATAGGGGCAGCCATCAGCACGCTATGGATGCTGACGGCGGGCGACTCGACTCAGGTATTGATAATCGCCAGTGTAATGGGTACATCCGTGGGAGTTTTGCTTAGCGCCAACTGGGCGTTGGCCAACGAGCTGGTGGACGAAGGCCATGCGGGGTTGCACATAGGCATAGTGAACTTGGCTACCATCGGAGGCGCAGCCCTAGCGAAATTGCTGGGGCCCGGTATCGACACCTTGAACCGGATACCTGGCCGGTCCAATGACTTTGGCTACCAGGTGCTCATCGTAGGTGCGGCGGCGTTCTTCATCATTGGCGCCGTGTTGCTCATGCCGGTGAGGACGACTGGGCGAGAGTCCGCACCCAAAGATGTCGTCCCACCGCCCGCATCATAGCCGGTGCGCTGCGCGCCGTAGGCCTCGTTTTTCTTTATCTACCCGGGTTACCAGCCTTCTTGACGAATTCGGCGGCGCCCCTGGCCACCCAAGCGTTCCAGGACGTCATCAAGAACTGGACCCCTTTGCCTTTGTAATCTTCTAAGTTGGCGTCGTTGACCAAAGTCCCCGCCACTTTGCCTGCCGAGGTAATCTTGGCAATTGCCTCGTCAATGGCTTTCAAGACCTCCGGATGGCCGGCGTTTCCTATGTGGCCCATGGTCTGAGAGAGGTCCGACGGAGCAACGAAGTACACGTCGATGTCCGGCACTGTCAGAATCTCGTCCAGGTTCGCCAACGCCTCCGCTTCCTCAAGGAGCACCACAACCATGGTTTGGTCGTTGGCCTGGTGGAAGTAATCGCCGACTCCAAAGGACTGACGCCCACCGAACATCCCCCGGTAGCCCAACGGCGAGTATTTCGTCGATTGGGCGGCCTGTTCGGCAGCCTCGTGGGAGTTTATGTGGGGCACGACGATCCCCATGGAACCCCGGTCCAGAGTGCGGGTGATCAGGCCCGGGTCGTTGGAGTTCACTCTCGTGACGGAGGCCATCTCCCATAGATCGCAAGCCCTGGTCATATCCCCGAGAGTGTCCCAGTCCACCGAACCGTGTTCGCATTCGATCCACGCGGCGTCGAAACCGATCGGCCCAAGAAAGTCGATGATGTCGGCGCTCTGCAGTCCGGAGATAACGGTAATGGCCTCCCCGTTCTGCAATTTTTGCTTAGCCTTATTAACTCTGATTGAAGCCACTTTGACCTTCCTAATTTCTGGCAGATTCACCGCCATCATGCGGCGCAAGCGACGGCGAGCCTGGCCATTTTGCCATTCAGGCTGACGATATACAAATCTCCGGATTGACGAATCCCGTTTCGGCGCCCCAATCGGGTTGACAATCTTTGGGCCGCAACACAGAATCATGACGGCCGATCTCCGGAGATTTGAATATACAGCCAGGCCAAATAATCCTCTGCAGGAGCGATTCAATGTCCACCGGTTCCTTAGCTTGGAAGGAAGGAAAAATTCAGGTAGCCGGCGCCGACCTACACATCATCCAAGGCGGCAGCGGCGACCCATTACTGGTGCTTCACGACGAGTTGGGCCAGATCGCCCCTCTCCGCTACGCCGAATCATTGGCCCAGGATTTCACTCTGCATATGCCAGCTCATCCCGGGTTTGGCATCACCGACCGGCTGGACTGGGTCATGAGTGTCCGAGACCTGGCCAGTTGGTATCTCAGGGTCATCGAAGAACTGGGACTGGGCCGGGTCAACGTGCTTGGATTCTCTTTGGGAGGCTGGCTTGCCGCCGAGATGGCCTGCCAATCCCCCCAAACGATCAACAAGATGGCTCTTGTGGCCCCAACAGGCATCAAGCCTCCCACCGGCGAGATTCTAGACATGTTCTTAATCGTGGCGAGGGAGTATATGGAAGAGAGCTTCCTGAATGCCGATTCGACCCCGGAATATCTGACTGCCTACCCCGAGGAGCCGAACCCGGAACAGGTAGAACTTTGGGAGCAATCCAGGGAAGAGTCCGCTCGCCTTACCTGGCGCCCGTACATGTACCACGCCGCCTTGCCCCATCTGCTGGGCCGGTTGATAGACCTGCCCACTCTGTTGGTCTGGGGAGAACAGGATGGAGTAATACCACTCAGCGCCGGAGAAGCGTATCGGGAAGCCATCCAAGGTTCACGACTTGAGACCATACCCAACTGCGGGCACCGCCCTGAGATGGAACAAACCGAGGAGTTCGTCCGCCTTGTCCGGGATTTCTTCGCCTAATCCAGTTGGAATAGCCCAGGCAGAATCGCCCATAACCGGATCAAGATCCAACGAGTAACTCGCGAACGACATCTTCGGTTTCGACGTAAGTGTCCTCGCCGATGTACGTGTACCCAATCGCCCCATCTTTGTCGATGAGGTATCCCGTGGGCCAGTACCGTTGCTATATCGGTTCCCAGCCGTGAAGACGTTCTTGAGCTACCGGCCAGACCCGGGCGTTTTTCTGGGCTGCCTGAACCACGTTGTCGTAAATTTCCATGAACCTGGGCCACCTCCATTCGGGCCGGCCGGCCCGAATGGAGGTGGCCTGCGTTAGGCATTCGTCGGCTTCTAACTTGACTCGTTTCGCAGCCATTTGCTTTACCAGGAACTCCGCAGCACCGACATGATTGGCCCAGCGTCGGTCACTGGCGTTGGGTTGGTGGCCAAGGAGCGGTCCTGGAGAGTAGCCGCTGCTATCAACTCCAATCCCTCTTCAGGAACGCCCACGTCGCGCAACCGGCCGGGTAGGCCCAGGGAGTTGCGCAGATCCTCTACAGCGTCCGCCGCGGCCAGGGCGGCACTGTGGTCACTCATACCGGAAGTGTCGATGCCCATCGCCTGGGCAATCAGCGCCTGGCGTTCAGCAGATGCATCGGCGTTGACCCGCATGCTGTGGGGCAACATTATGGCGTTGGCGTCGCCATGGGGAACGTCAAATATGCCGCCCACGTGGTGGGCCGTGGCCGTGTTGATGCCGCCTCCCACGCTGCCCAGCGATGCCATTGCCGCCGCGGTCTTGGTGTTCAGCAGGCGATCCATCTCCAACTCGGAACAGTGAGGCAGATTCTGTACCAGTATCGAGATGGCATGCAACGCCAAAGAATCGCAGATGGGGTTGTGTTTGGCTGAATAAACCGATTCGATCGCGACCCGCAACTGGCCCATGGCAGTAGATAGCAAGATCCTCATAGGAGTGGTGGCCAGAGCCCGGCCGTCGATCACTATCGAGCGTGGAATGGTCGACGGGTCGGCGACCGAAATCTTTCTTCCCAGGTTCTTGTCAGAAAATCCGGCTCCCCGGCTGAGTTCGGCCGCGCCCATGGTGGTAGAGACGGCGATGATAGGGACACGATTTGTCGACAGTTTGGGGAGGACTATCTTATCCGGCGGCTCGAAGATCACCTGATGGTCGTGGATGTTCCCTCCTTCACCTAGAAGGGT
>UINC01002151.1_pt1 | contig 11543 bp, 7 predicted proteins | sample 5385821 | NCBI WGS metagenome assembly UINC01 (sample SAMEA4666929, study PRJEB26691) | marine metagenome | isolation source: Pacific Ocean | place: Pacific Ocean | collected 2011-10-13 | reverse complement strand
GACTGATATCCGTTGTGTCAGGCTGCTGCCCCCCTCAGGACTGCAGCCCGCGGCCGCGCCCAGGAGCGCTAACGCGAGCACAACGCGCAGCTCAGGAGCGGATCGTCGTCGTGACTGTGCCGTAGGACGCTTTGCCATTAGATCGATGCTCCAAGTGAGTACCACCCCCCTACTATTCTATCTCCGCTGCAACTCTTCGACTCACTTCGTACAGCCGTGACCGCGTAGACCGTCTGGCGGTTCTCAAGCAGGTCACCCGCGAAGGTCATCCGTTGCGCTGTGAAACGGGGAGCGCTCCTGAAGCCCACCGTCGGTGTTGACTCACCAGACCTCCTTGAAGGTGGGGATTATGATAGGTCGCTAGTGACGGTCATGGTTCCAAGACCAGTGTGCGAACTATGGCTGAGTTCGGGATGCGTTGCGATTATTGTTGGAGAGACCATTTAACACCATGGTTCTGCGTACGCTCGTCATGGTTTTTGCCGCGTTACTGAACGCCGTGACGCTCTTCGGGGGCCAACCGTCGTCGGGGCTTCGGTTTGAGATCGCTCTCGACTCTTCGATGTCGGCACAGCCACCGGGACGTCTGCTTGTGGTCATTGCCCCCGGTGTTCGCTTTGAACCGAAACGTTCGCTCGGTCGTACCGGACGCGGCGCGGTGCCGACGATTGGGGTCGATGTTCCTGCACTGGCGCCAGGAGATGTGGTTACTGTCGGAATGTCCGCCGCCGCGTTTCCGCTTTCAAGCTTGGCCGAACTACCAACTGGCGAACATACCGCACAGGCCGTTCTCAGTACCAACCGAGACCTGCTGCTACCGGATGCGCCCGGCAACCTCTACAGCGATCCGGTGCGGGTCATCGTAGAACCCGATATGACCGCTCCGGTTCGAGTCACGCTCACCCACCGCGTCTCTGAGGAGCAACTGCCACCAGACGATGAGCACCTCAGGTTCATTAGAATTCGGTCTGAACTGTTATCAGCGTTCCACCGGCGACCGATTTATCTCCGCGCCGGAGTCATTTTACCGCGGGGTTTCAACGAGGATTCCGAACGCCGCTACCCACTCCGCATCCGCACGGGTGGTTATGGTGCTCGGTACACCGCGGTCCGGGCGATGATGCTTCCCGGTTCCTCGTTTCGGACCGCCTGGATGGCTGAGGATGCGCCACGCATGCTCTTGGTCCACCTGGACGGCGCCGGTCCATACGGTGACCCGTATCAGGTTAATTCGGCGAACAACGGTCCCTACGGAGACGCCGTGACACGCGAGCTGATTCCGTACGTGGAGCGCGAGTTCCGAGGAATCGGCGAAGCTTATGCGAGGGTCCTGGACGGTTCGTCCACTGGGGGATGGGTCTCGCTCGCGTTGCAGGTGTTTTATCCGGACTTTTTCAACGGGGCGTGGGCCTCGTGTCCGGACAGCCTCGACTTCCGGGCCTTCCAGCTCCTCGACATATACGACGACGAGAACGCCTACGTCGATGAACGTGGAACGGAGCGCCTAAGCGCAAGGAACCGTGACGGCAGCACCCGGTTCACCATGCGTCATGAGTTACGGATGGAAAACGTGTTGGGTGTGGGCGACAGCTGGACGATGTCTGGGCGCCAGTGGGGCGCTTGGAATGCGACCTACGGCCCGCGGGGAGCGGATGGGCGTCCTGTACCGCTCTGGAACCCATCCACCGGAGCGGTTGACCCGCCGGTTGCGAGTCGGTGGGAGCGCTACGACCTGCGCCATGCGCTGGCCGTTCGTTGGGAGGAACTCGCTCCCAAGCTTAGCGGCAAGCTGAACATTTGGGTCGGCGAGATGGACGACTACTTCCTGAACGAAGCGGTCCAATTGTTCGACCAGTTCCTGCAGGCGAGACCTTCGATCGAAGCGCGTATCGAGTATGGGGCCGGCCAGGGTCACTGCTGGACGGGTATTTCCCCGGCCCAAATGATGCGTGAGATGGCACGTGCTACCACACGGTGACACGCGTGCCGTCTCAGGTGCCGTCAGTCGGGTTGGTCCACGAGCCAGTGCACGAACCAACTCCGTATTCGCTCCAGCCGGTCGACGAGTAGCCAAGGTTCGCCGCTGCGAGAGAGTCCGTGGCTCGATCGCGGGTAACGAACCAGTTCGGTTGAGATTCTCCTCTTCCTCAGTGCGATAAACCACTTTTCGCCGTCCCCGATGGGGGTGCGATAGTCGTTCTCACTGTGGATGACCAACGTCGGGGCGGTGACGTTTTCGACGTATGTGATCGGGGACAGTCGGTTGTACAGTTCGCGCTGTTCCCAGGGTGGTCCCCCAAATGCGAAGTCCAGCAATGCCTGGGCGTCCGTCGAACCGTAGAGACTGGCCCAGTCCGCGATCGAGCGGCTGGTGACAGCCGCGGCAAACCTGTTGGTGGTGGCGGTCAGCCAGTTGGTCATGAAGCCGCCATAGCTGCCGCCGGAGACCCCGATGCGAGTCGGATCGATGTCAGGGTAGGTTTCAATCGCGGCGTCGACTCCGGCCAGGTAGTCCTCAGAATCGACCTCCCCCCAACCCGGCGTCGTTGCGTATGTGAAGTCGTGTCCATACCCAGTTGATCCTCTGGGGTTCGTGTATAGCACGAAGAAACCAGCGTTCGACAGTACGTGGAACGTGCGGAAGAACGTGTTGCCGTACGCGCCGTAGGGGCCGCCGTGGATTTTCAGCACCATCGGATAGAGACGGCCAGATTCGTAGCCGACCGGCTTGACCAGCCAGCCTTCGATTTCGGTTCCGTCGGTGACCGTCCACGTCAGGCGTTCGGCAGACTGGAGACTGCGTCGGGACAGCCATGCGTCGTTGAACGAAGTCACCCGCTGCTGCAGCCCGCCGTCGCCTCGGTTTACGAACAACTCGGCGGGGGTAATGTCGTCGGTAACGGTGTAGGCCATGACCAGACCGTCTCTCGTGACCGATACGGAACCCACGTGTCGATCACCGGTCGTAACTTGCCGGATCAGTTCTCCGTTTACGTTCACCTCGTAGACGTGACGGTTACCCCCAACCCCCGCCAAGAACCGGACGGCGTCGCCGGCTGCTGTCCAAGCAGGCGAGCCTGGGATCTCGTCCCAGTTTCCAGTCAGGTTGCGTGGGATTCCCTGAAACGAACCATCGACCGCCAAGCCGACTACGCGAACGTCGGTTTCCTCCCCACGTCCGCGACTATGCAGGTAGGCCAGCATCGTCCCGTCCGGTGACAGCGCGGGAGCGCTGTCGTTGCCCGGGTTTGCGGTGAGTGCTTCTGCTTCGACGGATTCTCGTCCCACGACATAGATGTCCCTCGTTGCTTCACGGTTGTGGTCGTCGTCCTCCAGCTCGTTTCCAGTGAAGTACAGCCGCTCGCCATCGGCCGACCAAACTGGCCGGCTAACATCGAAGGGCAGGTCGGTTCGCTGAACCGCGTCGCCGCCCCCCGCCGGGACGACGAAGAGTTGTCGTTTGGGCACCGAGGCTGGATGGGGGAGCAGCGTCGCCGTGCCGTCTCGCTTGTAAGACATCGTGGTGATCACTCGCCCGTCGAACCGCTCCGCGCTGAGCGTGGCGGAAATGGCGTTAGGGGCAATCCAACCATCGCGGTTGATCGTTTCCGCGTCGCTTGCGGTGGTCGGCGGTCGCGCAACGTACGCAATCCAGGTCCCGTCGGGTGACCAGATCGGGGCGGCTTCGACGCCTTCGATCTGATATGCCTCTCCACCCGGGAACGCGACTCGAGCAAACCAGGTCGAGTGGGCGTCTTTGTCCTCACCACGCTGAGACTCGAAGCTCAGAATGTGGCTGTCCGGCGACCAGCGGGGTGCGCTCGCCTCGCGCGTCGGGTCAGTGAACCGGAACGGCTCGCCTGACGGGCGGCCGCCACGCAATTCCTGCAACCAGACCTCGCGGTGCCTTTGGTTCAGGTCTTCGTTGATCGTGGTGACGGTGAACGCGACCAGGGCTCCGTCGGGAGAAATGGCCACCTCACCTACGCCAACTTCGTGATAGAAGTCGGTCGGCACGAGACCATCGCCTTGAGCCTGTACCAGCGGGGGGCCTAGCGCGGCGGTGGCTGTCGTGACGAGAAGAGCGGCGCGAATGACGCGTTCATGCATACGAAGGACTCCTGGGAATATGTCGAAAAAGTGTAACACTCGCCTTCGGCAGAACCACGGTGGGGTTGCCCCTGCGGGATTGCGCTGCGATCATTGGTGCATGGCACTCCTGAGCCGGAGCAGCGTGACTCGCGTCGCCGCAGCCATCGTGGTCGTTTTGCTCATTGGGCCTTCACCGGTCCCACTTACTGCCAGCACCCAGCCGGTTCGTGCTCGTCACGCGATGGTTGTTTCCCAGGACAGTCTCGCCTCCCAGGTCGGCGAACGGGTTCTCAGGGATGGCGGTAACGCCATCGATGCCGCGGTGGCGGTCGCATTTGCCCTGGCGGTGACCTATCCCACCGCTGGCAACATCGGTGGGGGTGGGTTCCTAGTCTACCGGCCGTCCGAGGGGGAACCCGTAACCTACGATTTTCGGGAAATGGCACCGGCGGCGGCGTTCGCGACGATGTTTATGCGAGGGGACGAGTACGACCGCGTGCTGCACCACAACGGGCACCTGGCGGTCGGTGTGCCAGGGACCGTGGCGGGCTTGCACCTGGCCTGGGTCGAGCACGGGTCGCTGCCCTGGGATCGTCTGGTCGCGCCGGCGATCAGACTGGCGCGAGATGGGTTTGTTGTTTCGCAGGCACTCGCTAGTTCTTTGGCCGGTGTACTTCCTCGGATGGCCGACTACCCAGCGTCGGTCGCCCAGTTTTCCAACGGTGGTGTGCCGTATCGGGTGGGGGAGATCCTCCGCCAGGGTGACCTGGCGTTGACGCTGTCCCGTATTGGTGCGCAGGGGCCACTCGGCTTCTACGCAGGCGAGACTGCCGAACTCGTAGCACGCGAGATGGCGGCTCACGGCGGGATTATGACCAAGGGTGACCTGGCCGGGTACCGCGCGGTTCGACGTGCTCCCTTGATGGGGACTTATCGCGGGGTCGACGTCATTTCGATGCCGCCCGCCAGTTCAGGGGGCGCGACGGTTGTCCAAATATTGAATATCCTGGAGGGCTACGACCTCGTGGGGTCAGGCAGCGGCTCGGCTACTACCACCCACGTCATCATTGAGGCAATGCGGAGAGCCTACGCCGACAGGGCCCTTCATCTTGGCGACCCAGCGTTCAATCAAGGCATGCCGCTCGACCGGCTGGTTTCGAAGGAGTACGCGGCCGAGCTCAGGCGGACGATTGACCTCGATGAGGCCTCGGCGTCATCTCCGGACAGTTTCACTTGGTCGGTCGAAGGTGACGAGACAACGCATCTGTCGGTCGTGGACCGAGCCCGCAATGCGGTGGCGCTTACCTATACCTTGGAGCAGGGATACGGGTCGAAGATCACTGTACCCGGTGCCGGGTTCTTGCTGAACAACGAAATGGGCGACTTTAATCCGGTGCCAGGTAGGACAACCGTGTCTGGATTGATCGGGACCGGACCCAACCTTGTCGAACCAGGAAAGCGAATGCTGTCTAGTATGACTCCGACGATCCTGGCCCAGGACGGGCGCTTCCTGATGGCTACCGGGAGTCCAGGGGGACGCACCATCATCAACACCGTGCTGATGACGATCCTTAACGTGGTTGATTTTGGCATGAACATCCAAGAAGCGATTGACGCCCCTCGATTGCATCATCAGTGGTTGCCGGACGAGACCCGTTACGAACGTTGGGGGCTATCCCCAGACACCCTGATGCTGCTTTCTGAAAAAGGTCATCGGATGGTGGAGACGCGCATCCAGGGGGCGGTAGCGGCCATCTACTACAACGCGACCGATGACATGTTGGAGGGAGCGGAGGACCGGCGTCGCACCAGCGCGGCTGTGGGATTCTGATTCCCCTGCAAGAGTCCTCTACGCGTTGCTTGCGGTCAGCGAGCGGTGTCTAGTTCGTGGTAGACCCTCTGATATGCAGCAACGTTGGCGAGCACTTCGCGGGCGAACCGGCGGGTCTCGCTGTACGGGATCGTGTCGACGAAGAAGTCTTCTGAAAGATTGCGCGCCGACTTCCACCAGATGGCGACTCTCGCCTCGCCAGCATTGTAAGACGCGATGACTGGCGCGAGCGCTCCACCAAATAGGGTAAACAGGTCCCCAGCTAGTGTGGCGGCAATGGCGGCATTGATCGGTGGCTGCAGCAAGAAGTCTTCGTCCCGGAAATCTGGTGCAGACTCTCGAATTCCGGAACGTGGACCGAGCTCGAGGGCCGTGTACGGCATGATCTGAAACAGTCCGAGGGCTCCGACCAAGGACCTCGCTGCTGGGTCGAAGCGAGATTCCTGACGCATCAACGAGTACATGAACGCAGAATCGATGTTTTGGGCACGGGCCGCTCGCATGATCGCCTCGAGAAACGGGCGCGGATAAACCAGTGCGTAGAAGTCCGCCGGGATTTTTTCGGCGGGTCTCTGTAAAAATGCGGCGAAGTGGTTGACCATGATCCTAGAGACGGCCGCGTGGTCTCCTGCGGCGGCCGACGCACGGGCGGCGAGCAGGGCGAGTCCTCGGTCGCTCCGCCGCTGGTCAAGTAGCCGGCGCAGATACCAGGCCGCGTCTTCGGGGAGTCCGGCTCGAGCTAACACCATTGCGATGCTGAACTCGGCCCGCTGTTCCGCAACCGAACCGACCGACAGTGCGGGGAACTCTCGAGTGGGAGGAGTCGGAACTGCCTCCTCACCATGAAGTTCCACGAGGCGTCCTCGCGCCTGCAAACCGTAGTAGTGGTATGGCTGTGTCTGCACGAGGGCTCGGAGCTTCCGGGCGGCTTGGTCGATTTGGCCGACCTGAATTTCGGCAACGGCCTGCCAGTACAGTCCGGCTGGCCGTAAATCACCGGTCGGGCGTCGGTCGTTCAGCGCGCGCAGATTGGTTAACGCCCGTTCATGCTGTCCTGCTCTGAGCGCCGCCACCCCGGCCTTCCAGAGCATCATCCGCTGCATGTCTGGTCCGGTAGCCCGCTGGAACAATTGTCGATAGAGGTCGAGACCACCCTCAAGGTCTCCCACGGCCACTAGGTACGCCGCGAGGAGTTCGCCGGCGCTAAGTCGTTGTGAGGGGGTGGCGTCTCGCACTTCTCCGTTAAACAGCTCAAGCCCGAGCGTGCGGGCTCTTGCCGTGTCACCTGTTCGTACCGCTAAACGAAAACGGGTCAGTCTTACGTCGGCTAAGAGGGCGCTTGAAGCGTGACGCGTGGTAAATCGGTCGATGAGGGCGATCGCCTCGTCGTTCGCGCGGCTGTCATACAGTACGCCGATTAACTCGAAATCAATCCGCTCCTCAGCGTCAGGTTGAACGCCACGCCATTCCTCGAGTACCGCTGCGGCCTCAGAATACCTGGAATAATTCCGTAGGCGTCGACTCAGTGTACGGTACTGCGCCGGCGCGAACGGTGCACGGTCGCGTCCAAGGCGTGCGTTCAACTGCTGTTCTCGAGCCAGGGCCGTCGCGTATCCGTTACCTGTACGGTGCTCGAGTTGGGCGTCGCGCAAAGTGGCGACGGCAGCCACAGCGTCTCCCGCTTCTTCCTGGGCTACGGCCAGCCCGAGACGCGCTTGGTCGGCACCCGAGTTACGGCCTTGTTGCCGAAGTGCCTGACGATACAGCGTAATAGCTTGACCGAATTCCCGGCGTTCGAGGTACGCATTCGCCACGAGCAGGAGGAGGTCCAGATGCCGGGTCGCGTCGGAGTCGATCAGTTCGTCTAAAATTGGCTCAGCGAGAGCCGGTTCTCCCCGTTCGGCCATGCTCGTGACGAGCGCTCGTCTCGAGAATGTCCGCATCCAGACTGCGCGGTCGAACACACGCCGCCAGACTGTCTCGGCTTCCCGTCCCCGTCCCGCGGCGCCGAGCAACGTGGCACGAAGAACGAGTGCTTCTGTCGGGAGAGATGTCGTGTCGCCAACCGCTCGATTCAGTTGGGCGAGGGCGGCTGCCGGAGCATTGGAACGATACAGGCGTACAGCTGCCGGGTACCGTGCCTCTGGTAGCTGAATATCCTCATTGCCCGCGAGCGCAGGTCGCGGGGCAGCAAACAGTGTAAAAAGAGAAACGAGCAGAGTGAGAACACCGGGTACGGGTCGGGGCGGCACGAAGACACGAGTACGGTAACCCGCTACCACACCGGGTAGGGTAGCACCTTGCGCGAGCCGCTCAACCGAACCGCTACAATAAACCGCTGCGCTCGTGAATAGGACCGCCAAGGATGGAGTATATCTACAACCCCAAGGTCTACGAAGAGCTTGGCCGGTTCGGTTTGCGTCCCCGTGCCACGACGTCGCCGGCGCTGGCTAAAGAGTTCGTCAATGACCTCTACCGGCACGAATTGCGCCGTCTTCGCGCGCGTTTACGAGTCCAAGAGATTCCAAAAAAGAGCTACTCCAACCGTGTTTGGGAGTTACGGAGAAAATATTTTCTTCTGTCTATTCGTCTCGATCTTTGGGCAAAGATGCGTGAGCCGCTGTCTCCCGACGCGCGGGTTCGGTTGCCCGACGCGGACTAGGCGATCGTTATTTCCTTCGCGAGGTAGACGTCCTGAATCGCATTCAGTAGCGCAATGCCGTCTGCCATCGGGCGCTGGAATGCTTTGCGGCCAGAGATGAGCCCGGTGCCGCCGGCCCGTTTGTTGATCACAGCGGTCGTCAGTGCGTCTTTTAGGTCACTCGCGCCGGCGGAAGCTCCCCCCGAGTTGATCAACCCGGCTCGACCCATGTAGCAGTTTGCCACTTGGTAGCGGGTGAGGTCGATCGGATGGTCGGTGGTCAGATCCGAATAGACCTTCTTGTGGGTTTTGCCGAACTTGAGCGCGTTGTAGCCACCGTTGGTCTCCGGTAATTTTTGCTTGATGATGTCGGCTTGAATGGTGACCCCGAGGTGGTTGGCTTGACCGGTCAAGTCGGCCGCGACGTGATAATCCGCGTCGGAGGTTTTGAAGCCCGAGTTTCGCAGGTAGCACCAGAGGACCGTGAACATGCCCAACTCATGCGCTTGCTGGAACAGTTCCGATACCTCCTCCAACTGTCGTCTCGACTCGTCAGAGCCAAAGTAGATAGTTGCCCCGACTCCCATTGCACCCATGTCGAATGCTTGCTCGACGCTGGCGAAGCGGATTTGATCGAAAGTGTTTGGGTATGAGATGAACTCGTTGTGATTGAACTTCAGGATGAATGGGATTTTGTGGGCGTACTGTCTCGCGACTGCACCGAGTACGCCTAGTGTGGAAGCCACTGCGTTACAGCCGCCTTCCAGGGCGAGTTTCGTAATGTTGGCCGGATCGAAGTACTTGGGGTTAGGGGCAAAGGAGGCGCCAGCGGAATGCTCGATGCCCTGATCTACCGGGAGAATCGACACATAGCCGGTGTTGGCGAGGCGACCGGTTCCGAACAGCCTTTGCAAGCTCGTGAGCACCCGGGCGGACCGGTCTGACTGGGCGACACAGCGATCGATGAAGTCTGGACCGGGAAGGTGCAGGCTCGATGCGGAAATCGTCTGACACTTGTGTTCGAGCAGCACCGCGTCATCACCCAGTACGCTTACGATCGCATCCAGCCCAGACACACCGCGCTCGTTTAACCCTGTGGCCACAATTTCACCTCGACTCCGAATATCGGTCGCGACCTGGCAATCGTGCTACAGACACACGACTCGTTCCTAGTTTTTAGCTTCGTGGGAAGAAAATCAGGCTTTAAAACAAGAACACAAAGGCAGTCGGCTGCAATCTCTGGAGGAGTGACCGTAGTCTCGAACAGATTCACAGAATGACAATTTTCCGCTGCAGCGATGCAAATTACAAGTCCGTGTGTCTCCCTGCCGGTGGTCCTCGGGTGAGCGTGTTGATCGCAGTCCTATCGCCACGTCCAGCGAAGCAGTGGTGTTAGGGGAATGGCCGGGACGCTGAAGCCCTCCGGGGTCCAGGAGTTCTGGAGATCCCGATGTGTCGGAAGTCCGTATGGGTCCTCTCCGTTTCGAGTATCGAACCCTTCAAGGGGGTTGATTTCCGGCGCCTTCGCGTATACCGACAAGCGGTACTCAAGCCGTAGGAACGAGTCTACGCCTTCGACCGGCAGAGCCTCGAGACGTTGTCTGATCCGATCAAGGTTGATGTGGACCTCCTCCTGCGCCACCACCGTCGTCTGCCCATCCTGGGCGGCGCCAACTTGGGCGGACAGTGCGTTCAGCAAAACCGTCGAGATTAGAGCGACCCTCGTGTGCCTACACATCCCTGAGCAGACAGTACCATCGTGGACGACCCTCGGCAAACGGGAATAACAATGGCTATCATTGTTGTATGTGATCCTCCAGTGTTGAAACACAGGCTCGGGTAGAATGATTGCCCACGCCGCCGAGAGGACGCGACTCGTATTATGACTGAGAAGACTGACGCTCCGCCGTCCCACCCGTCTCGCGGCAGCCGTCCGCCAGCCTCGGTGGAAACGTTTGTTCCTGACCTCGTGGAGCGCGGTGCGCCCGTGCGCGGCGAGCCACAGACTTTGAAGTCGAGGCTCTTTGTGCAGTTGCAGGTTTTTACAGGGTGCTTCGACACGGCTCCCGTCATTGCGGCCGTGAGGGACAGCGGCCTCGAAGCGACCCTCTACGCGAACGTTAATGACCCCCGGGGCGTCGGGGTGCTGCTCATGTCCGAGGATCCGACGCTGTTCGCCGAGGCGGGCCGCGCGCTGCTGAGTGGGTCGGCGTTCGCCGAGCTGATACCAATGCCGGATTTCACCATGCTCGGTCGTACGTACGCGAGCGGCCGTGAGCCGGATCTCGTGGACTTCCTGCTCCACAAGGTCAGGCGGCACACGTTAAATCCTGATTATCCGTGGGGGATCTGGTATCCGCTGCGGCGAACTGGTGCGTTTAACCGGCTGCCGCGTGGTGAGCAGGGGCGTATTCTGATGGAGCACGGGACCGTGGGACGTGGATACGGTGACCTTGGACTGGCGGCCGACGTGCGCCTCGAGTGCCACGGTCTCGATCGCGACGACAACGAGTTTGTGATCGGCCTGATTGGTCCTGACCTTTACCCGCTGTCGAAGTTAGTCAAAGACATGCGTCCAACGGTCCAGACGTCGGAGTACATCCAGGATATGGGGCCTTTCTTCGTTGGTCGGGTTATCTACCAGGCCCCGGTGCCAACTGCCGCGAAAGCTGGCGTTACCGCCTACTAGTACGCTACCGCCCAGCCTTCTCGCCGACGGTCTGCGCCCGCAACGCGGCGCCCGGTGATTTGGTCGACGAGTACCGCCTGCGCCCCGCCAAACTCGGCGGTCCACCCGCTGCGCGGGTGCACCGTGTGGCCACGGGCTTCTAGGGCGTCTCGCACCTCCAGAGGCACCCGGTCTTCGATCGCCAGCGAACCGTCGCTCAATCGCCGCAGGCGCGGTGCATCGATCGCTTCCTGCGGGTTCATCCCGAACAGAGCAATGTTGTTGATCACCTGCATAAGGGTGTGGGTTTG
>UINC01002148.1_pt1 | contig 11547 bp, 6 predicted proteins | sample 5385821 | NCBI WGS metagenome assembly UINC01 (sample SAMEA4666929, study PRJEB26691) | marine metagenome | isolation source: Pacific Ocean | place: Pacific Ocean | collected 2011-10-13 | reverse complement strand
TTCGATCCTCCAAGTCGGCGTGGCCTCGATCTCGGCGAGCATCCAGTCTATCCTAGCCTGCGCTCGCGGGTGCAGGCCATCGCATGACATCATCAGCAGAGCTTGGTTCGAGGCTGCGTCGCCAGTCCATGCGACGACCTCGTTGTGGTTCATCTCCGGAACGTCCGCGGAACGGGCGAACTTGGCTGAGTTCTCGTTTAGCTGGCAGGCGAAGCGGTAGGCTGCGGGGCTCAGGCAGGTCGGGGCGACGATGCCTATCTCCCGGTCAGCCAGCGAGCGGGCGAGAGTGGCGGACATGCCCTCGCCGTCGGCTATGTCGGCATCGGAGGATGCTGCAGTCAGGCGCTCGAGCATAGCGGATCGGGCGTCCTCGCCGGGCGCGGGCAAAAGTCCCAGGGCCCAACACGCAGCCAACTGGGTGCCGAAGATGTGCCCGAACGCGGAGCGAGGCATCTGTCCGGGAGGCACTTTGAGGCACACCGAGCCCTCGCTATCCGCTAGCAGCTCCTCGAGCTCCCCGCCCGTGCAGATTCCGACCACGGTGCCACCGGAGGCCAGGGCCTCTCTCACGCCGTCGAGGGTCTCCTCGGTGTTTCCAGAGTACGAGGTGGCGAATACCAGCCAGTCGGGGCCCCACCAGCTGGGAACCCCGTAGTCCCTCCAGACTACGAACGGGAGCCCGCCCGAATCGTCCGACAGCGCCTTCAGGAAGAGTCCGCCGGAGCCTGAGCCACCCATTCCTAGGCAGAGGACGCCGCTCCAGGGCGCGTCCTGCTCGACGTCGACGTCGGCCCCCATGGCTGTTCGTAGGTCGTCTACGAACCTCCGGGTGTAGCCCGCCATGTCCTGGCCGTCCAACTCGCCTAAGAGGGCGGCGAAGTCTGGCTCGCTCATTCGTCAGCCTCCTTTCCCATCACTGGCAGGGCCACCCATTCCCCATCTATGAAGCCGATGCGCAGTTCGCTGGCCTTGCCGTCGTCATCGTAGGGCAGGGCGACTGTGGACATCCGGTAGTCACTCGGGCTCATCACCTCGGCAGCAGAGCTGTCGCGGTTCATGACCTGGACAGCGTGCTGCTCTTCCCTTGAACAGACCACGTCGCACGACTCCATGTCCCTCCAAGATGCGCCGGACCTCTCAAATCTGTCCAGTCTGCGCAATACGGGACCTACCTTCTGCCAGCTGTCGACGATCCAGAGGCCCTTCTTGTGTCGAACGACGTCGCCCAGCGCATAGGCCGGCTTGCGGTAACTCAGGGTCAGCCTGGTCACGTCGACCCCGTCATTTGACCCGACCACAGTCGAGCTCCCCTTGACAGAGCCACCGAACGCCCTCACGAGGCTTCTGCCCCAGTTCCTCGCTAGTGCCTTCGAGCCCAGTTGGAGGTCCCAGCCGCCGGGCACGGGACCCTCCTTAGTGATGAAGAACATCGGGTTAGGCTTCATGCTCTCGAGAAGCTCGTCTAGAGTGGCCCTGAGGTCAGCAAGCTCCTGCGACTCCAGCTTCCTGCCTGCTGAGCGCAACTGCACGGTCGCCTCGAAGTATGACCCTGCCTTACGGGCACAAGCCGTGCAAACAGCATTGCTGGTCTGCAGTAGAGAAGAGTGCGCATCGTGGAATTCGTGGCCCTCGATTTCGCCTTGGACCTCGATGTGGAGTCGGGTAGTCCTGTCGTCGATGACCTCCACGGAGAAGCCAACATCCACATTGCTAGCCCGTTCCTCCAAAACCAGATTCTCTTGAATACGGAGGTCAGCAAGGTCATGGTTATCCATCTGGGGCCAAAGACCCTTCACCTCGTAGGCGTCGCACTTCGCGCAGCGGTTCTGCTGGACCCTGTCTGGCATCTTCGACAGAGTCGTACGCTTCCTCAGGCATGCCTCGCAGAGCCTGTCCGAGGACAGTGGTGGTGGTGCCCCGCAAGTGATGCAAAACGCGCCTCCGGCCATTGAGGTCCCCGATGCTGCGCTCGGACCGCCCGTTAGAAGGCTTGCGAGGGGCTTGCCATCAATCGGAGTCAGCCTCGGAGCCGTGTGCTGATTCTTCGAGTTTGAAGGCTAAGCGGTTCAATAGCACGATTTGGCGAACGGTGTAGGTGGCAAGAAGGGTGGAAAGAATGGCATATGCGGTGACCGCTTCGACCATTCCCGTCATGCGATTGCCTCCTCGTCGAGCATCCTCTGCCGATCTTCAAGCTCTTCCTTGAGGCTCTGAATGGCGTCCGATAGTGCGACTAGTCCCGCGAACAGGACTAGGAAGGAGGCGAATCCGAGCATTAGCACCATGAGAATCTGCGGATCGAGTCCTGACTCCTCGCTCTCAATCACCACGAGTCCCGGGTGGCGGTTCTGGTACCAAGTGGTCGCCAATGCCGTGATTGGCACCAGAGCGAACCCGAACAGCCCTACTGCTGCTAGTGTGTCCCGAGTGTCCTCGCCATCGGGCTGGGTACGCCTGGAGAGCACGAGGAAGAGCGCGACTGCGGTGAGCAGGCCGTAGGTATTGAGGCGGAGGTCGCCCCAGTCCCAGGGAACGCCCCACTCAGCGGATCCCCATATCGGCCCCGATGTCACGACTCCAAGGCCGAACAGCAGGCCCAAGTCAGAGCCTGTGACCACGAAGCGCCAGCCCCACTCCGTCCGCTTACGGTACCACGAGACCGCCCCGACGAACAGCAAGCAGAAGGCAAGGAAGGACGTCCAAGCGAACGGGACGTGCCAGTACAGTATCCGATAGGCCTCAGGAGCATTCCATGCCTCTGGATCAACCAATGGGGCCCAGTTGAAACCGAGATATGCCGTTGTGAGCGCACCGGCAAGGCCACAAGAGGTGAGCGTGAGGCCAAGAGTCCTCGTGTCAGGCACGAGAGGACGATTCGTTACCCGGTCAAGAATGCTCGTCCTCAGGCGTCTGGGATGAACACGGCGACGAGCCAGACGAGCGCAGAAGTCACACTAGCAATGAGGCAGGTCGTGATCGGATCGCCCATCCCAAGCCCGAACGACATGCCCTCGTTCATGATAGTGGCGAGGGCGTCAGTAAGCTCGAGGAACGGCCAAACGAGGACAACAAGCAGTAGGGACGCTGCGGCGGCGTTGGCCCTGCGTAAGTCTGCGACCAGCAGGTGGAGGGCGGCGGCGGCGACAGCCAAATCCAACATCGAGAGTGCGGGCAGCCAAAGCCACCTCAGGACCTCGGATGACGCGTCGGGATCGAACGAGCCCGCCAGGACGAGCCAAGACAGGTACGTCAGGGGTATCGGCAGCACTAAGGAGGCCCCGGCAATAGAGTTCGCCGGACGGGCCATCGGCCCGACGACAGCGTTCCACCAACGCCCACAGTCCGCTTCCGCCAGCCTCCTGACTAAAGCGGGTGAGGCCACGGCCGTAATGAAAGCTGGAGCGAGGACCAGTGCGGCGAGCAGCCCGCTCCCATGGAGGCTCATGTCCAGATCGCCGACCAAAGCATAGGCGAGCAGCATAGCCACAATCGCCGGAGTACCACGGCCGACGGTGTCAATGGGGTTCCTCTTCTCCATCCTAAACGCCCATTTAATCAGGGAGCCGATTTGACTGGGCTCCTTGGGTGGGCACGCGTTTGGCAGCTCCACGGGCTCACCAGTTGATTCACCCGCTCTCTCAGCGAGGACTCCGCCCTGAATCAAAATGTGGCGGTCGGCGCAACTAATGACGTCCTTGTCATGAGTTGCAACTAGAACGCCGTGACCATTCGAAGCAAGGCCCCTGAGCCACCCCAACAGTAGGGCCTTCGCACCGTCATCGAGGCCCTCGGAGGGCTCGTCGAGCAGTACGACGCGGGAGTCCGCACTCAGTGCTGCGGGAGCTAGCCCGCACAGCAAGGAAAGCCTCCTTCTGAGGCCGCCGGACAGCTGGGAGACTCGGTTGTCCGACCTGTGTTCGAGCCCCCATGCAGCGAGCAGAACGGAGATGTCGTTCCCACTAGGGTCGCGCCCAGCTACTGAGAGGGCTGTAGCGAGTCGTTCCTGGACGGTCTCCTCACCGCACATACCGTCCTTCTGGAGCGTGAGGCCCATCGATGGAGGGGATGTGCGGCGTCCCTCTGAGTCTCGGACGACCCTCTGCATGCCAGACTCGGTTCGCCACGTCACCTTGCCCGAGCGCAGTGGGAGAATTCCTGCGCATGCCTCAATCAAGGTGGTCTTTCCAGAGCCATTCTCACCCAATACGGCCACTACCTCGCCCTCACTGAGGGAGACGGATGCGCCTTCGAGTACCTTCCTCGGACCCCGATGGACCTCTATTCCGATGGCCCCCACGAGTGTGGCTTGGTCCATATCGTGGCGAGAGCGCGTCTTCGTTTGAGTCGTTCCGTCCCTACGAAGCCCTCTTGATGGCCAGTCATCAGGGGTTGGGTGATGGCGTCGGTGGGGTTTGACAGCGACGTGACTTGGAGCTATCTCGAAACAACGGACTACGTGTGGATAGCCATACTACTCGCAGTCACAGTGGGTCCGTTCATCGCGGCCGCTCGAAACGAGACGAGCATTGCTCTAGCCATGGTGCTCTCCCTGCTACTGGTAATGTTCGTCCAGTTCGCGCTCTCTACATTCGACTCCGAGTTATTCGGTTTCGAGCCCATTCACCTGTTCAGCGTTATTCCAGTGATATTTACTGATTCATCTACTGCTGGGGATCCTTCCCAGTTCCATCGCATCTTCACAGCCGCTTGGCTGCATGCTGACTGGATTCACGTTCTGGGCAACGTCCTGGTAATCGCCCTCGCTGGAGTGCCACTGGAGCAGCGTCTAGGAGCGAGGAGGTGGCTTGCGGTGTATGCGCTCGGCTTCATCGGAGGGAACCTAGCGTGGATTGCATCGCATCCAGATTCCGGGGTGCCAGCCATCGGGGCGAGCGGCGCCGCATTCGGCATCCTCGGGGCGTACATGGCCTGCTGGCCGGAGGACAAAATCGAGTTCCCCCTAGTGTTCCTCATTCGAGCGTGGCCAGTCTGGCTCATCGCCTTCGTGCGCCTTGGGCTCGAGGTCTTCCAGATGTACTCGGTCCAGTCTGGAACCGCGGGGGAGACAAATATCGCACACATGGCCCACGTTGGCGGTTTCTTCCTCGCCTACGCCCTAGCGAGACCGATTGCAAGAGGTGCGCCGAGCCCATTGGACGAATCCGGCCAACCGGCAACTGGGGCCTCGCGTGCGGAGGCCGTCAGGAGCCAGGCAACGGCGCGGATGGGGGGGCTGAAAAACGACCCATGGACCGGGGCGGGAAAGCCCCTCCAGGGGCAAGCAGCCAGAATCCTCACGAGGCTCCGCGAGGAGGGGGACGAACTGGAGACCAGGAGGGCTTGGCTCGAAGAGCTCGCTGAGCACACTATCTGTCCGGTCTGCGAGGGGGAGGTGCTTCCAATCATGGACAGAGGGGTATGCGAACTCAGGTGCGGAATCTCTGTTCGGCACATGAGGTGGCCATAATGATGCGAGCCGAGTACCATCAGAGGTTGGAATTATACCAAGCATGACTTTGGCTCTCTTTGAGAGCCATGCGTGACAGAGCATCTCCGTTCACGCCACTCCTAGCCGCATGCATGATCATCGTCCTCGACCTCTCGGTGGGGGCCGTCGCGAGCATCCACCCCGAAGGGGGGTTGGATGGCATGCTCTCAGAGCCCCATTCTGACGATCCCCCCACTCTGGTGTGCGGCCTTGACCCATGCCTCCCCAAGGACAGGTCCCCGAGCCACTCACCGCACGACGCGGAACCCCCGGTCCAAGAGTTCGGCTGGTGGCAAGTATTCTGGTCAGACGCAGATTCCAACGGCATGGACGACAGACTCCAATCAGTTCTCGCTGGACAGAGGGAGTCGGTCTCCAAGACTGCCATCATAGGGGATGATGGGCGCCTTACTGTCGCAATCATCGTCCACTACGCCTGGCACCCCGGTCCCTCGGACATCGCTGCACTCGTCGATGCCATATCAGCACACGGCTGGGAGAGCGGAGGGTCTTGGTTCATGCCCATGGATCACCTGGACGCCATCGTCCTCGACCACGTTCCTGTCAGCGCTCTGGTCGACGTTTGGGGGCTCGATGGGGTCATGCTGGTGGAGGAGCAGAACGTCATCGTGCCATACCTGGACAAGGCGACTCGGGGGTCCAAGGTGAGGGTCTCTGAACTCTACGATGAGACTCTCAGAGGCCTGGGCTACACGGGTTCGGGCATCGTTATCGCTGTGGTGGACACCGGCGTTGACAACGAGCATTTTTCCCTCGACGACTTCTCGGACAACAACCACGACAACACGAAGGATCCGGACGATCTGCCCGACCCGAAATGGGTCGCTGGATGTGATGCGACCGGAATCGGGCAGTCTGGATGCAACGAGGAGGACCCAGACGACGGTGACGGACATGGCACTCACGTAGGCGGGATAGCCCTCGGCACTGGAGACTGGACGCGCACCAACCAAGGCTACGCACCGGGCGCCTACCTCGTCGACGTCAAGGTCATGGAGGACTACGGAGGAGGGAACTCACAATCCATCCTAGCCGGGCTACAGTGGATTATCAACAATCACGAGAGGGACTGGGGTAACAACGAGTCGAGCAGGGGCATAGACGTCGTGTCCATGTCCTTCGGCCGCCAGAACTCCCCGGGCAGTGACAACTCTGACGATGGGTCGAACGCCGAAGCCCAACTCGTCAACCAAGCCTCGGAAGCGGGACTGGTCTGCGTAGCAGCGATCGGAAACGACGGGGAGAACTACGTCAATTCCGTTGGCGCGGCCGACACCGCCATTACCGTGGGCTGGCTGGATGACAAGAATTCCATCGACAGAAGCGACGACACGATATCGAGTAGCTCAAACTACGGTCCTAGGGAGGATGACGGGGACGGGGACTCCTACGACGAGTTGAAGCCGTGGGTCGTCGCGCCCGGCTCGAATATCAACTCGGCGAAGCACGGCGAGTCGAGCAGCATCCTCCCCGGATCCGAGAATAACAGGGCATCGGACGACTACGTGCAGAAGTCGGGATCCAGCATGTCGACCCCAGCGGTTTCGGGCATGGTCGCAGTCATGTTGGAGATCGGCGAGGTTCAGAGGCTCGACTTCTTCGAAGAAGGGAAGGGGATCTGGCGCAGCGAAGCCATCAGGGACTACCTCATGAGGTACTCGGAATCGAGAGGGGGGACAACGGAGGAACATGAGGGAGAGAGTTGGAACGACCGCTATGGCTTCGGCATCATCGATGGTGGAATGGTCGCTAGCGGGATGCTGGGGGCAGAGCAGAACGCTAGCAGCGAGGGTCCGACTCCCCCTCTAGCAGGGCACTGGGTGGAGATCGAGAATCCTGCGGACGAGTCCTGGGTGGTGCAGGGCCAGACATACAACCTCCGTGGCCACATCAACGAGCATGGGGAGGACAATGGCTCAATTGAGGAGGTCATAGTCAAAATTGAGTACCAGTATAGGCCCGATCCGCAGGAGCCAGTATCCAAGACCATCCTAGTCGATTGGCACAGTCCAATCGGAATCACAAACTGGACGACGCCCCTCAGCGTACCCTTCTTCCCTGAAGATTTCACAGATCTCAGAGTAATAACCAAGGTCTCGGCTCGAAATGAAATCGGCCGCTGGAGCAACCTGACTGAGTTCGAGTACTCCATCGGCACAGTCAACATGACCCTAAATTCTCCGAGCGGCCAGGATAGCCTGAGCGACGTCGTCAGTGTATCGGGTCAATTGGAGTCGATTGATAGTGCTACCATCCAATGGAGGCTGGGAACCGAGGATTGGGAGGATGCCGCGACTTACTCGGGGAATGGGGAATTCGAAAGCGAATGGTCGTTCAACTGGGACACTACGAGCGTCAAGGATGGCGAGTACAGGCTGTCTGTGAGGCTCGATAGCGGAGTAGGAGTCGTTACCGAGGAAATTCGAAGGACCGTCATAATCGACAACGTCCCCCCTACGCCGGACCTCGTGTTCGTGAGCAGTTCGATCTCCGTTCAGGAGTTTGGGATCCCCATGTCCGAGGCGTTCGTGAACACCTTCCTCGAAGTGAGGGCGACGGTTAGGAACACCGGAGACATGGCGGCCAACGAAGTCGGAATAATTCTTGAGGAAGACGGATCCAGGAAGGACGAGTATGTCGTACCGAACATAGACAGTGGCGACTTCATCGACGTAGTTCTGTATTGGAATCCCTCCTCATCGGGTGAGCCCTCAATCGCCATCATCATCGATCCGTTGAACACTATCGAAGAGCTCGATGACTCGAACAACAGGCTCTCCGCGTCGTTTCCAGTTCTTCCTCGGCCCGAAGGTGTCGACTTAGCTATCAGAGAGGGGGCAATTGCCACGAGTCCGGTCGTGCCACGCCCGTTCGAGCAAATCCTGGTCGAGGCTCGTGTCGACAATCTGGGGGCTAGTGACGCCGTCGGAATCGAGGGGTCTCTGGAGATTTTGACGGAGAGGGGCTGGGAGCAAGTCAGCACTGCGAGTGCTGCATTCGTTCTTGGCGGGTCGTACGCCCTGCTCCAATTCCTGTACACTCCCAACCAAACTGGCCCTCAGGATATACGAGTCAATGTAGTATTAGAGGGGGCAACGGATCTAGACTGGACCAACAATGTCCACCAAAAGACGGTACTTGTCGATAGGGCGACGCTGACGGGACCGAGGGAGGCCGAATTCAACGTGGGCGAGACTCCAATTGAGATCATCAACCTGGATGATGAGGAAGGCGGCCTGGTCATCACCGAGAAGGAACAGGCACTCTACTTGTACAAGCTGACACCGAACAAGGCTCTGGTAGCATGCAGCAACATCATGGAAAATCGCTGGTCAGGTGACATCGTAGTTAGGAGCACTGAGGACAGCATGGCCCACGTCCTGTGGACCAGGCGGTACCTCGACTCGAATGGCTTCCTGATGCAGACCCTGAGCTACTCCACCATCGACCCAACATGCAGAATGGCCCCCATCCAGGACCTAATGGAAGGCATTCCCCTCTCTGATGGCAAGTACTGGGGTATAGACATGGATGTAAGCGATTCTGAAATCATCGTGGCTGGCTACCACAGGGATCTCTTCACAGGTGGCACCATGGGTGACATCACGAACATATTCCTCCTCCACGCTGACGCGCCTACCTCATCCTCTGACTGGGATCTGAGTCCCAGCATCATTGCCAACATCGACGTTACGCCATCGACCTCCGATCCACTTGCCATTGAGTTCGGCCACGAGCGCGCGCACCTCCTCTACCAGACCATCAGGAACGACACGACTGGCAAGGAGAGGCTAGGATTGTGGTACGCACACGGCCTTATCGAGCAGTCGCCATGGTCATACAAGAAGGCGGTAGGTGACGAAGCATCCCTACCTCACATGACGGTGATAGTCGAGGACAAGGAGGAGAGAATCGTGGCACTCTGGAGGGAGGGCGAGGACCAGAACTCCGAACTACTGGCAATAGTTGCCGACTCGACCTTCGAGTCTCAGGATGGCTTGGAGGCACGACTCCCTGCGAGGGGCCTGGGTGGCATCGGCATTGTGGGAACAGAGCGTGGAATCCAGGTTCTCTATGATCATGTGGGTCCCTTCGGACCTCAGGTTGAATACGGCATTATCGATCATGAGGATGGCTGGATCGGACTGTCAAACAGGATTCTGTCAGGACAGATCAATGTGATTGACAGATCCCCAGAGATAGGCGAGACCGTCATGCTACTATCGTCCTCGAGCGGATGGCAGATTCGGTCCCTCGTCGACGACGGCGGCGGATCCAGGAAGGGGGAGACGATAATGGATCAAGTCAGGTCATCCCTCGGACTGGACGAGGCTAGCTTTGAGATTCTCGTAATAGGTGTCGCATTCGCTGTACTGATTCTTGGTGCTGTCGCCTTGGTATCACTATCTGCCCAAGGCCTCAGGTGGGTTGGAAGGAGGCGGGCAATTGAGGACGACGATGCTGTATTGATGGAGGACGACGTGGTCGATCTGATAGATGACTCTGATCTTTCCATAAGCTCCGGAGATGTTGAGCTGGTTCGACCTCCAGAACCTGAACAAGATTCCATAGGGGCTGAGGAACGTAGGGCTCGACGGGAGCGCAGGAGCGAATCGGAGCCGGTTGCTGATGCCCCTGCTCTGGAGGACTTAGGCACAAAGCCGCTCCCAGCACTACCGGCCGAAATGCTTGGTCCTGCCTCGGCATCAGTGAGCCGCCCCGCTGTGTGCAGCAACTGTGGGGGTCGATTCGTAGCCAGTACCAAACTTAGTTCGACCAGATGCCCGATTTGTGAGGAAAGGGTCCCCCTCTGAGGTTCCGCGATGCCGGTGGTGCTCCTTGCCTCGGCCTCAGCGCGACGGCGTGCATGGCTTTCGGAGCGGCTGAGAGTCACGGGTGCGGCATTGGAGGTCACTTCCCTGCTCGCACCGGAGCCCCCTCCTGTATCTGGATTAGAAGTCAGGGCGCAGGTCGAGCAATCGTGCCTCTCAAAGGCCCGTGCTGCAGTGATGGAACTGACAGTCAGGGGCTCGCACGAATTCCCTGACTTCACTCTTGTAGCAGACACCCTCGTAGAGGATCCTGATGATCCTCTGATGCCGTTGGGGAAGCCGCAGAACAAAGCGAGTGCTACGGCTATGCTGCTCAGGCTCTCCGGTAGGAGGCACAGGGTCTGGTCATCCACGGCAATCCTCTACCCACCGGGCGAAACTCGGGGCACCAAGGCACTTCACGGTGGTTGGACGGCGGACGTTTGGACCGAGACCTCCATCGTCGAGTTCGACGAGTTGGACGATGAGAGAGTATTAGGGCTGATAGAAAGCGAATCATGGGTGGGGAAGGCGGGAGGCTATGACATGGCGGGGGAAGCGCGCTCGAACCTGGGACTAGTCGAAGGAGATGAAGTGACAGTTCTGGGCTTCGCGCCAAATGCCATCGAATCCCTCACCGGAATGATCCCCTAGACGAACGCGACGCCGCCGTGCTTGAGAACGAAGTCGCGCTGTAGATCGTCGAACCACTCCAGCATTGCCACGCTGAAGCGCACGGAGACTACCTCGGCGTCCATCAGAAGATCGTCCTGTATCCCCCTGAGGGTGCCGGGAGCAGCGCCGCAGGACACGCAGGCGCCATCCAAGTCCAGAATCAACGACAGTGCCGAGCTGCCGCTGTGCATCTCCTCGACAACCGCCTCGGTGACCACCAAGCCACCTCCATGGCCGTCGAGGGCAGCCCTGACCGGACCCAATCTAGCCATCAGGGCAGGTACCAAGTTCAGGTCGTAACTCTCGGCCAGCTCAACGAGCGAGAGCGCCTCGAGCCGTGCAATCTCGATAGGGTCGTGGGCCTCGGAAACCCTTCTCTGCGACTCCTTTAGCATCGCGGCCTCTGTTTGGGCTCTGTAGGCCTCCTCGAGGCTGTCTGAAGTCGGATTGGAATCGTCCTCGCCGACATTCATGCTATTCCGAGCAGGTAGTCTGATTTTAGGGTGACCAAAACTTGAGGCAGAGATTGAAAAGGGGGCTAGTTCAGCATGG
>UINC01002144.1_pt1 | contig 11556 bp, 11 predicted proteins | sample 5385821 | NCBI WGS metagenome assembly UINC01 (sample SAMEA4666929, study PRJEB26691) | marine metagenome | isolation source: Pacific Ocean | place: Pacific Ocean | collected 2011-10-13 | reverse complement strand
CGCAGCAGCCTTGGCAGGCTTCCTTGATGGCCTGGTTGATGCCGTAGCCGTGGACTGGGCCCTTGGCCAGCTGGGCTAAGAGCAAGAACCTGCACAGACTGCGCTTTACCAGGTTCTCCCAGTAGGACTCGGTCTGCATTGCCGTTTGCTTAGGTTCAAATTTTATGCTGGCCATTCTACCTTTTCTAATTTCTTTAGATTCGCTGGTGGCGATGATACTGACTCAGGAATACTAAACCTGCTTTAATACTAAAGCTTGTTTAGTATGTTGCGCCAGAGCAACCCAGTTGTCAACAGTTCGTTGCCAACATGGGTAAATCTGAAACTATCTTGTGATAGAATCTGGCCTCTCAGGTATCTGGATGACCTGTTGAGAAGGATGCACATGAAGATTACCAAGTCAAAGGTACAGGTTCTGCACGCTCCGGCCGATGAGGTGTTGGTGGACGTGCAGCCCAAGTCCGGAGGCGTGCGCGCCTTCGTGACCGTCAAGATGATGACCGATGAAGGTATCGAAGGCATCGGACTGACTTTCGCCCCTGCCATGGGGTTGAGCCCCCTTGCCCCGGCATTGGCATCGGCGGTGGAAGCTCTCTGCGGACTGACGGAAGGCCAGGACCCTATGGAGATCGAAGCGGTGATGCAGGGGCTGCGGGAGAGGACCGGTGGCTCCGGCCCCGGCGGAATCTTGACCCTGGCCATGGCCGCGGTGGATATGGCCCTATGGGACATCAAAGGCAAGGCCCTGAACCAGTCGGTGTGCTCCCTTCTGGGCGGCTACCGCAAGCGGGTGCCCACCTACGCCAGCGGCGCGCTGATGCGTCCCATGAACCTGGAGCAACTGGCCGAAATCGGACCGGCGCTGGTTCAGAAGGGTTTCAAACAGATGAAGTCGCAGATGGGAGCTGAGGACACTCCAACCAAAGAAGTCATGCGCATGCGAACGCTTCGGGAGGCCGTGGGTGATGACATCGATATCATGTGTGACATCAACCAACTTTGGAACGTGAACCAGGCCATCACCATCGGCAACCGGGTGGAGGAGTACAACCTGTTCTGGTTGGAGGACGTGGTGGCCCATGACGATTACCAAGGATTGGCCAGGGTAGCCGATGCTCTGCACACGCCCATCGCGGCGGGAGAGTACGTCTACGGCATTAATCCCTTTCGGCAGCTCATCGAGAACCGCTCCATAGATATAGTCATGATCGACCTGCTGCGCGTCGGCGGCATCACAGAGTGGCGGAAAGTCGCAGGCATGGCCGAGGCGTTCAACCTGCCGGTGGTCAGTCACCTGGTCCCCGAGATACACATCCAGCTTATGGGCGCCATCCCCAACGGCTTGACCGTGGAGTACATGCCCTGGACGCTGAAGCTGTTTGAGGAGACCCCCAAGTTCGTGGATGGCTGCCTGGAAGTGCCGGACAAGCCGGGCCTAGGCCTAAGTTTCAGCGAAGATGCGATCAAACAGTATACTGTTTGAAGAGGTCAGCTATCAGCTTTTGCAAACCACTAGAACCCGGGATCTGAAGCTAATATTCTTGGTAAATCTTAAATCTGAAATGGGGCCCTTGAAAATCTGATCGCTGACAGCTGATGGCCTCAGAAGGAGAAAAATGGTTGCACAGATTCGCACGTACACCATCAACAAAGGGATGATGGACTCTTGGTTGGAACTCTTCGACAAGGAAATCCGCCCGGTTCACGAGAGCCTGGGAATCCCAATCGTGGCCACCTATGTGAACGCCGACCGCACCGATTTCATCTGGGTGCGGACCTTTGCAACAGCAGAAGAGATTCCAGATAAAGAAAAGGCTTACTTCGCCTCTCCAGGACGCAAGGCCCTGGGTGACAAACCCACCAGCCACATCGCCAGGATGGATGTGAAGTTAGTGGAAGAAGTGCTTGAAACCGCAAAAGCGGCGTAGATAGTAGTCAGCTTTCAGATACTGGGCATGGAGGCTGAACCAATTTGAATCGAGCCCGGTATGTGAACGTCTAATTGCTGGTGGCACCAGTGAAAAACTGACGTCTGAACGCTGAAAGCTAAACTTGAGGAGAGAAAAACCATGGACCAGATGCGCAGCTACACTATCAACAAGGGAATGATGGACTCTTGGATCCAACTATTTGAGTCTGGTATCAAGCCGGCCCATGATGCGGTGGGAATGCCAGTTGTGGCCACTTGGGTCAACGCTGATCACAACCAGTTCATCTGGGTCCGCCGGTTCCCGGAGGGCGCCGACGTCCCTGCCAAAGAATCTGAGTTCCGTGAGTCGGAAGGCTTCAAATCGCTGGGCAGCCAACCGGGTGACCACATCGCCAAGATGGACGTCCAGAACCTGGAGCAAGGGAAGTTGGCGGCCTAACGGCCTTGCTTTCAGCGGTCAGCTGATTCCTGACCGCTGTTCGCTTCCTTCCGCATTAGGATGTGGATTATGTTAGCTTCCAGGAATTCTTCCCCGCGCTCGACGTAGCCGTAGGCTGCATAGAAGTCCTTTACGTACAACTGCGCGTTTAGGATGTAGGTGTTCACGCCTTGGGCGGCGGCCTCCTCTTCCAAGAAAGTCAAGAGACGGCCGCCGATTCCCTGCCGCCGGTATTCGATGTCCACGGCCATACGGCCGATGCGCGCGGCGCTGTCTTCGTCCCGATAGAAAACCCTGCCGGTGGCGACCACTTGGCCTTCATCAAGTACGATGGCGTGGGTGGCGGTGGCGTCGACCTCGTCCAGTTCCTCTTCCATGGGCACCCGCTGCTCGCCCACGAACACCCGGAACCGCACTCCTAATGCGCCCTCCATCTCGGCCTCAGTCTCGACAAGTTTTATGGTCAGTTCTTCCACGGATAACTTAACTGATAGCTTAATAGATGATTACGCCTCGGCCTACCTCTCCCTTGTCCATGTCGCCGTAGGCCTCGTTGATCTGGTCTAGGGAATAGTGGCGGACCACTAGGTCGTCCAAGTTCAGCTTGCCTGCCAGGTACATGTCCAGCAGCTTTGGCATGTCCACACTGGCGTGGGTGGAGCCATAGTAGGTACCGCGCATTGTCTTCTCGTTCCTCACCATGTCCACCGCATTGATGCCGGCCTCGGCGCCTACGGGGGCAATGCCCACGATGGTAACAGTGCCGCTCTTGCCGGCCATGTCGTAGGCTGCTTTAGTTGTGTCCGCCGAGCCGAAAACCTCGAAGGTGTAGTCGGCGCCTTTGCCGTCGGTCAGCTCCCTGACCTGGGCCACCGGGTCTTTGTCCGAGGCGTTGACCGTGTGGGTCGCGCCGAACTTCATAGCGAATTCGAGTTGGGCCTCACCGATGTCTACGGCGATGATCTTGCTGGCGTTGACAAGGGCCGCTCCCATGATCACGTTCAGGCCCACGCCACCGCAACCGATGACGGCCACGGTGCTGCCGGGCTGCACGTTTGCGCTGGAGGTTACCGCGCCGACGCCGGTGGGCACGCAGCAGCCGATTAGAGCGGCTACGTCCATGCCGATGTTGGATTCGATGGGCACCACAGCAGCCTCTGGGACAACCGTATGCTCGGCAAATAAGGCGGTCTTACCGAAGTGATGGATTCGAGTGTCGCCCTTGTGCAGACGAGTGGTGCCATCGAACATGAAGGCGCCAGCAGCGGCATGCGTGTCGCACAAGTGGGAGTTGCCGGTGATGCAGCTCTTACAGCGACCGCACGAAGAGACGAACGAAAGGATGACCTGCTGTCCGGGCCGGACCGAGGTCACGCCGGGGCCGACGGCTTCGACGGTGCCTGCGCCTTCATGACCCAGAACCACGGGAAGAGCGGTCGGGGCATCTCCGTGCATATAATGGCGGTCGCTGCGGCAGATGCCGGCTGCGCCGACCTTGATCAGGACCTCCCTATCTTTAGGGTCGTCCAGCTCTAAGTCTTCAATAATCAAAGGTTTCTTTTGTTCGTACAATACGGCGGCCTTAACCATCAGCAAGCGCCTCCTACAGGTTCAATAAATTCGCTTCTCTAGAGAATGGGTATCATCGCGGAACGGCAGGGGCGGTGTCAAATGGACGTTAAGGGCCTCCTGGGTATTGGACTGCCCATCATGAACGCTGCGCAAACGTTGGACGGCCTCAGAATCCCTCTCATTACGCTACCACCACCTCCTCGGTGCATACCCGCGTTACCCAGCCCGACATCCACGCCGAGTGCCGGCCTCCACCCCCGGCTACGATAACCACGATGTCGTCGGGGGAGGAGCAGATGGGGACCAGAGTGTTGGGGTTGGTCTGGTCGATCCAGTTGGGCCAGACCCGGTTGCCGTAGTGGGCCAGGTCCTTCAGTTGGTGGATGGGCATGCGCGCGTTGGCGTAGATGTATTCCCGGACGTCGGTCTTGGATAGCCCGGAGTTAGCAATCTCGGTGGCATGCTCAGGGCAGAGTACGAGGATGATCTGGGAACGGGTGCCCAGGTGGTAGTAGCCAGGGATTCCCACGCCGCGCATGTTGCTCGTGATTGTCCGCAAGACCTTGATCCCCGTGCCCACGGTGCTCTCCATGACGTTGTAGACGCCCAGGATGGCTGCGATGGTCACCGTGCTGGCGGTCGGGTCGTAGCCCAGCTCCACGTGCCAGGGCTCCCAGGGGCTTAGGTCTTCGTTCTCGCTGAAACAGAAGCTGTAGCGAAAGGGTGTCGAGAGAGTGGCCTTGTCCATGTCGCCGGGAATCAGCCCCCCCAGGTTCCGGATGGCCAGCCGCAGCGCCCGGCCGATGGCGGCATTGGCCCGGTATCCAGGACCGAAACAGGCTGCATCGCCGTTGATGTTCAGCTCCTTGGCGATGGGCCCGTTGATGATCAGCACCTGGGCTGCGCCGCCGGTCGTGACGGCGTTTCCAGCCAGGTTGAACTCGTCCCTCAAGGCAGCCTTCAAGGCTGCCACGACTACGGGGAAGTGCTCTGGCAGGCACCCGGCCATGACGGCGTTTACCGCCAATTTTTCGAGGATCACGTTGGAGTTGCCGGGTTGGATGCGGCCTAGGCTTTCCGAGGGTTCGCGGCCGTAGCCGGATAGCATCTCGCGGACCAGGGGCTCGGTGGGGGCGACGACGGGGAGACCGTCGGTCCAGCCTTGCTCCCAGAGATAGTCCTGGATGGCGCGAGGCGAGTCTTCGATTTGGACGCGGCTGGACTGAAGTTCGTCAGACATGTTCCGTTGTTACCCCCCACATATCATATTTTGTTGTCACGCAGATTGATTGATGCGCTACCACGCTTTTCCGGGCACACACATGGATTGGGCGGATGGTCCTTCAACAGGCTCAGGATGCGCGGATGAGTAGCAGATTCCATCTCTCAGTTCTCCCGACGGTAACCAGGGATGTGTTTCCTGGATTCCCTTTCTGCGGAAGCGACGGAATGACGAAAGGTAGACTAACCCAACTTCTCAAGCGGCGCGAAGCTGAGCAGTAGCCTTTTTTGGCCCACGCCGCCCTCGAACTCGACGGTGACCTCGGTGTCGGAGACTGTTACGTCCACCCCGGTGACGACTCCTTCGCCGAATGAGGCATGGCGCACCGAGTCGCCGGTCTTCAGGTCGGGCCGGCTTGTGGCCGGTTCGCCACGGCTGATGACCGGGGTCGGCGCCTGCCATTCACTCCAGGACGGACGTTTACGTTTGGGGTCGCCTGGCTTGTCGAAGGAATCGCCGTTTGAACCCCCGCCCGAAGTGATCAGTTCGACGGGGATGTCGCGGAGGAACCGGGAGGCCTCACCGGGCCGAGTGGCGCCGAAGATCGAGCGCCGGAAGGCGCGGGTCAGGTAGAGGCGTTTCTCGGCCCGAGTCATGCCCACGTAGCAAAGCCGCCGCTCTTCCTCTAGCTGGTCCTCCGAGTCCAAGGACCTGCTGTGGGGCAGCAGACCCTCCTCCATGCCGACCATGAACACCACCGGGAACTCCAGTCCCTTGGCCTGGTGCAGCGTGATCAACGTGATGGAATCCTCGACGCCTTCGTAGTTATCCACATCGGCCACCAACGACAGACGTTCCAGTAGCGTGGCCAGGCCGTCGGGCGGTGTCTCCGCATTGAACTCCTGGGCGGTGTTCCGCAGCTCCATGATGTTTTCCCAGCGTTCCTGGGGATTGTCATCGCTCTCCTGGATGTGGGTGCGGAACCTGGTGTCCTCCAGGACGCGGTCGACGAGCTCCACTACTGGCCCCTTTTTGCTCAGCTCGATCAGCTTCTCCATCATCACCGCGAAGTCGGCGATGGACGTGGCGGCGCGGGAAGTGATGGTGACTGGGCAGGGCTCGCCGGCCAGCCGGGCGGCAGCTACTTCTTGCATAGCTGAAAACAGAGGCATGTCCTTGCCCCTTGCCCAGTCGCCAAGTTGTTGCATCGACTTGGCGCCGACGCCCCGGGGCGGGACATTGATCACCCGGCCCAGGTTCACATCGTCGCTGGGGTTGTGGACCATGTGCAGGTAGGCCATCAGATCCTTTACCTCGCGCCGCTTGTAGAATCTGATGCCGCCCACCAGCCGGTACCGGGTGCCCTGGTGCAGGCAGGCTTCCTCCAGAGCGCGGGACTGGGCGTTGATGCGGTACATGACGGCGCAGTCTCCGGGCTTGTATCCGTCTTCGCGCACCAGCCGCTGGGCCTCGGAGATCACGAAAGACGCTTCTTCCGCCTCATCGTAGGATTCCCGAACCTCCACCAGGTCGCCCTTGGAGTTGTCGGTGAACAGGTCTTTCTGGATGCGCTGGCCGTTAATGGATATCAGGTTTTTGGCGGCGCCCAGGATAGTGGCGGTGGACCGGTAGTTCTGATCCAGGGCGACCGTCTTGGCCTTGGGGTAGTCCTGCTTGAAGCTGAGGATGTTGCGGATGTCTGCGCTGCGCCAGGAATAGATGGACTGGTCGGGGTCGCCCACCACGCAGACGTTCTGGTGGGTCTCACCCAGGAACCGAGTCAGTTGGTACTGGGAGATGTTTGTGTCCTGGAACTCGTCCACCATGATGTACTGGTAGCGGTCGTTGTACTTTTTCCGAACCTCAGGGAACTCCCGCAAGAGCTGCACCGACTTCATCAGGAGGTCGTCGAAATCCATGGCGTTGTTGCGGGTCAGGATCTCCTCATAGTGGTGGTAGACCCGGGCACAGATCTCCTCGAAATAGTTGTCGACTGCGTTCTTGGCCATGGTCTGGGAGTCCCACAGCAGGTTCTTGGACTTGGAGATGGTGCTGAGGACGGCGCGGGGCGGGTTCCGCTTTGGGTCTATGTCGGCCAGTTCCATGGACTGCTTTATGATGGCGGCCTGGTCGTCGGCGTCGTAGATCGAGTAGTTGGAATCCAGCCCCAGGTGGTGACCGTCGATGCGCAACAACCTGGCGCAGAAGGAGTGGAACGTGCCCACGGTTAGTGAGTCGCTACGGGAGCCTACCAGGCGGTCCAGCCGTTCCCGCATCTCCCGGGCGGCCTTGTTTGTGAAGGTCATGGCCAGGATGTTGTAGGGGCTTACGCCGTACTCGCGGACTAGGTAGGCGATGCGGTGGGTGATGACCCGGGTCTTGCCGCTGCCGGGCCCGGCCACGATGAGCAGAGGGCCGTCAACAGTCTCGACTGCGTCCTTCTGCGCGAGGTTGAGTCCTTCCAATAATCCGGAGCCTGTACTCATGGGCCGATTATAGCATGACAAAAGGCGGATTTAGCCTCAAAATCAGGCTATTTACCACAAGTGGAGGCTGGCTTGATGACTGACAGGATCCGGCCAGCCTGTTCTAAAAAGAGAGGCTATTTTAGGGCAGCGACAACCTCCTCGAGGTTAGAGATGGTGCTGAGGAAAGGCAGCGCGGTGGTCAGAGACGCATCGTGGGCCTCCTGGTTAACCGAGGCGCAGCAGTCTCCGACAATAATCGTGTCGAAGCCCATGTCGCAGGCCTGTCGGGCAGTGCCCTCGACCACGAAATTGGTGGCAACGCCGGCTAAAAGCAGCGTGCCGATACGGGCGGTGCGGAGGATCTGGTCTAGGTCAGAGGCGGTGAAGGCGGAGACACCTCGCTTGGTGACCACGGCCTCGCCGGCGAGGGGGGCCACCTGGTCGTGGATCTGGGAGCCCCAGGTGCCTTCTATCAGGGCGTTGGTACCGTGAAGCCCCTGAAATAACCCACCGTTGGCGGGCCGCTCAGGGTATCCGGCACGGAATTTGACCGAGGCGTAGATCACGGTGATTCCGGCGCCGCGGGCAGCCGCCAATAGCTGGGCAGTCTTATCCAGGACACCGTTGTCAGCCACCATCTGGGCAAAGCCGAAGTCCTTGAACGCCCCTTCTGGATGGACGATATCATTCTCGAAGTCCATGGCCAAAAGGGCCGTGTGCCGCTTGTCTATCTCCAACGCCATGTCGGTTCCCCCGTCTAAAAGAATCTCAATCTGGCCAAAGCCAAACCGGTTAAACATAATATAGATGACGTTCTAGTCGTTACGCCAGCCGAATTTCTTACTTGACGGAGTTGAGCTAGTCGCCGGAAAGGGGCTAAAATCCCGTTAGTGGAGTTGTAATTCTCTGAATGGAGTTCTTAATTGGAGACAACCGGCCTGATTTGTTCGGTGTGCCACAAAGAGAATGAACTGGCATCCCAACTCTGCAACAGGTGCGGCGCCCAGATAGACCGAAACCTGCCACCGTTACTGGTTTTGGAGTCGTTGTTTACCCGCGACTTGGTCTGGGGAATAAACGCCGCCGGTTTCGCTCTGCCGCTGGGATTGTTGTCCGGTGGCTTCTTGGTGGCTTGGATCATCTGGGCCGGTCAGGGTTTCTACAGCGCTTGGGGCCTGGGAGCCTTTGCATCGTTGGCTATGGGTACGGTCGTAACCTTGGCCATACTCCCAATGTTCCGAAGGGTTCAATCGCTGTTGTTCGGCGTCGGGGTATTGACCCTATCCGGGCTGGCGGTGACGGCGGTAGGAGGCCTGGCCTTGGGGTTCTATCTATTTAATAAATTCTTATAAACATTGGACCGGGGTTGGCGGAAGTGCGGCCTCCTTCAGGTTTTGAGCCGATGTCCATATGACGACCTGGATTCCCGATGGTATAATCATCTCCCGTTTGAGCAATCGGCCGATCGCACCTCCCAGCCACGTACCATCAAGCGTGGTGAGACGCTGCAAACGCCCGCAGCTTGAGCAAAGACGATAACCGCCCCGGACGGACGGAAATTCCCCTCGTCGAACAGGTGTACCCTGAGGGTTGGCTTGGATTTTTCAGCGTCGGGCGATCAGGTTGACGGCCCGTCCCAGCATCACACCATGTTATCCACGTCGCTGGAAGGCAGACAGATAGGACGAAGACACCGATGCAGAGATTTATTCCCCAGAACCTGAGAACCCCCGGCCCCACGCCCATCCCCGACGACATAGTCGAAGCCATGACCAACCCGATGATCAATCACCGGGGTCCGGAGTTCGACAACCTGATCCACAAGGCGACCGAGCAGTTGAAACAGGTTTTCATGACCAAGAACGACTTGTTTATCTTGACTGCATCTGGCACCGGCTCGCTGGAGGCGGCCATAGTCAATACTCTGTCTCCCGGAGACCGAGTTATCGCGGCCACGGCGGGGGCATTTGGCGACCGGTTCGTGGAGATGGCCGAGGCCTACGGCGCCGACGTGAAACGCATGGACTTCGATTGGGGCGGCCCCATGGATCCGGGCGAGATCCGCAAGGCGCTACAGGAAGAGCCGAATATCAAAGCGGTACTGGTAACCCACAACGAAACATCCACGGGCGTGACCCATCCGATGGAAGAGATCGCTAAGGTCGTGAAGGGGGAGTTCGACAAGCTGCTGCTGGTCGACGCCGTGTCCAGCCTGGGCTGCATCCCCCTTCCGGTGGATGCCTGGGACTGCGACATGGTCGGCACCGCTTCTCAGAAGGGGTTCATGATACCGCCTGGGCTGTCTTTCATCAGTGTCAGCGAGCGCGCCTGGGAAGCCCAGCAGACTGCCAGCATGCCTAGGTTCTACTTCGACCTGGCCATGGCGAAGAGCTACCTCGCGACCGGACAGACTCCCTTCACCCCAAACCTGTCTGCGATGTACGGGCTCAGCAGGGCCCTAGACTTACTGCTGGAAGAGGGTATGGAGAACGTGTTTGGGCGCCACGCCGCCATCGCCCAGTTCACCCGCGACGGCGCACGCGAGTTGGGCCTGGAGTTGTTGGTTTCCGACGAAACTTACGCCTCAAATACGGTGACTGCAATCAAAGTACCTGAGGGTGTGGACCAGAAGGCGATGATGGGCAAAATGCGTACAGAGCACAACGTGGTGCTGGCCGGTGGACAAGGCCGTATGAGCTCCGATATCTTCCGCATCGGCCACCTGGGCGCCATCGAAAAAGACGACATCACCGAAGTCATGGACGCTCTGAAGAAAGTTCTCCCTGAAGTGGGGTTCAAGGGCTAAGTGCCGGCCCTCCTCATATACGTTGATCGACCAAGAACAACTATTCCAAACCGAAGTGGGTTTCATTCCATAGGAATAAGCCCGCCTCGGTGGGATAATTGAGTCAAACAGAAATATTCGCCGGGGTAATACGACCATTGTTCCGGCTCTATGCTACCCGGCTAGCAGTGGGGGTGCCGATAGTGGCTATTTCTCAGCTCGAACAAGCGATGGCTACCCTTAGGTTGAGCCTCGCCGAGATGCGCGCAAAAGAAGACCAACTGGACGCCCTAATCAGCCAGTTCCAAGCTCAGTTACGCCGGCTGCCCCGCCAGGTGGTCTACGGCCAGACATCCCTGGAACTATCGTTGACGGCCATGGGTGAGATTGAAGAGCGCCTCGACGACGCCGCAGCCAACCGGCGCAGGCTGCTGGCAATCAAAGACACAGCCACCCAGGAACTCGAAGCCCTGCAGTTGCTGAAACGGGTGGATGAGGCTAGATCCAAGTTGGCCGGTCTGAGGAACGGAAAGCCTGCCGGCCATTACGGTGATAACGTGGAATCTGAGATTCGGCTGTTGGAAGCGTTCATCGCCGCCAACAGCCGCCAGGCAGAGCAGGCCATCACCGAGCGATTCCGTGAAAGAACCGGCGAGAGCACCAACGGCGACCGGACGCTTAGTTAACCGTTCCTAGAGTTCGCCTTCCAGCCGATTGATGACCAAGCCGGTAGGTAGTTTTGGGAAGAAAAAGGTGGACTTTCGGGGCAGCCGCTGCCCGCCGCCCACGATGCTCTCAAAGGCGTCCAACGGGAAGGGTTTCAGCAGGAAGACCATCTGTAGCTCGCCGCTCTCGGCCTGACCCACCGCTTCCTCGTGGTCGTGCATGAAATCCAGGTGCTCCAGGGTGGCATCGCCCAGTTCGGGCCGCAGCACCTGTTCCTCAAGTACCCAGGCCTCTGACGCGGCAAGTGAACCCCAATTTGGGTCAACCGCCGAGTCTTTCAGCGTCAGCATCTTGGCGCCGCCGTTATCAATAGAGGCAAGCAGCCGCCGGTCGGCGCCCAGCCGGTCTACCTGTTCTATCAGCGCGTCAGAATCTCCGGTCAGGGGCTCCGAGTCGAATAGCTGGTCCAACTTG
>UINC01002142.1_pt1 | contig 11558 bp, 7 predicted proteins | sample 5385821 | NCBI WGS metagenome assembly UINC01 (sample SAMEA4666929, study PRJEB26691) | marine metagenome | isolation source: Pacific Ocean | place: Pacific Ocean | collected 2011-10-13 | reverse complement strand
GTAAAAAGAATTTTCGCTCAAACGAAACTCCAGACAAGCCATTCATCAATTCACTATAGCACCCTCTCGTGTTCCTTTGTATTATTAACAAGAAAAATTCTCTAATTTTTAAACCTAATTCTAGGAGTGCTGTGGGGATTGTCTGACTGTGAAGAAATAGTAGTGGTCACTCACAGGAGATGATAGGGTTAGTTTAACTGGGATTGATTACTGTTTCTTTCCATTCACCCACTTTGCAATGATGTTTCCGTTTTTGTCGTATCCTTTGATATTCCATGGTTTATCAACCTTAAATTCCCCTACATATTTTCTTCCATCAGGAAAAATGAATGTTCCTTGACCATTCCAAGTTCCATCCTTCCATTTCCCTTCATATTTTCTTCCATCAGACCAATTTAGGGTTCCTTGACCATGTATTTGACTATCCTTCCATTGACCTACATATATTCCCCCATCATTAAAAGTATATATTCCTTGACCGTTTAGTCTTCCATTCTTTAATTGTCCTTCATACTTGTCTCCATCAGGATAAGCAATAATACCTTGACCATTTGGTAGACCATTTTGAATTTCTCCAGAATACTTAGGATTCTTTTTCTCATACCCAATAACTTGCCATCGCCATTTCCCTTCTACTTTACGTTCAAATAAAACTCCAAACCATCCCCATTTACCATCCACGAGTCTACGGAACATAGCCCCTTTAACAGAGTTCTTGACAACAAATTTGGATTCCATATCATTCTCAATCCACTTTGGAACGTCCAGAATTTTAACTGGGCAGGCATACATCGTTTGTTGTTTGCTCACTGTTTTCCCATCTGGTTTCAATGCTGATATGTCATAAACGTTTTCACGCACCTTTTCGTAAAGATGGAGTGTTCGCTTTGGTTCTTCATACTCGACTTCCGCTTTTCGGATCAGGACTGCCTCCGTTAGGCAGGATTGTACATTATCTACAAAAGTGCAAGGTTCCAATGTGTGTCCATTTACATCCACCTCTTGATCGAAAAACTTTAAGCGAAGGTGAGATCCAGTGTGGAGATCAGGGTAATTCACCCATATGATTGTTTTGCACAGCTCAAGAACCCGAACTCCTGCAAAGCTATGGTCAAAGCCGTTTTGTGTGAGTGTCCACACCCCAACCACTTCCTCGTAAGGTATAAGGTCAACAGGGTCCGGACGGCTAACCAACGGGGAAACGACTATTAGGATTAGTGCAAGGGAGATGTTTAGTATATTTTTCACAGGTTCACCATTTGGTTGCTTTAGGAGAACTCAATATAACTTCTATTTGTTTGTTTTACAAGAATTGGGGGCAGGTCGTTGAGTGTGTCTGACTTTTCCAGATTGATTATTCATTCAGGACTAAGGATAATTGCTATGAGTTATTATTGATCTTCCTGCAAAAGTCAGAAATGTGTCAATCTGACAAAGTAAAAAATCAAGCTCCCGAATTCTCTGGATTTTGCCCGCAGGCCGGAAAAGCCAAATTATCTCTTTTTATATCTGACAACCATTTTTTTCAGACTGACATAGGCCAATGGATTGGGTACAAGCCCTTGTGTTGGGCATCGTTCAAGGATTAACCGAATTTTTGCCAATCAGCAGCACTGCTCATTTACGAGTTGTTCCAGAATTACTCGGCTGGAACGATCCGGGTGCCGAGTTTTCTGCTGTTATTCAGTTGGGGACATTAGGCGCAGTGATGCTCTATTTCTGGCAGGATGTGTTGCAGCTTTCTAGAGCAGCTCTGGAAAGTATTTGGAAGCGGGAACCATTGGGCACTCCGAAATCCAGAATGGCATGGGGCATTGCTGCCGGAACAGTACCAATCGTTGTTCTGGGTTTGAGTTTCAAAGATTTCATCAAAATGGAGGCACGAGAACTTTGGGTGATTGGCATCGCATTGATCGTGCTTGCAGTTTTTCTTTATCTTGCAGAAAGACGTTCTCCGCGTAACCGTCAAATCGGCCAATTGAGTTTATTACAAATTCAATGGATTGGCCTAACTCAAGCTTTGGCCCTGATTCCTGGCTGCTCACGATCCGGTTCCACCATAATGGGTGGATTAATGGTTGGCTTAAACCGTGAAGCAGCCGCCCGTTTTTCTTTTTTACTTGGTTTACCAGTAATTTTCGGCAGCGGGCTTTACGAATTGAAAGAGCTGATGGAAATTGGCATCAGCACTGACGGCTATTTCAACTTAATTGTGGGAATTCTAGCTTCATTTGTTGTTGGCTACCTTTCGATTGAATTATTGCTCCGCTTTCTCCGGAGACACGGCACTTTTGTTTTTGTTATTTACCGGATAGTGCTAGGCACAGGTATCCTATTATTTTTGGTTTAAAAGATTATCCATTTTTCCATCCCTAACAGGGGTATCGCATTAGTCGAGTTAAACGTAACTGTAACTCGATAAGCTAAATATTCATTTGAAATAGCCGGCTTACAATACGCTAGCCCAGCCTACGTTAAAATCAGAATTTAACACGTTCGCAATATTATTTCATCAATCACATGTTTCGATTTCAGCAGATTTATCTTTTCAGCTTCATTTACTTTTTGTACGCAGGAGTCATCTGTCTCACAGTGACAACAATCGCATTGGCCGCTCCGGATCATATTGAGAAATCCGTTTTTCGCATCACAAATTATCAGCAAAGTCCAGACTGGAAATCTCCATGGAAAATGAAACCCACGAGCAGGGGTCAGGGAAGTGGATTTTTGATTCATGGCGGCTGGATTTTAACCAATGCGCATGTAGTCAGTGATTCAAGAATGCTTCTGGTAAATAAAATTTCAAGCCCGAAACCATTTTTAGCAGACGTGGCAGCCATTGCTCACGATTCAGATTTGGCTTTGCTGAAAGTACGTGATCCAGAGTTTTATCAGGATTTGAGGCCTCTGGAGTTTGGAGGTATTCCGGAATTGCGCAGCAGAGTACGTGCCTATGGTTACCCGATGGGAGGACATGAATTGTCACGCACCGAAGGTGTGGTGTCACGCATTGAATTTGGAACATATGTCCATCCTGGTATTGACTCTCATCTTCTCGTGCAAACAGATTCGGCTATCAACCCCGGTAATAGCGGGGGCCCTGTCACCCAGTCCGGTCAAGTTATAGGAGTTGCTTTCCAATCCAATTTACGTCTGAACGATGTGGGATATTTTATTCCAGTTCCGTTGATCAACCGTTTTCTTGCAGATATTAAAGACGGACATTATGCAGGAGTTCCTGAAATTGGAGTTGAAACCAGTTCTCTCGTCAATAAATACTATCGCCAATATTTGAGACTTCCGGAAAACACCGGAGGGATTCTTGTAGAACGGATTGTACCGCAATCTTCTGCAGATGGTATAATTTTTACCGGAGATGTGCTAACAAAAATAGAGAATTTGCAAATTGACGCGGCAGGAATGGTGCGTTACGGCGAACAGCAAGTTACATTTTACATAGAAGCAGAAAACCGGCAAATCGGCGATTCCCTTACATTGCAGGTTTGGCGTAAAGGTAAATTTCAAAATTTGACTCTCATCCTCAAAGCTCCGCCGTTTGGCGCAGAAATGCGGAACAGCTACGATAAAATTCCGGAATACCTTATTTTTGGCGGACTTGTTTTCATTGCCTTGAACCGCAACTACATCCATTCCCCGGGGAATGTGACTCCACCGCTGGCTTATGAGCACTGGTACCGTGAGGTTGAACGCCCGCATACGCGGCGTGAACAGACTGTTATCATCGCACGAGTTCTACCAACTCCAGTCAATAGTGGCTACGCCAATTTGCACAACTTTGTTGTCGACAGTTTAAATGGTAAACCGGTCAGATCGCTGGCGCATTTGGACAAAATGCTTAAAAAAATGCCTCCGGAAATGCGTCAGGTGGTCTTTGCAAGCGAATGGCAAAATATGCCTTTGGTACTGGATTACAAAAAAAGCGTTGAACAGCAGAAATCAGTTCTTGAACGCTACGGCATTTTAGCCAACCACAATACTTCTCCTAAGAAAAACAAGGATTTACAATGAGAAAAAAACATCTTCTGTTTTCTTTTATGGGTTGCTCCCTGTTTGGTACTATTTTTCTTTTTACGTGTGCATTGCAGGCAAAATCTCCTGAAATTAAACCGTGGTTTCATCAGGCAGTTCTCCTGAAAACATATCAGCAGTCATACGACTGGCGCATTCCCTGGGAAAAAAGAGATATTCGTACACAAACCGGAATGGCTATAGTTGTCCGTTTACCCCAATCATCAAAAAGTAAGGTTTCTGAATCTGTAGACAGCCAAACCTTATACTTGCTGACAACAGCAGAAATGGTAGCTGACGCAACTTTGATTGAGGCAACGCGTAAAGGCATTCGCAAACCATTTCAAGCTAAGCTTGTAGTCATGGACTATGCAGCAAATCTGGCCCTGCTTCAAATCGAAAAAGCAAAATTTTGGGGGAACCTTAGCCCTGTAGAGTGGGCTCCTGTAAAATCCAGAACTAATTCTGATGCTAATAATATTTATACTCTGAAAATAAAATCTCAGGATGAGTGGGATATGGAGTCCGGAATAATCGACCGAATGGCTGTTGGGCACCGTGAAGTGAGCGATGCATGGTTTCCGCTGTTGAAGCTGCGTGGTGTTTCTCAAAGCGGCCAGGGCTATCCGCTTCTGCAGGATAATGAAACTGTAGGTATGATATTGGAAGCAGGAGGAGGTGAAGCAAAAGCAATGCAGGCTGAAATGCTGCTAGAGTTTTTGCGGCACGCCAGTAATGAGCCATATCGAAGTTTGGCACATCGTGGATTTATCTGGCAGAGACTTCCGCAAGGCAGCACTGCCGATTATTTTCAAATTCCTTCGGGAAAACCGGGAATTTGGGTCAGCCGGGTTCTGCCTTACGGAACAGGTTCTGATGTTTTAATTCACGGTGATTATTTAACTAAAATTGGTAAATGGACGCTTTCACATGATGGAAAAGTTAAACATCCAGAATGGGGACTTTCATTGTTTGACTTGCTTTTTTTGGATCAGTTGAAAGTCGGTGATTCAGTGGTATTAGAGGTGATCCGTGCTGGGAAACCAATTGTTTTAAAGACAAAAGTTTCAGCCTATGAAGAAGATGGCAGAACAGTTCCTTTGAAAAGGGTCGGGCATTCCCCGCGTTACGTGATTCAGGGCGGATTTTTGTTCCAGGAATTGACATTAAATTACCTAAGAATGTGGGGTGCAAACTGGAGAACTCGCGCTCCAATGCGGCTGCGCTTGTTTTTAGAGCAGAATAAAACTGTAATGATTGATGGAAAAAATAAAACCTCCGATAGCTATTCCGCAACAAAAGATTCAACTGAACTGCCTCCCCGGATTGTTTTAGTGACACAGGTTATTCCAGATCCGCTGAACATTGGTTACCAGGAACTTTCAAATGCTATCGTTCTGCAAGTCAATGGCCGATATATAAACCGTTTAAAAGATGTTCCGGATGCATTTTTATATCCGCAGGATGACTTTCACCGCATTGATTTTCTGCCAGGTGCAGAACGTCTGAGTGTCGTATTGCCTGTAGCAGAACTTGAAAAATCCAACCGACGAATCAAAAACAATTTTCGTATTCCAAAGCTTCAAGCGCTCTAATCGTAAAACTCAAAATCAATGATTTTCAAATTAAAAATTTCCTTTAATAAAAGTTAAAACCATGAAAATTCTCTCTAGAGATCATGCTAAGCTAAATTCCTACCTCAAAGCTGCAAGTGAGTGGATTGGAAAAGAGTCTCTGCGCTGCATTCCGGATGGAGAACCAAAGGAGTATCTTTATGATTTAATGCGTAATTATCCGCAACGTGGAGGAAAACGCTTTCGTCCTGCACTAGTTTTGCTCAGCTGTGAATTATTTGGAGGTGATCCGGAAGATGCGCTGACTTCTGCTGTTGCCCTTGAATTGTTTCACAATTTTGCGCTGATACACGACGACATTGAGGATGAGTCTTTACTCCGGCGCGGAGAACCGACTTTACATCTGCAGCACGGAATTGCTTTGGCACTCAATTCAGGAGATGCTTTGCTGGGGCAAGTACATGAAATCCTGCTGGAAAATCATTCAAGACTGGGAAGCAGTCTGGCTTTACGAATCCATCAATATTTGAACAGGGTAATGCAGGCCACTTTTGAAGGACAGGCGCTCGACATTGGCTGGGTCGCAAACCGCTCTTTTCCAAACCGTACTGAATATCGTGAAATGATTAGCCGTAAAACAGGATTGTATTCCGGTCGGGGTCCTTGCCAGTGTGGAGCCTTGATTGCAGGAGCTTCTGAAAATGAGCTGGAAACGGTCGGTAGTTTTGGTGAAGCTATCGGCATAGGCTTTCAGGTGCGTGATGATTTATTGAACCTTACAGAAGAAAGTGAAACGGAGGCTCCAAGCGCAGGTGCGGGAGGTTACGGTAAAGAACGCGGAGGTGATATTGCTGAAGGAAAGCGTACTTTGATTACAATTGAATTGCTGGAAAGGCTTTCTGAAAAAGATGCAGAACGAGTGCGCAGCATTTTGTTAGAGACTCGAGAACAGATACCAGAGTCTGATATTGACTGGTGCATTGTTCAAGCTGAAAGTACTGGAGCCTTGAATGCTGCAGCGAATTATTGTCATGAGCAAGCGAAACTTGCGTCTGCTGCACTGGAAAAACTACCAAACCAGCACGTCAGTTCTCTGCTTGGAGAACTAGTGGACTATTTGACAATAGACCGAAAAGCTTAATCAACACTAAAAAAAGAATCGACAAAGTGCTGTAAAGCTGATAGAAGTGGGAGTTAGCTTTTAATCAATTATTTAGCAACAAGCTGAAATCGAAGCAAATCGGATGGCTCATACTGAAGAAAAGTTAGTAAATTTGCTTGCCGCACCGATCAAAAATGAAGGTTATGAACTGGTAGATCTTGAATATAACAGACATGGGTCTCAGCAGATTATTCAGCTATTTATTGACAATCCTAATGGAATTGGAATTGACGATTGTGTGGCCGTAAATCAGGTTGTACAGGAAGTAATGGATAGTGAGGATCCAATATCTGAGGCCTATACTATAGAAGTGTCTTCTCCTGGGATATTCCGTAAACTCAAAACAGCTGAGCATTATAAAACTTTCACTGGTCAACGAATCAATGTTCGGCTACAGCAAAAAATTCAGGGCGTCAAAAATGCTGTAGGGAAATTAGAGGAGTGTACTGAAGAAGGAATTCGCTTGAAACTGGAAACAGGTGAATCAGAATTAGTAATTCCATTTTCGCTTATTACTAAAGCTAATCTCGAACCTAAATTGAAATTTTGACTGTTTGAATAAATTTCGAACGAAACACGACGAAAAAAAGGTGAATTTTGAAAGAAAACTTATTTGAAATCATTAAGGACTTCTCCAAAGAGAAAGGTTTGGATCACGAGGTGGTGATAAAACTGGTAGAAGAGTCGCTTATTCAGGCTGCACAACGCAAATTGCCTTATCGGGAAATTGAGGGGCAAATCGATGAAAACACCGGGGAAATAAACTTATTCCATTTTAAGGAGGTTGTTGAACTGGTTGAAGATCCTCACAATGAAATTTCTGTCGAAGATGTCACCGAAATTGATCCTGATGCAGGACTCGGAGATGAGGTTGAATATGAGATTTCCGATCGAGAATTTCAGAGGATTGCTCACTCAACACGCCCCATTATTTTTGGCAGCTTGAAGGAAGCAGAGCGCCAAATGGTCGTTTCTACTTTTACAGATAAAATAGGAGAAGTTTTAACTGGCACTGTTTTGCGAGTCGAGCCCAACGGGCGTGTTGCTATCAGTTTTCAAAATAAAGTAGAAGCCTATTTGTTTCGGAGAGAACAAATTTATGGTGAAAATTTTACTTTTGGGGACCATGTCAGAGTGTTATTATTGGATGTCAATGACAATCCGCATAAAGATTCTCAACTTACAATTTCAAGGACACATCCGGGGCTGCTGATTAAGTTGTTCGAGATGGAGGTTCCAGAAATATTTGACGGAATAGTCAAAATTATCAATGCTTCAAGAGAACCGGGACGCAGAGCGAAAATTTCTGTATATTCAACAGATGATGAAGTCGATCCGGTTGGTTCGTGTGTAGGAATGCGCGGCAGCCGTGTGCAGACCATTGTCAATGATTTAAATGGTGAAAAAATTGATATTGTTCGCTGGAGTGAAAACATTGACGAATATGCCTGCAATGCACTGGCGCCCGCAGAAATTGACAGTCTTGAAATTGACGAGGAAACTCAACAAATTGATGTTGTCGTTGCACCAAGTCAACTTTCACTGGCGATTGGGCACAAAGGACAAAATGTGCGTCTGGCTTCAAAATTAATCGGATACAAAATCAACATTGTTGCTACTGACGAATATGAACTAACCATTGATGAACAGCTGGAGAAAGAATTTGCAAAATCAAAAGATAATGGTATTGAAAGTACGGAAGATTCCGAGGAAGTGACTGAGGAAAACACTGACGAAGAAAGTCAAACTGATACTGCTGCTGCGGAGAATCAAGAGGAAAATCAAGATTCGTTCATGGAAACTTCGGATGAAACTGAGGTTGCAGAAGATACAGAGGCTGAAGAAGAGTCAGAAACTGCTCAAGAAACAGTGGCTGAAAAAACTAAACTAAAAGCTAAACCAAAAACTAAACCAAAAACTAAACCAAAAGCTAAACCAAAAATTAAACCAAAAACTAAACCAAAAGCTAAACCAAAAGCTAAACCAAAAACTAAACCAAAAACTAAACCAAAAGCTAAACCAAAAGCTAAACCAAAAGCTAAACCAAAAGCTGGTGCCAAATCAGAAGCCAAAGTTAAAACAGAAACAGACTCCCTGAATCTCCTGAGTCTCCAGAGTCAAGCGACTGAAACCAGCAAGTAGTAATATTTTTTTAACCTGTATTAAACCCCAAAAGGAATTCATGTCCGAAGTAAGAGTATTTGAACTGGCAAAAGAATTAAAAATGCCGGCAAAACAACTGCTCACTAAGATGCGCAAAGCTGGAATTCCAGTTACAGGTAATTTCTCTGAATTGTCTCTTGAGCAAGCTGACATAGTAAGAAAAATGACCAAGAGTGCCCAGGGCTTTGTCTTGACGAAGTCTGCCAAAGCGAAGGGGAAGCTTCGATTGAAGCCCGCTGATAAACAAACAAAATTTACTGATGACGATAAAAAAACTAAAACTGGTAAGGGCACCAAAATTGTCACAATTTCCACTAAATCTCAACTAGATGAGGATAAAGTTGATGTACCCCCAAAAAGGCGTGTACGAAAGAGAAGGAAAGAGCCAGTCCCTCCACTAAAGGAATCAAAAGTCGAATCTGAGGGGAAGTCAAAGCCAGACAAAGGAATTATGGGAGTTGCGCTTGAGGCAGAAAAAGAAACGCCTCAAGAATCTGGCTTAATTTTTAATGTCTCAAAAAATAATAAAGCAGACACAAGCTTGCTGAAATACAAAAAAAATCCTTCTGAATCGGAGCCCCCCTTTCCAGAAAGTAAAATTGAACCAATTGATGAAAAATACGAGCCCTCTGAACCAACCAACTTTGCTTTACCTGAAGAGCATCAGTATGATACCTCTAAATCTCATGAAAAAACTATCATTAGGCCAGAAAAAAAATCGAAGAAAACTAAGGTTATCTACAGACACACTCATTCTGAAGAAGATGATGAGTCGCTAAAAATCAAAAATTTCCGTCGTCCTGATGCAGAGCAAAAACGAAAAGGTGGAGGTGGACAACGAGATTATTACAATATTCGTGAAAGAAGGCCTCGTCGTCGAAAAAAAGACTTTGTCAAAGATCGACGAAACGACGAAAGGTCCATGAAAGGTTCAGATCCTAATACACCGAAACACGTTTTTAATCCACGTAAAAAGAGCATCCGGATTGGGAACCAAGTTGCCGTTGCTGAACTTGCAGGATTAATTGGCATAAAAGTTCCTGAAATCTTAAAAAAACTGATGTCTTTAGGCATCATGGCAACAATTAATCAAACTATCCCTGGTGAAACAGCTGAACTGATAGCAGCAGATTTTGATATCTCTGTTGAAGTGGCCTCGTTTGAGTTAGTCGACCTGCTCAAAGAAGAAGAACCTGACGCCTCAGAGCTTAAAGAACGTGCACCAATTGTGACAATTATGGGGCATGTTGATCATGGAAAAACATCACTTCTTGACAAAATTCGTGAAACTCGCATCGCTTCTGGAGAAGCTGGCGGGATTACCCAGCACATTGGTGCATATCATCTTGAAGTAGGAGGTAATAAAGTCACTTTTCTGGATACACCAGGGCACGAGGCTTTTACTTCCATGCGGGCTAGAGGAGCCAATATTACTGATATAGTAGTTCTCGTTGTTGCCGCAGATGATAAGGTCCAGCCTCAAACTGTTGAAGCGATCCAGCATGCTCGAGCAGCAAATGTGCCCATTATCGTTGCAGTAAATAAAATTGATCGTCGTGAGTCTGATCCAATGAAGATCCAACAAGAATTACTATCATACGAACTGATTCCAGAAGATTTGGGAGGAAGCACGATTTATGTCAACGTTTCTGCAAAAACAGGTGAAGGAATTGAAGAACTACTTGAAATGATTCATTTGCAGGCAGAAATACTGGAACTCAAATCAACACCTAAAGGATTTGCCCGCGGAACTATCATCGAGTCACGTGTACGCAAAGGGCAAGGCCCTGTAGGTACTGTTCTTGTTCAACGAGGAACCCTGAATATTGGTGATTATTTCGTCATGGGCGGTATTCATGGGCGAATACGGGCGATGTTTAATGAGATTGGTGATGCAATGATTGAAGCAGGTCCTGCAATTCCAGTTGAAATTTCTGGTTTAAGCAATGTGCCTGAAGTGGGAGAAAATTTCGTTGTTCTTGAGGATGAGAAAAAAGCACGCCAAATTGCGGAAGAAAGTGAGTATAAACTTAGATCTGAAACTATTAGAGAACACCAGAAAACAAGTCTGGACAATCTTTTCAGCAAAATAGAAGAAGGGAAAGCAACAGAACTTCGCCTGATTTTAAAAGGAGATGTACAAGGTTCAGTTGAAGCACTCAAAACTTCCCTCGAACAAATTGGTGATGAGCGTATTTCCCCACGGTTTCTCCTCTGTTCGGTAGGTAACGTTACCGAAACTGATGTAACATTAGCTTCTGCTTCAGATGCTATTATTGTTGGTTTTAACGTACAAATGGACGCAAAAGCCCGGGAAATTCGAACCAGCGAAGGTGTTGATGTACGCCTCTATGACGTTATTTACAACGCATTGGACGATGTAAAAGCAGCAATGGAAGGTCTTCTGGAGCCTGATATTAGAGAAGAAGTACTTGGGCATTTAGAAGTCCGTCAGGTCTTTTCTTCAGGTAAAAATGGAATAGTAGTTGGTGGTCTGGTAACAGATGGGAAACTACTCCGCAATTCCCTTATACGCGTGTTACGTAAAGAAGAAAATATATTTGAAGGTTCAATTATTTCTCTGAAGCGCTTCAAAGACGATGTTCAGGAAGTTGCACAAAATTATGAGT
>UINC01002141.1_pt1 | contig 11559 bp, 13 predicted proteins | sample 5385821 | NCBI WGS metagenome assembly UINC01 (sample SAMEA4666929, study PRJEB26691) | marine metagenome | isolation source: Pacific Ocean | place: Pacific Ocean | collected 2011-10-13 | reverse complement strand
TTGCATGCTTTGCTGCCGTACCAATCAAATGATTGCAGTTTCAAGTTAAACTTGTAATAAAAAAATTTTTGGTTAAAGAGAATTATTTTGTTTTTTAAATTATTTAAATTATTTTCTTCCAAATTAGGAATTTCGTCTACATCAGAAATGATTATCATATCTTCAGGGGATGCATCTTTAAGACCTTTCGTAATATAGTTTCTTTGAAAGTTTTCCCTCTTAAGCGCATTTAAAATGTATTTAGAATTTTTTTTATCAAAGCTGTCTTTCTCGTCTACTTCAAACAAGCTTTCAGGTTCTTCATCTAATACCGTGTAAGAAATTTTGTCTTTAAATTTACTATATTTTTTTATGTCAAATATTAGCTCTCTTTTTTTTCCGCTATGCGTATAAGAACTCTCTACTACAACAAACTTGTCTACATAGTTGTTTAAATAATTTAGACGAAAATCTAATATCATTTCCTCATCATAAAACATGAAACAGTCAAAAATTTTCATCTTGCTTTTATTCTCCTTGCTCTTGAAACTAAGACATGAGAATCCTTATATCCACAATCTTTATAACCTTGAATAATTGAACTTAAATATCTTCTAGATGGTTCAGTTTGTTTTGTTTTACTGGACATATAATAAAACATCACTTTCTTTCCAAAAATTTTAAAATATTTTTTCACGTACACTTTTGGAAATTCTTCATAAGCATCTAATTTTTTCTCATCAGCTTTATTTATATCGTAGATAGCGCCCAAAACAGAGCTTCCTTTCTTTCTTTGTATGTCAGCGGCTCCATATTTGCTTCTAAAGACAAGTTGGTAGTTTTTTAAAATATGACGAGAAATAAATCGAGAATTTTTACAACGTCTTTTTATTTGTTTTCGATTAAGATTACTGCCAAAGGCAAAATATAACATTATATCCTTGTAAAAGTTTTTATCTTTTTTTTCCTGATCATTTTAATAATTTCTTTATGGCAGGATTGTAACAATTTTTTCTTTACTGATCTTGTAACAACTGCAACCCCTACTTTTCCAAGTCTAAAAAAGGGATAGCTTCCTATATCAACAAATTTTTTATATTTTTTTTGAATAACACTCAGTTCTTTTGCTATTTTGCTTTCAACAGTTATCATGTTGATTGTAAGACTATATGTTTTTGATCCTGACTTTAAATAATTTTTTAGATTATCTATCATTGATTTTATTATGGAAGGAATTCCTGGTAAACAAATAATGTTTTTAATTATAAATCCTGGAGCTGTGCTAGAAGGATTATAAATCAATTTTGAGCCACTTGGCATTCTAGCCATTTTTTTTCTACCACTATTAAAATTTTTCTTTCCATAATATTTTTCCAATATATTAAAAGCCTCTCTATTATAATTGTACTTAACTTTTAAAGCTTTGGATATTGATTCCGCTGTAATATCGTCATGTGTGGGTCCTATCCCTCCCGTGGTTAAGACATAATTATATTTTTTTCTTAATGTTGAAATGTTTTTTATTATTGTTTTTTCAATATCTGGAATTATTCTTACTTCTTCAGTTTTAATTCCCAGGTTATTATTTAACCAAGAAGCCAAATAAGAAACATTTTGATCTTTTGTTCTACCAGATAAAATCTCATTGCCAATAATTAAGATTGCAGCTGTAATTTTTTTATTTTTTCTTACCATAATTTGATAATATTAAAAAAAATGGATTTTGAGAATGAATTAATACCAGGAGTTCTTATAAAAAGATATAAGCGATTTTTTGTAGATATTAAGTTAAAAAATAAAATCATAACAGCTCATTGCCCAAATCCTGGTTCAATGCTTAAACTTCTAAGAAAGGGTAATGCTGTATGGATAACAGAGTCTAAAAATAAAAATAGAAAACTAAAATATACACTGCAGATTATAAAAGTTGATGAAAATAAATATTGCGTTAACACACATCTAACAAATAAGATAATTCATGAAGCTTTGGAAAAAAAATTAATCAAAGGTTTAACTCAATTTAATTTAATAAAACCCGAACAAAAATTTGGAATTAATACAAGATTTGATTTTTTACTTACAGACACAAATATAAATAAAAAAGCTTTTTTAGAGGTAAAAAGTGTCACCTTAAGTAGAAAAAAAGGTCATGCTGAATTTCCTGATGCAATAACAGATAGAGGAAAAAAACATCTGGAAAATCTTATAAAAGCTCAAGAAGAAGGTTTTGAAAGTTACATGATTTACTTAATTCAAATAGAAAATTGTAAGTCATTTGGTATTGCCTCAGATATTGATCAGGAATATTTTAGAACTTTTAAAGAAGCTTCTGAAAAAAACGTCAAAATGTTTTGTTATGATTGTAAATTTTCCTCGAAAGGAATAGAAATAAATAACGAAATAAAAATTTTATTTAATGACCGATAATATTGTGGAAGCTTTTAGTAAAACAAGAAAGGCTGGAGCTATAGCCTCTGCTGCTTTGGATGAGGTTGTAAAAATAGTTAAACCAGGTATAGCAACTGAACAAATTGATAAGTTATGTTTTGAATTTATTAATGATCATGGCGCTTATTCGGCACCCTTGTTTTACAGAGGATTTCCTAAATCTTCTTGCATATCTCCCAATCATGTTGTTTGCCACGGAATACCTAAAGATAAAATATTAAGAGAAGGAGATATAATTAATGTTGACATAACAACGTTAAAAGATGGATGGCATGGTGACACAAGTAGAATGTTTTTTGTTGGAGAGGTTTCTGCAAAAGCTAAAAAATTAGTAAAAACTACCTATGAATCAATGATGAAATCTATAAATATACTTAAGGACGGAATTTACGTTGGTGACATAGGCTCAACAATTCAAAGTTATGTTGAATCAAAAGGTTTTTCAGTAGTTAGAGATTTTTGCGGACATGGAATTGGAAAAAACTTTCATGAACATCCAAACATATTACATTATGGAAATCCAAAAACAGGAAATAAATTAAAAACAGGCATGATTTTCACAATTGAACCCATGATAAATGAAGGAAAATATGACACAAAGATATTGAATGATGGTTGGACAGCAGTTACTAAAGACAAAACTTTATCCGCACAATTTGAACACACAGTTGGTATAACAGACAAGAGTTATGAAATATTTACTTTATCAAAAAGTGGATTAGACTTTCCTCCGTATAAAATATGATAGAAAGATACTCAAGAAAAGAATTAAAACGAATATGGGAAGATCAAAACAGATATGCTATTTGGTTGCAAATAGAACTTGCCGCTGCAGCGGCTATGGAAAAATTTAAAATAATTCCTAAAGGCGTTGTAAAAAAGATAAAATCAAAATCAAAAATAAATGTAAAAAGAATTTCAAAAATAGAAGAAAAGGTAAGACACGATCTAATTGCCTTTCTGAGTTCTATTACTGAAAAAACTGGAAAAGAAGGAAGTTTTTTACATAAAGGCCTGACATCATCTGACGTATTAGACACTTGTTTTAATTTGCAACTAAGACAATCTGGGTTGATTTTATTGAGTGACATTGAGGCATTACTAAAATCAATAAAAAAACAAGCTGTCAAACATAAACACACTTTGTGTATAGGCAGAAGCCACGGAATACATGCGGAGCCAACAACGTTTGGATTAAAACTTTTAACTTTCTATGAGGAGTTTTCTAGAAATTATGATCGTTTGGATAGCGCCATAAAAGAAATATCTACTTGTGCAATATCTGGGGCTGTCGGAACTTTTGCTAATGTAGACCCACGAATTGAAAAATTTGTTGCAAATAAATTGAAATTAAAAGTTGAACCCATATCTACACAAATTATACCTAGAGATAGACATGCCTATTTTTTTTCTGTTTTAGGAATTATAGCTAGTTCATTGGAAAGGTTTGCGGTTGAAATAAGACATTTGCAAAGAACCGAGGTTTCTGAAGTTCAGGAATTTTTTAAAAGTAAGCAAATGGGATCTTCAGCAATGCCACATAAAAAAAATCCAGTGCTAAGTGAAAATCTTACTGGACTAGCCAGACTTATAAGAGCTAGTGTGATACCTGCTTTAGAAAATGTGGCACTTTGGCATGAACGAGATATTTCACACTCAAGCGTAGAAAGAAATATCGGTCCGGACACCACTATAACTTTAGACTTCGCGTTAAATAGATTGAATGAAATCGTAAAATCAATGAAAATTAGTTCAAAAAACATGAAAAGAAATTTAGAGTTAACTAAAGGTTTGTTTTTTTCACAAAGAGTTTTGTTAGAACTCACCTCTAAGGGTTTAAAACGACAGACGGCTTATAAAATAGTTCAAAAGTGTGCTATGAAATCTCTTGAAAACAACTCTTCTTTCTATAATAGTTTATTAAAAGATAAAAAAATGATGGGTAAAATACCTGTTAACACTTTAAAGAAGTTATTTGATTTTAGTTATCACACAAGAAAAATTAATGTAATTTTCAAAAGAATTTTAAAAAGATGAATAAGGGAAAAAAAATTTACGAGGGCAAAGCTAAAATTCTATACGAAACCAAAGATAAAAGTTTGGCTATTCAGCATTTTAAAGATGATGCGACAGCTTTTAATAATCAAAAAAAAGCTAATGTTGAAGGAAAAGGAGTTCTTAATAATCGAATTTCTGAACACATTTTACAAAATTTAAATCAAATTGGTATTAAAACCCACCTAATTAAAAGACTAAATATGCGTGAACAACTAATCAAATTAGTTGAAATTATACCGATAGAGGTAATAGTGAGAAACATAGCAACTGGCTCGTTAACAAAGAGACTGGATATTCCTGATGGAACAATTTTGGAAAAACCTTTGTTAGAATATTGCTACAAAAAGGATGAGTTGGGTGATCCTTTGGTTGCTAAGGAACATATACTTGCATTTAATTGGGCAACAGAAAGCGAACTTAAAATTATTGAAAATATGACCTTCAGAATAAATGATTTTATGACTGGAATGTTTAGAGGAGTTGGAATCAAACTTGTAGACTTTAAACTAGAATTTGGAAGAGTATGGGAGGGAGAAAAGAAAGAGATTATTCTAGCCGATGAAATAAGTCCTGATACATGTAGACTTTGGGATGTTAAGAGTGAAAGAAAATTAGATAAAGATAGATTTAGAAAAGATTTAGGAAATATCATTCAAGCATATCAAGAAGTTGCTCGAAGATTGGGTATTATGCCTGAAACAACAAATATTAGTGAAGTAAACTTTAAAAAACCCACATCAATAAATATTAAAAAAAAATAATTTGAAATTCGCAGTTACAGTCACTTTGAAAAAAGATGTACTTGATCCACAAGGTAAAGTGGTGGGACAAACGCTAAAAAATATGGGAATCAAAAACTTAAATCAAGTAAGACAAGGAAAATTCTTTGAGATAGACATGAATGAAAAAGATTCTGCAAAGTCTGAAGCTCAGGTTAAAGAAATGTGTGAAAAGTTACTGGCAAATCAGATTATTGAAGATTTTAAAATAAAAAAAGCAGAATGAAATCATCTGTCATAGTTTTTCCAGGATCAAATTGCGATAGAGATGTTGCTGTAGCTCTAGAGAAACTACAATTCAAGAATTCAATGATTTGGCATAAAGAAACTGAACTACCAAAGTCAGATCTAATTGTAGTTCCCGGAGGTTTTTCATATGGTGATTACCTAAGATCTGGGGCAATAGCAGCAAAATCTAATATATTATCAGAAGTAATTAGCGCCGGGAAAAAAGGTTCTTTAATTTTAGGGATCTGTAATGGATTTCAAATTTTAATTGAATGTGGTTTGTTGCAGGGTGCTCTATTAAGAAATTCTGGATTAAAATTTATTTCAAAAGACATTTTTGTAAAAGTTCAATCAAATAAGAACAAATTTTTTAATAAATATAAAACTGGCGAAATATTAAAATTAAATATTGCACACAATGAAGGTAATTATTTCACTGATAAAAAACATTTGGAAGAATTAGAGAATAACGAACTGATACCACTTAAATATTCTGATCAAAAAGGAAATATTAATCTAAAAACTAATCCAAATGGTTCTATAAATAATATCGCTGGTATTTTTAATAAAAATAAAAATATTTTGGGAATGATGCCTCATCCTGAAAGAATGGCTGATAAAGTTTTATCAGGTGAAGATGGATTGGGATTATTCTTAAGTTTAATGAACTAATATGACAATTACAAAAGATCAAATAGAGTCTCATGGTTTGAAACTAGATGAATATAAAAAAATAAAAGAACTTTTGGGTAGAGATGCAAATTTATTAGAATTGGGAATTTTTTCTGCAATGTGGAACGAACATTGTTCTTATAAGTCTTCAAAAATCCACTTAAAAAAACTTCCAACCAAAAATAATATTGTAATTCAAGGTCCTGGTGAAAATGCAGGTGTTATTGATATAGGAGACGATGATGCAATAGTTTTTAAAATAGAAAGTCACAACCATCCGTCGTTTATTGAACCATATCAAGGTGCAGCAACTGGTGTCGGCGGAATATTGAGAGACGTTTTTACTATGGGCGCAAGACCTATTGCTCTAATGAACTCAATTCATTTTGGCTTACCTCAAAACGAAAAAACTCAAAACTTATTAAGTGGTGTTGTATCTGGGATTGGTGGTTATGGAAATTCAGTTGGTATACCTACTGTTGGTGGTGAAACTAAATTTAATAGCACATACAACGAAAATATTTTAGTAAACGCAATGGCAATTGGTCATGCAAATAAAAATAAAATCTTCTATTCAGAAGCCAAAGGCATAAACAAACCCGTGGTCTATGTTGGTTCTAAAACTGGAAGAGATGGTATTCACGGAGCTACAATGGCATCGGCAGAATTTGATGAAAACTCTGAAGAAAAAAAACCAACTGTTCAAGTGGGAGATCCTTTTGCAGAAAAATTGCTTTTGGAAGCTTGTCTAGAATTAATGAAAGACAATTCTATTATATCGATACAAGATATGGGTGCAGCGGGCTTAACATCTTCCAGTGTGGAAATGGCTTCAAAGGGTAAACTCGGAATTGAATTAAATTTAAATAAAGTGCCTTGCCGTGAAAATAACATGACTCCTTATGAAATGATGTTGTCCGAAAGCCAGGAACGAATGCTAATTATACTTGATGATAAAAAGGAAGAAGAGGCAAAAAAAATTTTTGATAAATGGGATCTAGATTTTGTTGTAATAGGAAAAACAACCAACACTAACAGATTGATACTAAATTTTGATGATAAAAAAGTAGCAGACATTCCTATTCCAGCATTGTCTGACAAAGCCCCTTTGTATGAAAGGAAATGGACTAAATCTAAATTGTCAAAAAATAAAGTAAAAATAAAAGATTTAAAAAAAATTAAAATTGAAGATGCTCTTATTAAAATATTGTCTTCACCAAACCACTCAAACAAAAGTTGGATTACAGATCAATACGACCAAGTCGTCATGTGTGATACTATACAAAAATCTGGTGGGGACTCTGCCGTTGTAAGGATCCATAATAAAGATAAAGCCATAGCTATATCGGTAGACTCTTCAGCAAATTATTGTAAAGCCGATCCTAAATCTGGAGGAAAACAAATTGTTTGTGAAAATTGGAGAAATCTAATTTCGGTAGGAGCTAAACCATTGGCTATTACAAACTGTTTAAATTTTGGAAATCCAGAAAAACCAAAAATTATGGGTGAGTTTGTTGAGTGTGTTGATGGGATTAAAGAGGCGTGTGAATTTTTAAATTTTCCTGTAGTCTCTGGAAACGTTTCTTTTTACAATGAAACCAATTCCAAAAGTATATTTCCAACACCTGTAATTGGGGGTATAGGCGTAATAGATAATTTAAAAAGAATTGTAAATATTAAAACAAAAAAATCTGGAAACTTAATCATGATCGTAGGAAAAACACTTGGACATATAGAGCAGAGTGCTTTTCTTCAAGAAAATTTTTCAATATATGATGGGCCGCCACCAGAAATAAATCTGGTTAATGAGAAAAATAATGGCCTAGTAGTTTTAAAATTAATAAATGAAAATTTGGCCTTGTCTGTCCATGATATTTCTTCAGGAGGTATACTTGTCTCCTTAGCTGAAATGTCAATTTCTTCAGGTTTGGGTTTAAAAATATACAAACCCAAAAAGCTTTCAAACTCCTTTGAATATTTTTTTGGTGAGGATCAGGGAAGATATTTAATTGAAATTTCTAAAAATAACTTAAAAAAAATTGAAACATTTTTGAAACAAAATAGTATTTTCTTTGAAGTTATTGCCGAAGTACAAAATGACATATTTGAAATTGAAAAAACATTTAGTTTAAAAACAAAAGACCTTCGCGATTACAATAATCAGTGGTATAGTAAATATAATGCCATTAACTAAAAACGAAATTTCAACAATGATTATGAGTGCCTTTCCTGATGCCACTCTTGAACTAAAAGATATCGCTGGAGATAATAATCATTATTCGGCTAAAATAATCTCAAAAACTTTTAATGGTAAGTCTAAAGTTGAGCAACACAAAATGGTATATAAAGCTCTAAAGGGCAAAATGGGTAACGAGTTACATGCTCTTGCATTAACCACGGAGGAAAAAAATGGATGATATAAACAAAAAAATTAAAACCATCGTAGATTCAAATAGTATTGTACTTTTTATGAAGGGAACGCCTGAAGCTCCTCAGTGTGGTTTCTCAATGGCTGTTTCAAATATTTTAAAATATTTAAAAGTTAAATTTGAAGGTATCAATGTTCTAGAAAGCGATGAAATCAGACAAGGAATAAAAGATTATACGGATTGGCCAACGATACCTCAATTATATATCAAGGGTGAATTTGTTGGTGGTTGCGATATTGTAAAAGAAATGTTTGAAAAAGGAGAATTAAAAGAACTGCTTAAAAATAAATCGTTAATTTAATTATAGTCTCAACTAATTATCTAGAATAATACTCAATAACTAATTTTGGTTCCATTTGTGCAGGATAAGGAATGTCAGCAAATTTTGGAACTCTAACCAATTTAGCAGTTTTATTTTTACCGTCTGACTGAATATACTCTGGAACATCTCTTTCTTTGCTGTTTAAACATCCTTCAATAATAATCAAAGATTTTGATTTATCCTTTACCTCTATCAAATCTTCTTCTTTAACTAAGTAACTTGATACATTTACTTTTTTCTTATTTACTTTGAAGTGGCCATGATTAATTAGCTGTCGTGCAGAAAAAACTGTCGGGGCAAACTTTGCTCTATAAATAACTGTATCTAATCTGGTTTCTAAGAGAGCTACTAAATTTTCAGTGGTATCACCTCTTTTTTTTATTGCCTTTCTATAGATATTTCTGAATTGTCTCTCATTAATATTTCCATAGTATGATTTTAATTTCTGTTTAGCAATTAACTGCATGCCATAATCTGTGGGTTTTGATTTTCTACTTTGACCGTGTTGACCAGGCCGATAGTTACGAGTATTAAATGGACTTTTGGGTCTGCCCCATAAATTTACCTTAAGTCTTCTGTCCACCTTGTGCTTGGCATTAAGTCTTTTTGTCATAAAAAAAGCTTTTATAAACTTTCTAACATATTTGTCAATTACTCTTGTAGATTACTAAAAACACTAGATAAAATCCTTAATTCTTTATCATTTAGCTCTATTCTCCCAAAAATATTTCTTAGATTAGTTAACATTTTCTTTTTTTTTTCTTTTGGAGAAAAAAATCCCTTTTTTTCCAAACAATCTTCTAAGAAAATGATTAATTTATTGAGTTTTTTTTTATTAGCAATATTTTTCAATTTTTTTTCTTTATTTAAATAATAAGGTTTTAATAATTTAAATATTTCGAAACAAACTATAATTAAACTATGTGATAAGTTTATAGATTCAAAATTTTTATTTACTGGAATTTTAAACATATAATTTGAATAAATAATATCTTCGTTAGATAAACCTGAGGCTTCTGGACCAAACATGATGCCAATTTTTTTTTTTCTATTTTTTTTTATACTTTTTATAAAATCTCTAAATGAAAGATGTTTTTTATTAATATCTCTTTTTCTAGCTGTAGAAGCGTAAACAATATCGTATTTTGCTATTGCGTTTTGTACATTAGAATATACTTTACTTTTGTTAAGAATATTTTTTGCACCTACAGCTGTCACTAATGCTTTTTTATTCGGCCATTTATCTCTTGGTTGAACTAAATCAAGAATTGTAAAACCAAAATTTTTTAGTCCCCTTGCACAAAAACCTATGTTTTCGGCTAGTTGTGGTTTTACAAGTACAAAACCAATTTTATTAATCATTAGATAGTATATCTGCGGGAGCTTTCTCTTTGTAAAGCTTGTAGTCCAAACTATCGATTAATGCTTTGAAGGAAGCTTCAATAATGTTAGGTGATACACCTATTGTGAACCAGTTTTTTCCACTTTTATCCGTACTTTCTATAGAAACTCGAGTAGTTGCATTGGTACCTGTATTTAAAATTCTAACTTTATAATCGACTAACTTTAAATCTTTTAAATATTTTGAATATTTCCCAACTTTATCAACGTTCGATCTGATAGCATTATCTAACGCGTTCACCGGTCCGTTTCCTGAGCCTTCACATATAATTTCTTTTCCATCAACCATCAGATGTGCTTTTGCAAAAGAATTTATTTTATCTTTTGATTCTTTTTTAACAGAAACATCGTATTTAGAAATAGTTAGGTATTTTGGTATTTCTCCTAAAAGTCTTCTTGCCAATAATTCAAATGATGCATCAGCACCATCATATGAATAACCAATAAACTCTCTACCCTTGACCTCTTCCAGTAAAGTTTGAACTTTTGGATCGTTTTTATCAATCTTGATTCCATATTTGTTTAATCTCGACATGATATTTGATCTGCCAGCTTGATCAGAAACAACAATATTTCTAACATTTCCAACTAAGCTAGGATCGATATGTTCATATGTTTTTGGATCTTTAGAAACAGCAGAAACGTGCAAACCTCCTTTGTGAGCAAAGGCCGAAGGTCCTACATAGGCTGCTCTTCTATTTGATTTTCTATTTAATATTTCATCCAAAAGTCTTGAACATTCTGTCAGAGTTTTGATTTTATTTTTATTTATTTTTATTTCAAAACTATCAGAAAAAGATTTCTTTAAAACTATAGATGGAATTAACGATATTAAATTAGCATTACCACATCTTTCTCCAAGTCCATTAATTGTTCCTTGAACTTGACGTACACCAGCCAAAATAGCTGTTAAAGAATTGGCTACCGCATTTTCTGTATCATTATGAGCATGTATACCAAGATTTTTACCAGGAATTTGTTTGCTTACTTTAGAGACAATTTCGCCCACTTCATGGGGTAAAGTTCCCCCATTTGTATCACAAAGAACAATCCATCTTGCTCCTTCGTTATAAGCTGTTTTAATACAGCTTAATGCATATTCAGGATTTTTTTTATAACCATCAAAAAAATGTTCAGCATCAAACATAAATTCTCTTTTATTTTTAATAAATAATTTTGCTGATTCTTTAATATTTTCTAAATTTTCTTCTTTAGTAATACCTAAAGCTACATCAACATGAAA
>UINC01002136.1_pt1 | contig 11566 bp, 12 predicted proteins | sample 5385821 | NCBI WGS metagenome assembly UINC01 (sample SAMEA4666929, study PRJEB26691) | marine metagenome | isolation source: Pacific Ocean | place: Pacific Ocean | collected 2011-10-13 | reverse complement strand
CAACTCTTACGCTTTGGACAATCGACTAAACTGACTAGTTCGACACAACAGAACGCTGTTTTCTGTATGGAACGGGGAGCCACTTGCCTCGAAAGACCCCGACCCACGGACACTACGGATGGTCTCACGCCTATCGAGACTCGATTGATTCAATCTGGCCATCACGCAAATGAACGATTGACCGTGCGTGCTCAGCAACATCTCGCTCGTGCGTCACGACGAATAGGGTGTGACCTTTTTCGTGCAGACCGTCAAGAAGTTCGAGAAGATCGGCGCCTGCCACTGAGTCAAGATTTCCTGTCGGCTCATCAGCCAGAATGATTGATGGGTCGTTCACGAGCGCACGGGCAATCGCTACTCTCTGACGCTGACCACCAGACAACTCATTTGGTCGATGCATCACCCGATCGAGAAGATCGACTTTTTCCAGAGCCTCCCGTGCACGAGCCTGACGTTCGTCTGCCGTCACACCCGCATAGACCAGCGGTAGCTCAACGTTTTGAAGGGCGGTCGCTCGAGCTAGTAAATTAAACGTTTGAAAGACAAAACCAATTTCTTCATTGCGCACTTGTGCCAGGTCGTCCTCAGCCATTGAGCTAACGTCGTGGTCGTTCAGCACATAGCGCCCAGTCGTTGGTGTATCAAGACAGCCCAAGAGGTTGAGAAAGGTTGACTTCCCCGAGCCAGACGGGCCCATGATGGCAATATATTCACCTCGCTCGACTGTCAGGTCGACACCGCGAAGAGCGTGGATTTTCTCCGACCCCATCTGATAACTCTTCGAGAGTGCCTCTACTTCAATCAGACTCACTGAGCCCCGTCCTTATTCGTGATGCAACGCTTCGATCGGATCGAGGCGAGAAGCGCGAATGGCTGGCACCATACCAAACACCAAACCAACGGTCGCCGAAAAACCGAGACCCAGCGCAAACGACCACCATGGCAACGAAATCGGAAACCCTGAAATGAAATGCACGAGAAGTCCGGTGCCGCTGCCCAGTAGCACCCCAAGCACTCCCCCAGCTAACGTTAAGACGGAGGCCTCGACTAAGAATTGCCAGAGAATCTCCCGCGGCTTAGCCCCTAGTGCCTTCCGCAGGCCGATTTCACTCGTCCGTTCCGTAACCGACATTGTCATGATTGCCATAACACCGATCCCGCCAACCAATAACGCTATGGATGAAATCACAACAAGAGCCAAAAACACTGCCTGCGTTGTCTGTTGCCAGATCCGCGCCATGGCATCTTGCGTCACCAGGTCGAAATCATTCGGTTCGTCGAGACGCAGACCGTGACGGATCCGCATGACTTGTTCAATTTCCCGAAGCGCCACCGCACGCTGCCCATCCCGGGGAACCACGGTAATGGTTACGTCGCGATGTTGCCCACCACCCATATTGAGTGACGGAACCCCGAACTGGGATTGGTAACGGGTGTAGGGAATGACCGCCAAATCATCTTGCCCCACATTGAAGCCCCCTGGGCTTGGACGCGGCCCCATGACCCCTATAACGGTGTATTGCTCTCCAGCTACGCGCACTTTCTTTCCGATTGGGTCCGTGAAGCGAAAGAGTGACTCGAGCGGTGTCTGCCCCAGCACCACCACTGCGCGTCGATGTCGAAGCTCCCCAGCCGTAAAGAAACGACCAGCTTCAAGTGGGATGAAGCCGACTTGAGCAAAATACTCAGTGGCGCCCAAAATCTGTATGCGTTTTGTTTCCTCGCCTCGGTAGGAGATGCGCTCTCGGCTATTACTGAGGCCACTTCCTAGCATGGTGTCTATGAACCGTACTGACTCAAGCCGCTCAAGCGCTCGCGCGTCATCCGGCGTCAGATTGGGACGACGAATCAGGTCAATGAAGTCATTGCCTGACATAAAACTAATCCCGCTAAACTTCGCAACAAAAATGGTGTTCGGCCCGAGACCCTCGAGCATCTCGCGGAACGAGCGGTCGAATCCTCGGACTAGCGACGTCATACCCACGATCGCTGTGATCCCGATGACAACCCCTACGATCGTCAACGCTGAGCGCATCTTGTTCGCTCGAAGCGTTTCAAAGGCCATCACTCCGATCTCCCTCAACAGCGCGGCCCGCAGCTTCACATCATTCCTTTCCGAGTGCTTCAATCGGGCTCAACCGCGCCGCACGTATCGCGGGGTATAAGCCAAAAACCAGCCCTACTACTCCAGTCATCCCAACACCAAGAACAATTGACCATCCTTGCACGGCGGCTGGCACCGGCGTGGTCTGTTCGATGGCGAGCGCTATACCTAAGCCGAGCAAAATCCCGAAAATACCACCCACCACCGATAGCGTCACGGACTCAGCCAACACTTGCCACAGGATGTCTCGACGGCGAGCCCCAAGTGCTTTTCGTAGGCCGATTTCACGTGTGCGCTCAGTCACGAGCATCAACATTATGTTCATGATTACGATGCCACCCACGACCAACGACAACGCAACAACACCAACCAACACCGCAAAAATTCCGGAGGTCGCAGTCTCCCACAAATTGAGGATCGTTCCCGAGGTAAACAACCCGAAATTGTTGTCCTCAGCCGGTTTAAGCTGGCGTTGGATCCGAAGTGCCACGACGGCATCCTCCATTACCTCGTCCATCTTCCCGGGCTCCTCTGGCTTAATCATTAGAGAGAGACTTCGACGAATTCCAAAAATCCGCTGTTGGGCGCCTAAGGGAACAACGACAAACTCATCTTGCGATTGACCGAAAACGGCACCTTTCTTTTCACTAACACCGACAACCCTGAAGTGGCGGTCCTCCACCTTAATGGTCTTGTCAAGCGGCTCTTCCCCTTCGAATAAACGGTCCGCGACACCCCAACCTAACACCGCGACAGGTCGGCGACGACGAATCTCGGTTGGCGTAATGAGTCTGCCTCTTTCGACTCCGTAATTTGAAAACTGCGTATAGCCCTCACTGACGCCCTCAATGCGTGTCCGGTCAAGCTCGCGACCCTTATACGTAACGCGCCCTCGCTGCTCGACCTTAGCCATCACCGCGTCAACCGATTCGGCATACTCCTGAATCGCGACGGCGTCGTCCATTGTTATTCTCGGATTCAAGCGTCGCGCACGCTCGGCTTCATCCTCGTCAGTGATAATTCCAACGCGTTCGACCATAAAGGCATCCGCGCCCGCTTCAGACGTAATCGCATCACTCACCGCAACATTCATGCCCTGAATGAGGGTGACGACGGCAATGATCGACATCACCGCCACAATGTTACCCAGCACGGTGAGAAGGGACCGAAGTTTATGCGACCAAATGGACCCAAAGGCCAAACGTATAGCTTCAAAAAAGTAGGACATGGAGTGAACTAGCCCGCGAACTGTTACGAACCAATGCTGATGCTAAAACTCCAACCGTCATCGTCATCGGCGTCATCTTGCAGAACCACACGGTCGCCATCTTCAATCTCCCGCACTGCGCTATACGGACCCGTGACGACCTCGTCCCCCTCACTCAACCCAGACAGCACTTCGAAGTACCGCTCACCTGCAATTCCAACCTCAACCGCCGCGAAAGTTACTACGCCATCTCGAAAAACGAAGACGCCTTCCTGCTCGTTTTCCTGCTCGTCCTCGCGTACGGTTAGTGCCTGAATCGGGACTGCGATTACATCATCTCGCGTTGCCGTGGTAATTTCGGCCGTGCAGGAAAAATCTGGACGGACACCAGGAACTTCATCCTCAATAGTGACCTCTACCTCAAAATTGGTACCCCGTTGATCAGCAGAAGCGCCAGGAGTCGTTGACGCCTGAATTGCACTAGATGCGATTTTCGTGACACGGCCGGAGAACTCAACATCGGGCAATGCATCAATAAGCACCGACACTGGCTGGTCCAGGCTCACGTCAAGAATATCGGTTTCATCAACTTCCAGCACTGCCAGAATCACTGATAAATCGGCGATCGTCATCAAGATCGTACCTGGATTGTTCATGGTGCCAACAACAACGGTCTCTCCCTGTTCGATATTAAGCCTAGTAACCATGCCGGCCATCGGCGCCTCTATGGTGACTTTACTTAACACGTGGCGCGCGCTACGAAGATTGGCCGTTTCTTGTTGCAGCCGCTGCTCCTGTGCACGCACCTCCGTTTCCCGCGCCTCGAGTTCGCTCGTCCGAATCTTAACTTCACTCTCAGTTCGATCGAGTTCCTCTAAGGAGACGATCTCATCCCGATTCAGCTCACGCGCTCTCGCTTCATTCCGAAGTGCAAGGTCAAGATTAGCTTGCGCTGTTTCAACCGCTATGCGCTGTGTATTCAGTGAGGCCTCTGCAGCCCGGAGCCCAGCAGCGCCCATTTCCACTGCACTCTCGGCCGATTCAGGATCAATGAGCATTAAAAATTGACCCTGCTCTACACGCAGACCTTCTTCGACAGCAAGGTCTGTAATTCTGCCCATCGTATCTGCACTGATATTCACCATGCGTTCAGGCTCGATCTTGCCTGATGCAGCTACGGTCGCCACGAGGTCCCGCCGCTCGATGCCCTCGACTTGAACTGGTTCTGTCTGTGAACGGTCCCGATAGCGGAACCAACCAAAGGTCGCCACACTTAACACGACTACCGCTACAACCAGAAGAACCCAAGACTTCCTTCGTTTCGCCATAAACCCTTAAGTAGCTCCGATTATCCCCGTGAAAACCATTTCGATCTCACGCAGAGCGCAATGAATGTCCTTACTGACCTTGCCAGAAAGTATCGTAGACATGCCAAGAAATCTCTAGGACAACAACTCTCTATTATATGTAATAGCCTTGGCTATCGTCCGTTTACTTGGACCGCGGCCCAGCCCCAACCATTACCTCTGTGTTGATGGGATTCGTCTATAATTTCAATACTCCCCGTTCACGTGAAACAATCCCAGGAATTCGTATGACGGCAGCTATCTTATGACTCAATTTCCTTCCTTTTGGTTTGGGCTAACCCTTAGTTCAAGGTCACTAGTCGCAACGTTGCTAATTGGACTCGCCCCAGTTTCCTACTCATGGGCCCAGTCCATCGATGTCACAGCAGCGACCCTTGAGCAGGTCAATCAAGCACTGGATGAGGGCACCTTGACGTCCGAACGTCTGGTGAAACTTTACCTCGAGAGAATTGAGGCGTTCGATCAGGATGGTCCAATGCTCAATGCCATCATCACGCTGAATCCAAAAGCACTTGCCCGTGCTCAAGAACTCGACATCGAACGCAGGGCACATGGGGCAAGGTCGCCCCTGCATGGTATTCCGATCGTGTTGAAAGACAACCTAGACACAGCTGACATGCCTACGACAGCTGGCTCCAGTTTACTCGCAGGCTCAATGCCACCTGATGACGCGTTCATAGTTGGAAAACTTCGAGAGGCCGGCGCGATCGTGCTCGCCAAGCTCAACATGAGCGAATTCGCATCTGGAGGCGCCCAAAGCTCGCTCGGTGGCCCAATGCGCAATCCGCACGACCTTACCAGGTCTCCAGCCGGCTCCTCTGGTGGCACAGGCATCGCCATCGCCGCCGCCTACGCGCAAGTCGGCCTAGGCACTGACACTGGGGGCTCCGTGCGGATGCCCTCCACGGCGAACGGGATCGTTGGATTGAAGCCCACACACGGATTAGTGAGCCGTGATGGAATCATCCCATTGGCCCTGTCTTTTGATATGGCTGGACCTATGGCGCGCCATGTCTACGACGTGGCCGCGACCCTTGGAGTCATGACTGGGGTCGACGACGCCGACGATGCAACACAGAAAAGCAAAGGGTACTTTCAGACGGACTACACCGAAGGCCTGGACTCTCGCGCACTTAACGGAGCTCGGCTTGGAATTGCCCGTGACTTTCTCGGCCAAGACTCAGACGTCGATTGGGTTATCGAAGCGTCGCTGAAGACCATGCGGAACGCTGGCGCGATTATCGTTGACGTCCGCTTCCCAGAATGGCTACTCGAAGTGAACAACGCGCTTTACACCACTATTCGTTACCGCGAGTTTCGGGCGCAACTACCTAAATACCTAGCAACACTAAATGCCGAATACCCCGATACACTCACTGAGATCATTGAACAGACGACACGCATCACCTCACCAAACCCAGGCGCGCTACCAAATCCGAGTCGCTGGCGTCTGATGGAGCGCGAAGTGAACAGCGGCCAACTCTCAGACCACGAATACGAAGCGGTTTATGAGCACGGCTTACCGCTCATTCGAACTATTGTTAGAGGGTTGATGGACTCCGAGGATCTCGACGCCATCCTTTATCCGACCCAGCCGAGACGTCCAACACGGCTCAACACCGATCCCGCGCCGAGCTTCGGTGAACGGCGCCCATCACCGATTCGCTATGCTAACCTCACGGGATTTCCAGACCTAGTAGTACCAGCTGGCTTTACCGGTAATCGGCTCCCGGTGGGGATTTCATTTCTAGGAAGAGCCTTCAGTGAAGCGAGACTGTTGTCTCTGGGCTACGCGTTCGAACAACTCACACACGCACGCCGGCTGCCAATCCACACACCTAACGTTGCCAGTAAGTCGAATGGCCAGCCTGATTGAAGCCTGACCACTAAGATTCCAAGCCGAAAAAGCTCTCTAGTTTTGGAATGTCGCGCGAGACTTCAGCGCGACGCGTCAGAATACCCGGCCGCCTTCCTCGCATCACCTCGTAGAACGCAATATGAGCCTCAACGGTTCGCTTAATGGCGTCCTCATCGGGTTCTAGCGACCAGACCCCTCTCAAAGCCATGAAGCCGAGAGCAATTCCATCGCTCCGTGGCATCGTGCCGACTCGATGAAGCGAGCCATCCGGACTGCGTAACATCCCATTGACGAGGTAATTCACTTCTGGCTGCGGCACAAGAAATGTGAGCTGCCCTTTTACCGGAGTCAGTTCCTGATCACCAAAAAGTTCTCGAGAACCAAGTGCAGTGCAATTGATAATCAGCGACTCGTCAACCGTCGTTAGATCGCCCGGACTCTCAAACTTCCGAATCACGATCTTTCCCCCAAAAAGAATGACATCGCGCATCAGCGCATCGAGATAGATCGAGGGCTCGATACGCATCCGGACACCCAGACTGGCGTATGGTGACGGGAACGGGTGCTCACCAGGCCCAAGGATATTTCGCCCGGTCTCTAGTTGCGATGGCAGGAGACCCTCTGGCTCAGGTATGGGCCGGTCCGGTCTGGTAGAGCGGCGCTGCGTAGGCGCGGCAGAATCCATCATCCCATAATCATCAATCCAACTAATCCCATATCGAGGACCAACCAGCAATTGAAGTTGTCGATAGGAGATCTCCGCCGCCTGCCTGAACCGAGCTTCCCAAGCAGGCGTACGACCCGCAGCGCTCACCAAACTTGAAGTCGGTGTGAAGCCAGCCCACGCCATATTTGAGGTGGTATACGGCGGGGTCTTTTCGGTGTAGATCGTGACGTCAAACCCACGGCGCTGGAGTTGTCTCGCCGCGGTGAGGCCAACAGTCCCACAGCCCAACACAGCAACGCGGCGATCGCCATGCTCAATCGCCAGGTCAGCGGCAAGCGAGCCAGTGCCCCACGCGAGTGAATGGCCGGAACCGCCGTGCCCGTAGTTGTGAATGACCGTCTTGGCACCAAATTTCTCGGCCTTCAATACAAAGCCCGACGGGCGAAAAGGCCGAAGGCCGACGGTGGTTCTAATCACCCGGTCCCATGAGGCCTTGACAGGCGGAAGAAAGAAGCCCTGCCCTGTCGGTGCCACCACACGGGAGGTGCGCGCCGCGCAGCCGCCAAACCCCAACCCTAAAGCGGCCAGGCTTCCCGTCTTGAGCAACGTCCTTCGGTCCATTCAATCTCCCCTACGTGGATCCTGCTTACTTACACGGAGCGATAGAGGTGGTCGCCGGCTTCAGGGATGAACAGTCACCAACACGTGGGCGGTGGTCCAGCAGCATTGCGAGCCGCCGCCCCCTCTGCCAGTGGTGTCGGTAACCTCTGCTCGCAATAGATACTCGCCGGCGTTGTCGAAGGTCGCCACAACCGTCACGAGCCCACCAGTCTCAGGGACTTCGGGCTGGGCATCATCGAACGTGACCTCGCCCTGGCCGCGAAACTTACTCCAACCTACTCCAAGCGGTGGTCGCGTGGACGCCGCGGCGGCGGTGGGGCGGAGGTAGAAATCGTCGGCCACCCACAGTGGGAGTGCGAGCGGATCACCCACACTCGTTTCGAACGAAGCGGCGACTACCCGAGGTGGGCCCTGAACCGCTACACCATCCTCTTTAAAACGCACAGTGGGCGGCGTGTTGCCCATCGCCGCATCTTCCAGCGGTTCGATCGCCCACTGCGAGTCCAGCTTTAACGGAATCGTGGTCGACTGGCCGTTGGCGGTCAGCGTCCACGTGAGCACGCTGTCACCGAAGTCTCCAGGCACCGTAATCGTGAACACGCCCCACTGCCGGCGCGGTAAGAAGTGCGTTGGTTGCCCCCGGTCGGGACCGCCAGGCTCAATCCGGTTGTTCGGTCCTACCGGTATGTCGAGCTGCTCTTCCTTATTCCGATTGAAGTAGCCAGCGAGCAACGTGAAACTGCCATCAGGGTTCGGGTACCACCCCTCGAAGGCGCCAATGACACTCTGGCCGAATTCGCGCACCGGCACAACCGGCGCCTGAGCGTAACCAGCGGTTGCACCAGCGAGCAAGGTGCACGCTAGCCCCACTGTCACAAACGCCCTCACTGGTGACACCGCCTTCCGAACATCATCACGAAGAGGTTATAACAGTGATCCACACCTAAGGCTGCTGCTGAGAAGCCAAGTCCTGTTCGGCGGCACGGCGGCCGACCTCGTCCTCGTAATCAGCATCGCTCATGTAGGTAACGTTCACCCAGGCGTGCCCCATTTCATCCACCGTGCGGTCACCGTAACCCACCCACTGATTTGGATCAGGGTTGGCCCGGTTGGCGGTCGTGTTGTCGTACCACGACGCGACGCGGAGAATCGTTCCCTTTGGGAAGAGCGGCGCAGCATCGTCAGTGTAAACGTAGTTAACATGCCAGTTGAAATTGAAATCGCTCACCTGACTCAGCATCTGCGTTGAACCGTCCGGCAGGATCGCCTCCATAGACATCCCCTTACCACGCAAATGCATGTGTGGCTGGAAGTTCTCCACGCGACCCGCCTGCTTCAATACGTGGAAGCGCTGGCTCCCCCAAGATGAGTTCGGCGGAATGTCGATATTCCCACTACCACCCGCAATACTGCCCAACGAGGCTAGCACTTGCCGATACCGTGGCTTCTCATCTTCCGGATAAAAGTAGATGCCGAGTTCGACTCCATCGGTGATTTCTTCACCGACCGCGTGATAGTGAATATCGAAGACGAACCGCGCACCTGGCAGCATGAGCTTGCCGCTGTTCGGCCGCATGATCTCGCCCTGCTTACCCACCGCCCACTCCATGAACAGGCCGGCTCCGATATCATCGTCAGTCAAGTCGTTCTCTTCATCCTGCTGAAGCCGAGCCAGTGCGTGGTGGACTATACGACGGCCAGCCACCGTCGACGGCCGGATTTCGATAGCCCGCACCCAGCGCTCCTCAGTTAAGCCAGTCTCAACGACCGGCCGGTACCAAGCATCCTGCGCAACGGCGGGTACCGTATAAGGCGGTGACTTGATGATCATGTCGGGAGGGCCATCAAACAGCTCTGCGAAGTTCCACACGCTGTCATCAGCAAACTCCTTCGGCGGCGGCATGTCATTCGGGTTACCGCGAGGCGAGCCAGCATCGACCCAGCGCACAATCATGTCAATCTGTTCGGCAGTGAGCGACCGGTCATTCTTGAAGGCCTGGATGCCAACACCCGTATCAATGTGCCAAGGCGGCATCTGCCCATCAACAACACGCGCCTTGATGGCGCGCGCCCAGGGCCTTGTCTCACGATAGGTCTCCAGCCCCATCGGTGCCATATACCCCTCGCGGTGGCACGCTTGGCATTTCTCTTGGAAGATCGGCGCGATATCTTTGGTGAACGTAATTGTGTCGTCAGCCTGACCCGCCCTCGCTGGAGCAACGGAAACCAAGATAGCTCCCAGTGCCAACATGACGAATTTCACACCTAAGCTCATCTCTGTGCCAACTTTTCTATGTGCCATCACGCACTCCTTAAAAAGCATGGGGATTAAGGCCGCTTACCTCATCCCACGACCGACACATTCCCTCGCGGAAGTCCGGCTAGCGCTCGCGAACTAACCCTGACCAGCCGCCCTACACTATCCACACACGCCGACTTACCGAGCATTGTGCGCCTATCCTGATAACAGGTCAACAGCAGCTCGTAATTAGCAATCGTTACAAATTTTTGGCCAATATTTAGCCAGTTTTAACCCAATCACTGCTCCGGTCATCCCGCACAACTCGACTTGCCAACTCTTGCAACGTAAGAAGGTATTGACACTTAGCCGATCGAGGCGCATCCTATGGGGTGGTCCGAAGATTAATGAGTGAATATGTCATGGGGTATTGCTGAAATGATACTAAAGGGTTGGTTTGATTCTGGAGCTTTCACTTGTGTCCTGCTAGCTAGCCTATTGCTGGCCTCGCCTAGTAGTGCCCAAGATGGCGCTACCGTCCACGAAGGCCTAGAGATCTCTATTGATCATTTGGACCGAGGAATTATTACTCCTCTCAGTGACTGTCCGCCTGGTGCCAACATTGTTCGTGGCGTCATTGCCCCTGGCACCAACGACACCGAATTTGTAACTGTCTATCTAGACTTCAAAGTTTTATCTGATTTCGAGTCGGTGAACTGGCCCCGACCGTCCATCCATGACGTCGATGGCCGCGCGTATCTTACGGCTCAAACGTTTCAGGATATGGGCCGTGAGCCTGAGTACGCATGCAATTTCTCATTCCGCGTGCCGGTTGGTATGGCCGTTAAAGAACTGTTTATTGACGACATAACGTTGGATCTCACAGCACATGATCAGTAGCACTGTTAAGCCTTATGGAGCGGAGGAACCCAATGGAGATTGATCGACGTAAATTCTTCAAGAGCGTCGGTGGGGCCACGGCAGTTGCGCTCATGACTTCTGAGCAGAAAGCTGATGCTCTCGAGCACTTCATGGAAGAGGAGCTCGAAGAGCATATGCTCGACCAGGGTCGGCAGATGGGTGCCTATCCGACCGTTGCTGAACTCGCGGAACAGGACAAAGACCTTACGCGTCGTAATCGCCGGGGTGCCGGTGGTCTCTTCGTGCGCGGCCGTGACGGAAGCCTACGTGCACTCCAGCCAATGCCTGAGAAGCCGACGCTGCTCGATTTCTTCAAGTACCGGTTCGGCACGGGAACCCACGTTCAGCAGAGTGCCGCGCGCGCCTTACAGACTGGCATGAATGAACAGGTGGTCCTGGCCTGTCTTCTGCATGACGTCATCCTGGATGTTGTCCATCCAGACCATGGGTGGTGGGGCGCACAACTCATTGCGCCCTACGTGCCCGAAGAAACGACCTTTGCGGTCCGCTATCACTCGACGTTACGTTTCTTCCCGGATTCAGATTACGGATACGAGTATCCGGAAAGCTACCTCCGTACGT
>UINC01002133.1_pt1 | contig 11572 bp, 13 predicted proteins | sample 5385821 | NCBI WGS metagenome assembly UINC01 (sample SAMEA4666929, study PRJEB26691) | marine metagenome | isolation source: Pacific Ocean | place: Pacific Ocean | collected 2011-10-13 | reverse complement strand
CCTGTTCCGATGGTTCCTGAAAGAGCTGTTGTTAGGGCCTGAAAAGGTGTTGTTTCACCTTCAGTACCAGGCTTCACATATTTACCAGATAGAATTCTCCAACCATGAGCAAAATACTTAATTTGCGGGAATCCTAGGTAGATAGTAAAGAAAATACCTGATCCTATTAAAAAGGCAGGAAACCAGTAATGATCTACTAAGTAATAGGTAAGAAATTCAAGAACTTGTGTAAATGTATTCATTTCTTATCTTAGATGTTGTTCTAACTCTGTATAACCACCTATATATTGGTCGTCTTTAGTAATTTGTGGAAAAGTTCTTGCTTCAGGAAACTTATTCATTAAGTCTTCTCTAGAAAAATCAACATCTAGCATATATTTTTTGTAGTCCAAGCCTTTCATCCGACAAAGTTTTTCTGCTTTATCACAAAAAACACAGTTAGGTTTAGACCAAATTTCTATCATATTGAGTTTTTTTTATTGTTACAATCACTGTAAAAGGAGTTTCTTATGATACTTGATGCTTTCAAATTTACTAATAGTTTATTTTCGAGTCACTTCTCTAAATACTTAGTGGTAGTTTTTCCTGTATTTGTCATTATTTTTATAGCCTACTTATTATTGTCTTCTGTTCAAGGCAATGAGTTTGGAACAACTACAAGCTTCAATTACCAAGAGTTAGTAACTAACCTTTTTATTGTTTATGCTTCTATCTTAACTATTTTGCTAACTGATGACATATACAAAGAAAGAAAGAGAAATGTTTCAAGTTACTTTTCTATCGGTGCACTTTTATATTTTAAAGTTTTTCTTATTAGTATTCTTTCAGGCATAGCAACAGTCTTAGGATTTATACTTGTTATTCTTCCCGGCCTATATATTTTGGGAAGAATAACATTTGCTAGCTACTTAGCAGTTGTCTTTAATGAAAGGGTTTTTGATTCCTTTAAAAAATCCATTGAAATAACTCAAGGTAAAGGATGGAAAGTTCTTGGGTATATTTTAGCTATGGTGGTACCTTTAATGCTTATTATGATATTGGCTCTAATCGGTCCGGCTGTGTTGCTATTACCAGGAAATATGACTGCTTATATGGGTATAACTACTGTGTTAACATTTTTTCTAACCGTATACATGACTATCTATATTTATCGTTTATTGCTTAATCTTACTAATACTTCAAATGAATCTATCTAGATCAAAAAGCGGGCATTATTTCTATACCAATGGTGAAGGCAAGCCGCTGCTCTTATTGCACGGTTTTCCTGATTGTGCAGAAAATTTTAATCACCAATTAGATTTTTTTGCTAATAATGGGTACCAAGTAATAGCGCCATACTTACCAGGTTATCACCCTGAAGACAAAGAACTTGATACTTATCAATCACTTCGAATAGCAGAAGAGATGATTAAGTTCACTAAGTCAATTACTGATAAAGAAATTTGTTTATTTGGTCACGACTGGGGAGCAAGCATTGCTTATGGAATAGCCGGTTTAGAACCAGATTTAGTTGATAAATTAATAACTGTCTCTGTTCCACACGGTATAAGTGTGGGAGCTTCTTTTCTTTCAGATGGAGATCAACAAAGAAAATCTTGGTATATGTTTTTCTTTCAACTTCCTATAGCTGATCTTGCCGTAGCTAATAATGATTTTAATTTTATTGAGCGTTTATGGATGGATTGGTCACCTAACTGGCCAGACTATGAATCTTATGCAAAGAAAACAATTAATGTCCTTTCACAAGAAAACGTACTCTCTAAAGCTTTAGCTTATTATCGATGTACTTTTCAAGAATCCCTTCAGACAGAGAGAATAAATAGTTTGACAGAAGAACTCATGGTTCAAAAAATTCAAATGCCTTCACTTTATTTACACGGTGCGAATGATGGGTGCATAGGAGCCAATTTATCCGATGGCATGGAAAACTTTTTTGAAGATCTACAAATAGAAATACTTCCAGATTGTGGTCACTTTCTTCATTTAGAGAAGCCAGAAGAAGTTAATAAGATTATTTTAGATTTCTTATCTAGTTAGGCCGACAGATTCAGTCCATTCAACTAAAAGTGCCTGGAGTTGATAGTCCGCTCGTAGATTAGTTTCAGAATTAAATAGAGACCAAAAAGAATTAGTCTTTTCTAGAAGAGAGAAAAATTTATCTGCCTCTACCTTTTCAGATAGATAAGAAGAAATATTGTCGGTGTCCTGGAAAGTTTCTTGGTTTTCAGTTAGGAATTTATGTCTTATACAGTCCATTAATAAATCTGACATCCATTCTAATTTTAATAACATACTGTCATTATCTTTAGGCCACTTTTCAGATATTTGCAATAAGTTATTTCCTGTCTTTATAAGTTCTGAAATATCCTTAATGAAATCCTTCCTTGTAACGTTCACTTCTAAATTAATCATTTCAGCAGCAACCAATGGTTTCCCCTTAGAGAATAATATTGCGCTTTCTATTTTTTCTTTATGCTTGGTCTGATTTTCTAACCATATTTCTATCTGCTTTTTTTCTGGTATCTGCATGCTGATCTGAATGCATCTACTTTTAATTGTTAATGGAAGAGTTTGATATCTATGACTTACTAATAAAAAGACTGAGTTACTTGGCGGTTCTTCAAGATTCTTTAAGAAAGAATCAAATGCCTCTCTAGTTAACTTTTCAAGAGGATTAATTAGAAATACCTTTTTAGAACCCATAAAAGATGTTTCATATAAAGGTTCTTGTATTTCTCTTATTTGGTTTATTGAAATTTGCTTTTTATCTTCTATTGTTTTTATTGGATAGAAATCTGGGTGATTGGATTCATCAAATAAATGACAAGACTTACATTCATTACATATTTCAATATTTGGTTTAGCGTTGCAAAGAAAACCTTTAGCTACTTCTAAAGTAAAAAGATTTTTTCCTATTCCTTTAGGGCCTTCAAAAATATAAGCATGATGGTTAGACGTTTTTTTAAAAATATCTTTGTCTCTCTCAAACCAAGATATTTTATTTTTATAATCCATTAATTAAGTTTTCAATAATTTGTTCTACACTTTTAAGCATAAGCTCAATTTCTCGTGAGCTATCTATAATTTGTATTCTGTTAACATTCTGTTCAGCAAGCTCTAAATAGGCTTCACGAATTCTATTATGAAAATCTAATTTTTCTTGCTCAAACCTATCCAGTTCACCTCTTGCTTTAACTCTTGAAAGAGAGATTTCTACTGGAACATCAAATAATAAAGTTAAATCAGGATTTGGAAGATTCAGATTTTTAGAAAAAGAATCAATCATTTTCTTATCTAACTTCCTACCCCCTCCTTGATAAGCAATACTGGAATCCATAAACCTATCTGAAATAACCCAATTACCGGTTTCTAAATTAGGTAGGATCACTTTTTCTACATGGTCTTTTCTATCAGCTAACATCAACAATAATTCAACTTCAGAAGAAATTTCAGTTTTGGGGTCTAAAAGAATTGATCTAAGTTCACTACCAATTGAGCTCCCTCCTGGCTCTCTCGTAACTACATAGCTGATTCTTTTGCTGTCTAAAAGATCAGTTATGCTTTTTATAGAAGAAGTTTTTCCTGATCCTTCTATTCCTTCTAGAGTAATAAACTTTGCTTCCATTATTTATTTAATTGATATTTTCTAACTGCCTGATTATGTTCTTTAAGAGTATCAGAAAAATGATGGGTTCCGTCACCTTTGGCAACAAAATATAAAGAAGTCCCTTCTTCAGGGTTAATAGCTGCTTCTATTGAACTCTTACTTACAAGTCCTATAGGGCCTGGAGGGAGTCCGTTAATATGGTATGTATTGTAAGGATGCTTCATTGTTATATCTGATCTTTTAATATCTCCATCAAAATCATTTCCTAAAGCATAAATGATGGTTGGATCAGATTGAAGTTTCATTCCAAGTTGTAACCTTCTCACGAAAACACCCGCTATCTGTCTCTTTTCAATTCCTTCTTTCTCAATTAGAGAGGCTAGAATTAATGCCTCGTAGGAATTCTTGTAAGGTAAAGCTAGACTTCTTAAATTCCAAAGTTCTTCTAAGATTTTTTGATGCTTTAAATTAGATCTATTCAAAATATCAATGTAAGAGTCCCCTTTTATGTAGTTATATGTATCAGGATGAAATTGTCCTTCTAAAGAAGGAACATCTAAATCTAAGATAGATTTAATATTTTCTAAATTGTCAGTATTGTTATCTTTCCTGATGAATTGGTTATTAGTTAATAAAGTAACAATCTCATTAAATGTTGAGCCTTCTTTTAATCTAATTTGTCTGTAGTAAACAGATCCTTCACTAATTTTTTTTATAAGCTGAAAGATATTTTCATTTTTGGATACTAAATATTCTCCAGCTTTAATATTAGTTCTAGATTTAAAGAGTCTTACGTAAGCTTTTACAATCAGTGGTCTGGTTATTAATTCTTTTTTATTTAATGTGTCTATTACTTGATTAAGTCCATAGCCTTTATCCACATCAAGAATTATTGTTTCTGTTAACGGGATAGACCTATAGAGGTTAAAAACTAGCATTCCGGTTAGAAATACTATGACAACTATAAATAACTTACTTATTGAAGAAAAAGGAAATGACACAAGGTTATTTTAACTCAGAGAAGACAAGAGTGGCGTTGGTTCCCCCAAATCCAAAAGAATTAGAAATACTTTTTGTTACTGGTATTTCTGTAGCATTGTGTGCTGAATAATTTAGATCACAGCCTTCACTGGGATTGTCTAAGTTAATTGTTGGTGGAACTATATTGTCCCTAATTGAAAGAAGACTATAAATAGCTTCAACTGCACCAGCAGCTCCCAATAGATGTCCAGTCATAGATTTAGTAGAGCTAACAATAAATTTGGATGAATCTTCACCAAAAACTTTCTTAATGGCTAAAGATTCAGCTAAATCACCAACGGGAGTTGAGGTTCCGTGAGCATTAATGTACTGGATATCACTAGAATTAATCTTTGCATCATAGAGAGCATTTCTCATTGCTAAGGTTGCTCCCTCTCCTCCTTCGGGAGGAGCAGTCATATGAAAGGCATCTGCGCTCATCCCAAATCCAATTATTTCACCATAGATTTTTGCCCCTCTTGATTTAGCATGTTCTAGTTCTTCTAACATTAAACAACCTGCTCCCTCACCTACCACAAACCCATCTCTGTCTTTATCCCAAGGCCTGCTAGCTTTCTCCGGTTCATTATTTCTAGTTGATAATGCTTTAGAAGCATTAAAACCTGAAACTGAAAGTGGTGTAATTCCCATCTCAGCACCTCCAGTAATCATTAGTTCTGCATCACCATGAGAAATATTTCTAAAAGAATATCCAATTGAATGACTTGCGCTTGAACAGGCGCTAGCTATCGAGATATTAGGTCCTTTAAAACCAAATTTAATTGAGACGTAACCAGATACCATATTAATAATTGAACCGGGTACAAAGAATGGAGATATCTTTTTTGTTCCAGATTGATGTAAGACATTGGCGTAGTTTTCTATTGTCCCTAAACCCCCAATACCCGAACCAATTGAAACACCTATTCTTTCAAAATTTGCATTACTTTCATCTATACCAGAATCTATGATGCATTCTTTCGAAGCTGCCACACCATATTGAATAAATCTATCTAGTCTGCGTATTTCTTTCTTTTCTAGATACTTTTCAGGTTCGAAGGAAGGTAGACTGGCAGCAAATTTTGTATCGTAATCAGTGGTATCAAAATATTGTATTGGCTTAACTGGATTCATACCTGAAAGCAGATTGTTCCAGGAGTTTTCTACTTCATTACCCATAGGAGACAGTAGACCTAGTCCAGTAATGACTACCCTTCTAGTGGACATTTTTATGGTTACCTAGTGAACCTAGGCTGTTAAGAATTATTAGAAATATAATCTACAGCGTTTTTTACAGTTGCTATTCCTTCAGCTTCTTCATCAGGAATTTCAATCTCAAACTCTTCTTCAAAAGCCATGACAAGCTCAACTGTATCTAGAGAATCTGCTCCTAGATCATCTATGAAAGAAGCTTCTAATTTTACTTCTTCTTGAGATACACCTAATTGTTCACAAACTATTTTTTGTACTCTTTCTTCTACACTCATGGAACCCTCCTTTCTAGAAAGCTTTGCCGTTAATTTCGACCGGCATGTTACCCAAGTTTGATTTATTTTGCATTATTTATCGTGTGTAACTTTTAACCTTGTCAAGAAAAGCTACATATAAAGGCCTCCATTAATATGTATAGTTTGACCAGTAATGTAAGAGGCTTCATCTGTAATAAGAAATTCTATTAATTGAGCAACCTCTTCTGATTTACCAAAACGTGATAATGGAATTTGTTTAAGTATTTCTTCTTTCACTTTATTATTGATCTGTTCAGTCATATCAGTCTCTATATAACCAGGTGCTACAGAGTTAACAGTTATACCTCTACTTCCTACTTCTTTAGCTAGAGATCTAGAAAATGCCTCAACGCCTGATTTTGCAGCAGCATAATTTGCTTGACCTTTATTGCCAGTTGAGGCCGAAGTACTTGTTATGTTAATGATCCTTCCCCAGCGTTTTTTTAACATAAATTTAAGGACAGTCTTACTGATCTTAAATGTGCCATTGAGATTAACATTTAAAACATCCATCCATTCTTCATCAGACATTCTTAAAACTATATTATCTCGAATTATTCCTGCATTATTTATCAGTATTTCTATATCAGAATGATCCTTTATTAAAACATCACTAAACTCTTTAACTGATTTACTATCATTTAAGTTCAGTACTAATCCATGAATGCCTTCTTTTTCTAATGCTTGAGCTCCTACTTCAGAGGTTGAAGTGCCTAGGACAATATAGCCATTCTCTTTAGATTTAAGTGCTATATCTTTTCCTATACCTCTCGAAGCGCCTGTTATCAGTATTTTCTTTTTTTCTTTACTCATTAGACAGTTCTAGGTAATTATCATAAGTATCTAAGTCTATAGTGACTATATTTGGTGAAATCCTTTTAATTAAACCACATAAAACTTTACTAGGACCACATTCAATAATTGTTGTTACTTTCAAATTAGTAATAGTTTTAATGGTATCTACCCATCTAACAGAGCTATAAATCTGCTTTACTAATTTAGTTTTTATTTTGGCAATATCATTCTCAAAACTTGAATCTACGTTATGAATTATGGGTATTTTAGGGGTAGTAAATTCAATACTTTCTATAGTACTTACAAACTTATCAGCTACATCTTTCATTAACATCGAGTGGGCGGGTACACTCATAGGAAGAGGTATAGCTCTTTTAGCTCCCAATAATTTGCACTTATCTATGGCTTTTTCAATACCTTGCTTATTTCCAGATAATACAATTTGATTTGGGGAATTGAGGTTAGCTACATTAACTAAATATTCTTTATCTTGGTTTACTTCTAAACATACTTTATTTATTTCATCTTCCTCTAATCCAATTATTGCTGCTATCCCACCTTCTCCTTCAGGAACAGCAGATTGCATTAATTTAGATCTTTCGATAACTAGAGCTAAAGCATCCTTAAAAGAGATAGTCTCTGAAGCTACCAATGCTGCATACTCACCCAAAGAGTGTCCAGCGAGACAAGTTGGTGCATTTATAAATTGAGAAATCTGATTCCATAGGGCTATATCTGCAGTTAACATTAAAGGTTGTGTAATTTCTGTTTTAGCCAGATCTTCCTTGCTTCCTTCCTTTAGAAGTTTAATTAGATCTATTCCCAATAGATCAGATGACTCGTCAAAAGTATTCTTAACTAAGGAAAGGTTATCAATATATTGAGCTAACATCTGGGGGTATTGAGAACCCTGTCCTGGAAAAACGACTGAGATTTTATTTGAAGACATCAGAGTTAATTTACTCTTCTAAGGGCTCTTCATCTTTATGAATTTCTATTATCTTTTTTCCTTTATAAAAACCATCAGAAGTCATGTGATGTCTACGATGTTTTTCTCCTGTTACAACATCAGTAGAAAGAGAAGCTTTTTTTAAAGCGTCATGAGATCTGCGCTTACCTCTCTTAGATCTAGAAACTTTGCTTTTTTGTACAGCCATAAAGTGCCTCGGACGCGAATTCTAAGTAAATTATTTAATTAAGTCTCTAATTTTTTGAAAAGGTCTGATTTTATTAGGGCTTTTTCCCTCTAATTTCTCATTACTTTCTAAAGTACAACAAGTCACAATAGAGGGAAAATTAAGGTATATTTCTTCAGAAACGAGATCATTAATATTAAAGTTCTCTAAGTCCTGATAATGAATCTCTGAAGGTCCTTTTTGATCTACATTTTCATACTTTATATCTTTTATTCCTACATCAGTTTCTAAGCTCAACTTAATCAATGTCTTCTTAAAACATGTTTGGCAATCTGCTTCAAAGGTAACTGATATATTGCCTTTAGCAAGAAAAAGAACTTTAGAGAATTTTTCTATAATTAATTTAACAATAATGTGATCCTTAACTTGGCCTAGTTCTTCTAAACCATTTAAGTCTTTAAATTTCTTATCTAGTTTTATAGGGAAACTGCCTTCATTTAGATTTAAAAAAGTATGTTTCATTTTTTATTTAAATATTTCTTTAAATTGATCAGGTTCTTTAGCAATGCAAAAGATGCCTAAGTCAGGAAAATTTATTTCTTTTGCATGAAGTAGCATTCTGTTAATTCCCTTTTTACGATAAAACATATTCCCTTTATTATTACCGTACTTATTATCGCCAACAACAGGAAAGCCTTCATTACTAGCCTGAACTCTTATTTGATGTGTTCTACCCGTTAAAAGACTGCATTCCAGCAGGCTTAACTCTCCATTAGATTCAAGTAGTTTAAATTCTGTGGTTGACTGTTTTCCCTCAGGAGTTTCAACAACCTCCCTTTCACCAGACCTTAAATGGTTCTTTTTTAGATTAGAAGATATGCAAACTTCTTTATGGGGCCACTTTCCCTCTACTATTGCTAAATATTTTTTCTCTACTCTGCCTTCTCTCATTTCTGTATTTAATCTCCTTAATACAGATCTTTTTAAAGACAAAACAATACAGCCAGAAGTACCTCTGTCTAACCTATGAACTAATTGCGCATTTTTAAACTTAGAATCAATTTGCCTAACTGCTTCTATTAGTCCTAGTTTTAAGCCACTACCACCATGACTAGCTATGCCTGCTGGTTTATCTAATATCAAGACTGAGTTCTCGTTATAAATAATGCTTTCTTTTAATAAACTTATTAAAGATTTACTGGGGCTGTTAAGAGTTTTTTCTTCTATTCTGTAAGGAGGAATCCTTATGACATCACTTATTTTTAATCTTCTATCTGGTTTACTTCTTGAGCCATTAACTCTAACTTCACCTTTCCTTATGATGGAATATATTTTAGACCTAGGTAGGCCTTTTAATTTAGATATAAGGCAATTATCTAGTCTTGTATTTTGATATTCTGCATCCACAATATAGCTACTTACAGGGATATATTGATCGGTTAACGGTTTGTTCATACTTTATAAAGTCTCTGCTATGTGCTATTTTAAAATAAGAAGTTGTAAATTATTGTTAAAAAAGACGTTTTACAGTAAAAAAATACAACATTTTATAGAATTTATTAAATAGAAAGGAAAGCTAATAATTTATATTAAGTTTTCTGAGAGAAGAAAAATTTTTAGTCGCATGGGTGTGACACAAGTAAAGAATTAATTCGCCCAATACATAATTACCTCTCATAAAGCTATTTCTAGCTTCCTTTCAACATAGGAAATAACATGAAAAGGATGTTAATTAACGCTACTCAGCCAGAAGAGTTGAGAGTTGCATTGATTGATGGCCAGAGCATATATGATTTTGATATAGAGCAAAGCGGCCAAGAAAGAAAAAGATCTAATATTTATAAAGCAAGAGTATCCCGTGTAGAACAGAGCCTCGGGGCGGCTTTTGTAGATTTTGGAGCTGAAAAACACGGATTTTTACCAGTTAAGGAATTAGCCCCTCAATATTTAAAAAATAAGCAGGGGAAAAATTCTATTAATGATTGCCTAACACAAGGACAGGAAATAATTGTTCAAGTTGATAAGGAAGAAAGGGGCACCAAAGGAGCTGCTTTAACTACTTTTATATCTTTACCAGGACATTATCTGGTATTGATGCCCAACAATCCTGAAGCAGGAGGCATATCTAGATCTTTAGAAGGTAAAGCAAGAGAAGAAGTAAAAGAAAATTATAGAAGTCTAGATGCCCCAGAAAATATGGGATTAATAGCTCGTACTGCAGCAGAAGGTGCTTCTGTAGATGAATTACAATGGGATTTAGAATACTTGCTAAGTGTATGGGATGCTATTCAAGAAGCTAATCAATTAAGAAAAGCACCTTTCTTAATTTATAGAGATGATGATCTAATCTCTAGAACTTTAAGGGATTTCCTTAGAGATGATATTACTGATGTCTTAGTTGATTCTGATGAGGCATATGAGAAGGCATCTGAATTTGCAGGAAGGCTAGCACCTGAACTTCAAGATAGAGTTAAGAGATATTCTGAAGCCATTCCCCTATTTACTCGTTATCAAGTAGAGAGCCAAATTGAAACTGCTTACCAAAGGGAAGTTAAATTAAGTAATGGGGGTTCCATTACTATTGATCAAACTGAAGCTTTAGTTGCCATAGATATAAACTCCGCAAAAGCTACTAGTGGATCAGATATTGAGGAAACTGCTTTAAAAACTAATTTAGAGGCGGCTAAGGAAATATCAAAACAGCTAAGATTAAGAGATATAGGCGGACTAATTGTCATAGATTTTATTGACATGACATCTTTAAAAAACAAAAGAGCTGTGGAAGATCTAATGCTTAAATCTATTTCAATTGATAGAGCAAAGATACAAATAGGAAGAATTTCAAGATTTGGTCTCTTAGAAATGTCTAGACAAAGGTTAAGACCTTCCCTTCAAGAAAGATGGACACAGGACATAGGGAGCCTTTCAACAGCTGTATTAAGGCTAATCGAAGAAGAAGCAGGTAAAAAGAAAAGCGGAGAAGTTAGAGCTGTGGTTTCTTCTGATATGTCAGTCTTTCTTTTAAATGAACGCAGATCTAGAATTAATGAGATTGAGGAAAGAACAAATGTGAGGGTGGTTGTGGTATCTGATCCAACAAGATCAGATAACTTATTTGAAGTAACCCGATTAAGATCTGATGATAAAAAAACCAAGGAAGAACCGAGTTATGAAATACAAGATGAAGTTGAAAGTTCCAGCAAATCAGATTCTATTGTTAAAAGTAAAAGTATAGAAAAAGCTGCTGTTAGTTTAAGTCCAAAAAGAAAACCTAAAAGAAAAGGACAAGGTTTTTTCTCTAAGATTGTTGATACCTTAACCGGTCAACCTGAAAAGAAGACTGAGCAAAAGAGAAAACCTAGGCCTAAACAAGCATCTAATAAAGGAAGGAAACCTAATAAAAATTTTAAAGGCCAAGAAAGTAAAAGGAGGCCCCAAAAGAAAGCTCCTATTGATAAAAATAAGAAACAGAATAAAAAACCAACTACAAATAAAGATAAGGATAA
>UINC01000256.1_pt1 | contig 11576 bp, 9 predicted proteins | sample 5385821 | NCBI WGS metagenome assembly UINC01 (sample SAMEA4666929, study PRJEB26691) | marine metagenome | isolation source: Pacific Ocean | place: Pacific Ocean | collected 2011-10-13 | reverse complement strand
ATATTAAAAGAGATGTAATCAGTAGTCTTGGATATAGCTCTTTCAGAAAATTACCAAATACTGATTTTAATTTTACTCTTACCCATGAATAGAATATTTCAAAAAAAGATGTTGAAACTGCAATAAATAATATAACATATGCATATTTGGATAAGGTATTTTCACTTTGGAATAAAATATTTTTTATTTGTTCATAATATAAATAAAATATTGGTATTACAATTATTGTAACTATAAATGGGATAATTAATGATAAGGTTAAAACTGCATCTTTTTCTTTTTTCGATTTATATCTAGAATAGAATCTTATAACTGCATGTTGTGTTCCAAATGACAGAAATGGTTGAATTAAATTAGAAATTGCAAGTAAAGCTATAACAAGTCCTTGAAGCTTACTACCTAAAAACGTTGGATATAAATAAAGAGTATTAACTGCACCAATTATAAATGCAATACCAATAGTGATTAAATTAAAAAATGATTGTTTAACAACTATGCTCATTTTTCAGTCTTTTTATAAAACATATAAGCAATAAAACTAAAGGTAAGTAATATTGAAATCAATCGAACATTTATTCCAAACTTTACAATTTCAGGTTCAAAATAAAAATCTATTTTGTGTTTGCCTTCAGGAACAACCATTCCTCTTAAAATATAATTAACATCAAAATATTGACTTAGTTTGTCATCAATATATACTTTCCACCCTTTTGGATAGTATACTTCAGAAAAAACTAATAACTGAGGGCTATCTGCATTATACTTATATGTTATATGGTTGCTTGAATTTCTATTAAAGTTAATCTCTAATAAGTCTTTAGAATTAAATTGATTTATATTATCGTGACTATAGCTATCATTAAATGTAATTGCATACTTTTTAATATCAATCTTGGTCAGTTTGTCAAGTATCTCATCTGCGCTATCAGTTAAATAGATAGAATCAACTGCCCATACATTTCCAGCTGCATCTTCATTAATAAAAAGTTCTTTATCAGATTCTCCATCAGAAATCACATACTTTGTGTTAAGCATATCAACCATTACATTATTGTTATGAAATCTAAAGTAATCATATGCTTCTTGGAACCTTCTAAGTTTAGCTGCATGATAACCACCAATTGAATTATGAAAAAGCGAAGTATTAGCTCCATTTAAACCTTGAGAAGCATCATATACTCTATAATCTGATTTATCTTTTAATATCTCTAAATCAGCTTGATTTTTTGTAATATAATTTTGATTTGAATCAATGAAAAGGTCTTTATCTATATATCTATTATTTACTGAGCTAAGGTCATAAAAGACTATAAATAATATAGCAAGAACAGTAATGTTATTTCCTAATAAAGATTTAAATCTTAAAATAGAATAAATAATAATTGTAAAAATCATAGCCCTTATAATATCATAAGAATACATATAAGATCTTTCATTAACTATTTGGTTGACTATTTGTTCACCAAATATCGATTTGTAATATTCATCATTTGGTCCTAGAAATGAGACTGGAGAGATGTGAGTCCCCACGGCATCATTAAGGATGGTGGTAAAAAATGAATACTTAAATAGGATAAGGATTATAAGTGGGATGATAACAATAATCAATGCCTTATTTAAGTTTTTATAATCATTATTCTTTAAATATTTATATAAACCAAGAGATGCTAATAAAGGAATCGCAAACTCAAGTATAACTTGGATAGAAGAGACGGCTCTAAATTTGTTATACATAGGGAAATATTCAATAAACAGATCAGTTAATAGGGGGAAATTTTTTCCCCATGATAATAATAATGAAATGATTACACAGGATAGTAACCAAAATTTTGTAGGTCCCCTTGCTGTAAAAAGAGATAAAATAAAAAGAAGAAATACTGAAATCCCAATATATGCTGGAGCTTCTAATATAGGTTGGTCTCCCCAATATGTCGGAACTGCCTTTGTGAAATTTGAAGCTTGATCATTTGGGACATTGTTCTCAATTAAAAACTTATATAAATTAGAATTAGTCCCAACATCTTCTCTTGAGGCACCACCTTGAATTCTTGGGATAACTATATTAAGACTTTCAAATATACCACTACTATACTGAGTTATATAATCATAATCTAAACCTGTAGTTTTTTCTTTTGGCGAACCTGAGGCGTCAAGTTTTAATTCACTAGCTGATCTTGTACTATACTTAGAATATTCATAAGTAGACATAAGATTTGGCGCATTTAAACCCAAAGCAAATATACCAGCTAAGAAAAATGGAGAAATGCTTTTAATAAAAGGTTTTATCTCACCCTTTTTATATGAGTCTATTAAATAGACAATGAAGAATAAACCTATTATAAATAATAGATAATATGTCATTTGATAATGATTAGCTCTTATTTGCAAGGAGATTGCTATAAGGCTTAAAATAAAACCTAAGATTTTCTTATTCTGTTTTAATAATATTAATCCAGCAATAACTAAAGGAATATATGAAATTGCAAGAGCTTTAGTATTATGTCCAACTTGCAAAATAATTAATAAGTATGTAGATAATCCAAAAGCTAAAGATCCAATTAATGAAATTCTCCAAGGGACCTTTAAAACTAAAAGAAGAAGATACATTGAAATCAGATAAAGGAAAAGTGTATGAGCAGGTCTTGGGATAAATCTAAATAAATAATGGAAGGGAGTTAAAATATCATAAGGGTATTTTGCTCCAAGCTGATAAGTTGGCATTCCTCCAAATGCATTATCTATCCAATATATTTCTTTATCAAATTTATCTCTATTTTCCTTTATTTGTCTGGACATACCCTCATATTGGGAAATATCAGACTGAAATAATTTTTTTCCTTGTAAAAGAGGATGGTAGAATAGGATAGATCCAAGCATAAATCCAATAATAACGTATATATGGATTAATGAATCTTTAGATAATAATTTATTAATCAATATCTTCATAATCTATATACTCACCATATTTTTCATTACTTTTTTTAGATTTTGACCCTGATGATTTTGTGTTATAATCTGATTTTTTTTGCTGTTTTTTTATAAAATCTGTGAAGACTAATTTTATTAAGAAAGGAAGTGCATATCTTAAAACAAGATATATTGTCAGAAATATTAATAAAAACTTCATGAATTAACCTTTGTCAAATTTAATGAAATTTAGTCTCATACTATGATTCAATAAATTTAAATGTTAATCCAGCTTTAGCTTGAAGTCTATCAAGAATTTGATCTCCCATTGCAATTGATGGAGTTATAACCCCATATGTGTCTTTTAGAGAGTCTTTTGATAAGCAAATTGCGCTTTCTGCAAGCATCTTTGAGGTTGACCCATATCCTGGATCACGATCTCCAGTTACCCTAACCAATGCCCTACTCTTATCATTATACCTTATATAAAACCTCATACTGTAATAACCATTTTCTCTTTCATTTTCATTTGGGCCTTGTCCTGGTTTTGGAGTAAAAAAATTAAAAATTCTTTTTAAAAGCGATCCAGGTTTTGCAGATAGAAAAATTAGAGGTAAAACAGACATTATTGCTTTAATTCTTCCTCTAAATCCATCTCCAGTCATTATTGATTCATCATATGTGAAATTTTTTCCATAGGAATAATTGCTTAAAGCATTACTTCTTCTCACAATTTTAGTATTTATTCCCGCCATCATAAATGGAGCTATCCAACTTTTAGAATCTTCATCATATTTAACTTTATTAAGATCTCTTTTATCTGGACCTGATCTTTGACCTTCTGGATTTAATCCATATGGATTTGTTAGTATTTTTCCTATAAGACGATCTTTAGAAGCCTCTGTAATAATATTATTCATACTTGCATATGTTCCACCACTCAAACTACCCTTAAAACCAGACACCCTCATGCTAATTTTATCTAATTTTATATTTACATCTGGTAAATTTTTATGAATAAAATAAACACCAATGTCAGAAGGTATTGAATCAAATCCGCAACTATTAACAATTCTTATTTTTTTATTTTTTGCTTCTTGATGATAGGTGTCAACGATTTTTCTAATCCATTGAGCTTCTCCAGCTAAATCACAATAATGAGTATTTGTTTTAATACATGATTTAACTAATAAAGAACCATATTTTGAGTAAGGACCAACAGTACTGCATATTACTTTTGTTTTTTGAGTCATTTTAGTGAGACTCATTTCATCGAAGCTATCAGCAATGATTATAGGAATATTTTCATCGGCAATTTTATCTCTAACATTTATAAGCTTTTTTTTATCTCTTCCTGCAATTGCCCAATTCAATTTTTCAGGACTATAATTTTTAAATATGTATTCAGCAACAAGTCTTCCTGTAAAACCAGTTGCACCCCATATTATAATATCAAACTCTTTTGACATAAACTCTTAGATTATAATTAATCATCTTCTGTTGTAATGAAATTGAGATAGCTATAGTGATCTTTAATTATATCTTTTGAACTTGATCTTGATTTCCTCTCAGATAATTTATTTATTTTCCTTTTTACTGATAATGCCTTTGACTTTATAACACCCTCTAGATCATCTTCTTCAATTAAAGTATTTATTTTTTTGGTAAAACTTATTTGAAGGTTTCTTGAGAATTGATCTGTAGGAGCTATCTTATCAATTATAGATTCAAATAACATATCAATTAGATTATCAAATTCTAAAGCATTTCCTTCTATAGTTTTACTTGCTGATAACATCTTATTTAGTCTGTAATTTGACAAAAGAGAATTAATCGCACGCTCTTGGATTTTTTCAATCTTGTAAAGACCATCTAAATTATTTATTTGAGATATTATTTTTTTATTTCTAAGCCAATTAGGCGTCTTCCAAAGCTCTAGATCTAAAAAGCTTAATGCTTCCATTTGATATGCTTTATCTACATTAACATAAGTAAAAATGTTGTCTTGATTAGTATTATGAAGAGTTTGGTTAATTCCACCAACTATACCTATGACATGGAAAATATATCTTGAGTATACACCTAATAATTCATCATATATCTCATTTAGGTCGCTATAATCTTTATTTGGCTCATGAATCCAATCCATAAAATTGTTAGCTACAATTTTTAAATTTTTTAAACCATATGTACTTGCTTTAATGGGATCATCTCCAATATTTTCTGTCTGAGTGTTTGGGTCTCCCCGAGATGATCCAAACATATAAATAGGATTTAAGCTTTTTTGATCAACATATTTAGTCAGAATCTCTTTTTCTTGTAATAAATTTTTTCCGGGAAAATATCTATAACCCCATTCAATTGAATAATCATCATATGGACCAAGCTGTCTAACAAATCTTATATTCTTATCTCCAGGTTGGGCAATATAATTATATCTCGCATAATCCATAATTGTTGCAGCTATTCCCATTTTTTGAGTAAATTTTCCTGATCTAAGTGAATCTACAGGATAAGCACTACTAGCTTTCATATTGTGAGGTAATCCTAAAGCATGACCTATTTCATGAGATATAACCATTCTCATCATTTCTCCAATTTCCTCCTTAGGAGTATTTAAAGTTCTTGCTTTTGGATTTGCTGCACCAGTTTCAAGTAGATAGCGATTTCTATAGGATCTTAAATGATTATGATACCATATTATATCACTCTCTAATATTTCTCCTGTTCTTGGATCAGAAACACTAGGTCCAGTAGCATTCCTAGTTGTAGATGCTACATATCTAACCGTTGAGTATCTTATATCTTCAGGGCTAAAGTCAGGATCTTCTTCAATGCTAGGAGGTTCTTTAGCAACAATAGCATTTTTAAAGCCTGCTTTTTCAAAAACAGAATTCCAATCTTCTATACCCTTTTTAAAATATGGACGCCATTTAATAGGAGTAGCAGGATCTAAGTAATAAACTATTTGCTTTTTTGGTTCTACTAATTCTCCATTTAAATAAGCCTCTTCATTTTTTGGTTCTAACCTCCATCTTCTTATTAATTTATAACTATCTGATTTAAGAGCTTCAGAACTATAATCTATTTTGTTAACTGTAAACCAACCAACCCTTTCATCATAATATCTTATTTTCATTCTATCTTCTGGCAACAAGATAAATGAGTGATTAACTTGAAAACTAAATGTTTTTGTCTTATTTTCTTTTGGAGGTTTTTTTGTGTCGAAAGTTAAAGTGTTTAAAATTTCAATATTTTCTGGAAAGCTTCTAGCTGAGTCAATACTGCTTCTTTTTTTATCTACATTACCTATCTTATACTGTTCTTTAATTCTTGAGTTTATTATATTAAATCCTGGAGAGTCATTTAAAAAATAATTTGAGACATCAATTAAAAATGAATTAACTCCAGAATTCTTAATTTCAAAGCTTGCAAGTATTGGAGGAAAATTATTTTCAATAACACTTTGATTGATTGGATCTTCTTGGTTAGCTACATTATTAAAAGATAACTGCCTGATATTTATACTATTGTTCTTCTTTTGGAATTCTATAACCTGTTCAGAAGTTTTTGATCCTGCGTTAATGTAAGCTGAGTATCCTGAGGGGATTTGAGCAAGTCTTGTTACAACAAGGATTTCAACATTCAAAAGATCTTTATTAATCTCAAAATACATTTTATTGTCATCATTTGTATATGCGTTTATAACTCCTTCTGTTAATTTCATGCCCTTTGTAAGGGAATCAATAGTTTTATTATTTTTTTGAGCACTTAGTGATGAAACTAGAAATAAAGCTGATATAATTGAGATTAAATTTTTCATTTTAAATTATTATTTACTAAATATATAATTTTATTTATTGGTAAATTGCCTTGCAAAATTATTATGAGATCTGAGATTAATATAAAAGAAATTGAATCTAAAGAGGATTTAAAGAAATTTATAATGTTCCCTTTTGATCTTTATAAAGATTCTAAGTACTGGGTAGCCCCTATTATAAAGGAGGAATTAGAGATTCTTGACAAAGAAATAAATCCTGTTTTTAAGCATGCTAATGCTAATTATTTCTTAGCATATATTAATGGAAAGATAGTTGGAAGGATCGCTGCTCTTATTAACTGGATAGAGGTTAATGAAATTAAAAAAAAGAAAGTAAGGTTTGGTTGGTTTGATTTTGTTGATGATAAAAATGTTTCTAAAGCACTCCTAGAAAAAGTTATAGAAATAGGAAAGAAAAATAATCTAGAATTAATTGAAGGACCAGTAGGTTTCTCAAATATGGATAAAGCTGGAATGCTTATTAAAGGATTTGAAAAGAAAAACACAATGATTACTATGTATAATTATTCTTATTATCAGGATCATATGAAAGCTCTTGGATACAATAAGCTTGCAGAATGGGTTGAATATGAACTTAAAATTGCTGATTATAAAAATGCACCAGAGAAAATTAAAAAGTTTTCAGACATAATTTTAAACAGATATAATCTTAAGAAACTAAATTTTACATCTACAAAACAAATTGAACCATATGTAGATGAAATGTTTGACTTACTTGGAGAAACATATGAGAGTCTTCAAACATTTGTTCCTATTCAAGATTATCAAATAAAGTATTATAAGGATAAATACTTGAAATATATAAATCCAGGATTTATAAAGTGTGTTACAGATCAAGATGATAAGCTTGTTGCTTTTGCTATCACAATGCCATCTTTTTCAAAGGCTCTTAAAAAAATCAATGGTAAAGTGAACTTTATTGGTCTTTTAAGACTTCTTTATGCTAAAAACTATAACAGCAAAGGGTCATTATATTTAATTGGTGTTCGACCTGATTTTCAAAACAAAGGGATAATTGCAATTCTATTTAACGAACTTCAAAAATTTTATAACAAATTTGGAATTAAAGAAGTTGAGACAAATCCAGAACTAATTGAAAATACCGCTATACAACAGCTTTGGAAAAATTTTGATAACGTTCAGCATAAAAACAGAGCTACTTTTACTAAAAGCATCTAATAATGTATAATGAAGGAACTATAATAGCTCTGTCATCTCCTCCTGGATCTGGTGCAATTTCAATAATTAGACTATCTGGAAAAGATGCAATTGATATAACAGACAAAGTCTTTAAGTCAAATTCTAATAAACCTTTATCAAAACTTGAAGGTCAAAGTTTAACTTATGGAGTTATATCTGATGGGAAAGAAGTTATTGATGAGGTTGTAGTGTCTATATATAGAGCTCCTCACTCCTACACTGGCGAGAATATTGTTGAAATTTCATGTCATGGATCACCATACATACAACAAAAGATTATTTCAACTTATCTAGATAAAAAAGTAAGATTAGCCTCTCCTGGTGAATTTACCCTAAGAGCATATTTAAATAATAAGAAAGATCTTTCTCAGGCAGAAGCCGTTTCAGATTTGATTGCTTCTGAGTCAAAAGAAGCTCATAGAGTGGCTATGGATCAGATGAGAGGTGGTTATTCAGGCGAAATAGAGCTTTTAAGAGAGAAATTAATAGATTTTAAGTCATTAATCGAGTTAGAACTAGATTTCTCAGAGGAAGATGTAGAATTCGCTAATAGAGGCGATCTAAACAAGCTATTAGACGAGCTAGATACTAAATTATCTAAGCTAATAGACTCCTTTTCCTATGGAAATGTTATAAAAGAAGGGGTTACTGTAACAATTGCCGGTAAACCCAATTCTGGTAAATCGTCTCTTCTTAATGCTATTTTAAATGATGATAAAGCTATAGTATCAGAGATTCCGGGCACTACAAGAGATGCTATTGAGGATATATGCGTTATAAACGGTATTAAATTCAGATTTATTGATACAGCGGGCATAAGAGAGACAAAAGATAAAGTAGAGTCAATGGGTGTAGAAAAAGCTAAAAGTAAGGTTGGTAAATCTAGGATATTAATTTACCTATATGATAGAGCAGATATTACCTTTGAAGAGCTAAAAAGTGAGATAAAAACCTTTAAAAGAGATGATTTACAGATATATCTAGTAGAAAATAAGATTGATTTACTAACTAACTTAACCACAGATGATTTAAAAGATAAGTTAAACAATCATTTTAATATAAAAGAGGTCAATTTAATGCGAATTTCTACCCTAGAATCCAAATATATCGACAAATTAAAATTAGAGCTCTCTAAAAACATAAATTTAAGCACAGAAAGCAATGTTGTTGTTTCAAATGCAAGACACTTAAATGCACTTAAAAAGTCTATTTCAGCTATTGAATCAGTTAAAAAAGGATTGAAAGATGGATTATCTGGAGATTTACTTAGCGTAGATCTTAATGAGGCGATACTGAATATTTCAATTATAACAGGTAAAATAGATATAGATCAGGATATTTTAGGCTCTATCTTCTCTAAATTCTGTATTGGTAAGTAATTAAAACTTTCGTTCCATCCCTTTTAAAAAAACATTGGCTTCATTTTCCTTAAACACAGCTTTTTGACTGTCCCAGTGTAAGGTTTTGTTTGGGAATCTTCCCGCAATCACTCCTAATAAAATGGTTTCTGTTAATCTTGAAGAATAGGAAAATGGAGCGGAAGTTTCATCTCTACCCAAACATGCTTCTACAAACTGATGGTAGTGTTTGGGTGCATCCCTTTCATAATCGTTGACCGAGATACCCAACTTTCCTTCGGGGTCGAATTTTTTGACCTCTATTGGTTGGTATTCGCCGTCAACAATCAAACGTGGTGATTCCATAAAGTGAGGCAAAAGCAGTCTACCTTTCTCTCCCATAAACATGGCACCTTGCAAAGGTAATTTCTCTTTGTTGGGCAGTCTGAGTTCTTTGTGCGGCTTGGGAGCACCTTTTCCATCATGCCAAACCCATTCAAAATTTTCCGTAGTGTATTGCGTCCCCGGGAAAGTGAATATTACTTCATTTTTTTCGGGGTAACCAAAGCCATTGGGCTTTCTACATCTGTTTTTAATTGTATTTGGAACGTCTAAAGCCAGCGCATTGTAAGGGGTGTCAAAAATATGAACCCCCATATCTCCTAAGGTACCACAACCAAAATCGATTAGCTTTCTCCAGTTCGCGGGGTGGTATACATTCTCTTTAAAGGGGCGCTCTTCTGCCGTTCCCAACCAAAGGTTCCAGTCAAGGTTCGAAGGTACGAGGTCACTTCCATTGGGCTTTAGCCCATCATACCCCCAATTTTTGGGAGACCAAGCCCTTACCCGGCTTACCTTACCAATAATACCCGATTGAATTAAAAGAGTAGCCAGTTTATAGTCGTAAAAGGAATGCACCTGAATCCCCATTTGGGTGACTAAGTTTTTTTCTTCTGCTATTTTTCGCATTGCTCGCACTTCGGATACGTGATGTGCCAACGGCTTTTGACAATAAACGGGTTTATCCATTTCCATTGCCATAATGGAGGCGGGCGCATGGGTGTGATCGGGTGTCGAGACTATTACGGCATCAATTTCATTTGCCATTTCTTTAAGCATTACACGATAATCTTTATACGTTTTGGCATTTGGATGAATCTCACTAGCTTTTATAATAGCATTGGAGTCAACATCACAAAGTCCCACTACCAGTACATCGGGATGAGAAGTAATCGATTTGAGATCAGCACTTCCCATACCTCCAATACCTATATGAGCTGTTCTCAATTTGTTTTCTGTTATTCCCAGGGCCATGATCGATTTTGGTAAAAAAACAGTTGATGCAGCTGCAAGTGAGGTTTTTAAAAAATCTCTTTTTTTCATTGGTGATGTGTTTAAAGTTTTTTGATTTTAATATTTCTAAAGTATAAATTACTGCCGTGGTCTTGAAAACCAATGTAACCCGTTTTATATTTACCATAATCTGGTGCATCGTTCCACTTACCAGAGTTTCTTCTTTTTTCCCAATCCTCAGACCAAGGCACAAAAGAGAGTACTTTAATACCATTTAACCAGTGTTCCACATTTTCGGGTGTAAAAATAATCCTGCTACTGTTCCACTGGCCGGGTGGGTAAAGTATTTTTTTGGTCTTATCGGCTACGTGCATAGCATAGTCAGCTGCAGTAAGTTGCCAGTCCTTTAATTCCCAATTGTGAATTTGGGCATAGTTTTCATCGTCCAAGAGTTGGTATTCCGGCGCTACAACAGGAGGGCCGCTATATCCTTCCTTGAGATGATAAAAAATACCGCTGTTGCCTCCCTTGGGAATATTCCACTCTACATAGAGTTCAAAATTATCAAATTCTTCAGCCCCATAAATGATGTCCCTACTTCCAGTGTAGTCATAATCCTCTTCAAAGATTTGGGCGGTAGTAAAGGTCAAAATACTGTCTACAATTTTCCATCCCGGTGGCATTTGATCTCCGTTGTAAGCCCTCCAGCCTTCTAATGAAGTTCCGTCAAAGAGGTTGATCCATTCACTAGATTTTTTATTAGGGTTTTCAGAACAAGCCAATAGGCTCAATACTGCTATTAGTAAAATAATCTTTTTCATATCTCTAATGTATAAAAAAACCTCTAATTAATTCTCCACAGAAATGAGTTCTCACTTCTCATCCTTAATTTTAACCGAGTTAGGTGTCACAACGCCTGCAGAGATAACCAGGTTGAATGCCGCTTCAACACTCATATCAAGTTCGAATGCATCTTTTTTCGCTATCAAGACAAAAAA
>UINC01002130.1_pt1 | contig 11578 bp, 7 predicted proteins | sample 5385821 | NCBI WGS metagenome assembly UINC01 (sample SAMEA4666929, study PRJEB26691) | marine metagenome | isolation source: Pacific Ocean | place: Pacific Ocean | collected 2011-10-13 | reverse complement strand
CCTCGCTGGAACACGAGCCTCGAATTAGTTGCGGCAGCTAGGCCCTCGAACAACTCCGCTCTCTCACCAGAACCTCGAACAGCCCCTCTATTCGCCTTTACCTTGACCAGTCGCCTCTTGTCCAACTGTTCGGAGAGCTCCCCGAGAACGGCTTCGGTGATTCCGCTCCGTCCAATTCTGACTGAGATGTCAATCTCGTCGCTCTTCGCCCTAGACAACACCGCCTTCGGGACGTAGTCAGCCAATTCAATACCCCTCTTTGAAATCCCGGCCCGCCCGCTGGACCCTTTTACACCTCAAGCAAGTAGTGATGACGGCACCAGAAGCGATTCTAACTCGGGCGGACTTACCGGGAATGAGAGACCGTTGGCAGGCCCTACAAATCATGCGGGTTACCCGGGGCTTCGCACGCACCCCGTGCCTCCTTCCAATGCCCATCAATTGACGTGCTGCGCTGTCAGCGATCTCCTCATTGGAAACCACACTCGCCCCCAGAATGGTCGAGAGCTGCTCTACCGCCTTCTCAGCGTCGTCCCTGCGTCTCAGTTTCCGCCCACTGCGTTGTCTGCGTCTTCCCATGGTACACCTCAAAGGTGGATGACAGCGGAGGCCACCGCAACACCCACTTCGGCAATCGTGCCACTCCCGTCAACAGGAGTCAATAGCCCCTTACTCCCATACCACGAGCCGAGCGGCTCTGTCTGCTCGTGATAGGCCTCGAGTCGATTTCTAACCGTCTCTTCGGTGTCATCCTTCCTTTGAATGAGTCTGTGTTCGATCTCTGGAGGGGGGGGCTTGAACGAGATGTGGTAGATGTCACCGGTGTCCGGATCCATCCTCCTACCTACTATGCGCCCCACAATGTCCTCGTCGGGAACCTCGATTGAGATGACAGCGGATACTGGGGTGATGCTAGCGAGGGCTTCGGCTTGGGGAACGGTTCTCGGGAAGCCGTCGAAGAGCACACCATTTGTTGCATCGGACTCCCGGAGTCGTTCCTCGATTAGTCCAATAATGACTTGATCAGGGACAAGCTGGCCAGAATCCATGTACCTCTTCGCCTCTATGCCCAACTCAGTGCCGGCGGAAACTGCTGCTCTTAGCATATCTCCAGTAGAGACCTGCGGCTTTCCCGTCAATTCTACGATTCTGGCGGCTTGTGTTCCCTTGCCAGCCCCTGGCGGTCCGAATAGCACGATTGAGCCTGTCATAGTTATCGCCAGAGAGGAAGCACAGAAAAATGAAGCGATGCTAGGGGCTGTTCTGCTCCCACCAAAGGTGACCGTAGGCAATCCATTGATCCATCGTCCATCCATCTGGAAGGCCCCCCCGGGGGAGTGGTGATGCGCCTTCGGGGACTTGGTGGATGAGCAGCGTGGGGAGGGTAGCAGCCAAGGCATCTTGGATTTCTCTGTCCGAGACCTCATCCGTTACGACTTCTCCGGAGGAAGAGGTGTCCAATGCGGCGGCACGTCTCTCGGCCTTGGTGCCTGCTTGCAAAGCCGAACCACGGGGGATAATCTCCTCTTCGGGGCTGAGAGATTCGTAAGTCCTGCGCAATCTCATCCCCACAACAATGATGCCCGAGACAGACAACAAGAAGAAGATAGCAAGCGTCCAAGCGGGGAGCCCAATGGCTTCCAGAGCCCCTACCAATCCACTATTTTTCGATGATCTGGCCTTGCTGACCTCTACGGAGTAAGTTGATTCGGTGATTACGACCTCCTCGCTCGTCCCGGTGGAGTTGACAATGACATGTAGCTGCTTCAAGCCATCATCCGATGACGCTGCAGGGTGGATCGACACGAGGACTTCGGCTGAGTCTCCGACGCCTAGGTCATTGATGGAAGCTGGGACTAGGAGGACATCCCATTCTTCCAGTCCCTCCACTCTCAGGCTTACCCCTGTTACAGTGTTCCCCAGGTTCTGCACAGTCACCACGAAACTCTGGGGCTGATCAATCCCGATATCCAGAATCTGAGTAGTATCACTCTGCACCAAGAGCCAGATGGAGGGAACTACAGTCACGTCGAGATTTATCGTTTGAACTTCGACATCCCCGCTTGGGGATGTTGATTCGACGATCACAGGCACGCTGTCGGACATGGGTCCGGGAGGAATGCTGCCAGGTAATTCCAGTCCAATGGTGATGACCGAGTCCCTGTTCATATCCATAGAAAACTGCTTACCCGTAAGGAACCCACCAGACCATCCGGAGGGTAGAGTTCCGAGTGTCAACTCAATTGAAAGAGGGACGTTACCTGAATTGTGTAGCATTATCTCAGCATTGCCAGACCTCCCCATTGCCATTGTGAACCCCGTGGTGCTTTGGACATCCAATGTAGTGATTTCCTGGACCCGCAACTCGGTTCCATTACTCACTATGGGACCTCCATCGAGCGTTGTTTTGACGGTGATAGTGTTCTTCTCACCCTCCTTTGCCGCAAGTGGTACAATGGTTATGATGGTGATTTCGATCGAATCACCCGGTTGCAGCAGCACTGAAAGTGACTCGACTTCGCCGGTTGGTGGACCTTCCTCAGTCTCGTAGACTTGGATTGGCCATGTATTGCTTGAGGAGAGCGCTCTGATCTCGAATTGGAGCGGGACATTGCCTTCGTTGCTAAGTGCCAGCAACGTGGAGACGTAGTCCCCGTTGAGGACAGACCGAGTCTCCGAGAGTGCTAAGGGTCCGAGGGCGTTGCCATCGACATCGTGGATTTCGGTCGAGAAAGAACGACTCTCAAAAACCTCCACAATAGCCTCTTCGGTTGTCTGGAGAGTGGGATCGTTCACAGACGTAGTCACGCAGGTTACGAGTTCGGTCGTGCCTGCGAGAAGGCCTCCTGAGGAGGGGGGGATTCTGACACGAATGGGGACTGGGACGAACTGAAGCCTGCTGAGAGGCCCGAGAGTGACATTGGATGACTGACTGTTGCCGATGTTGACAAGCCATCGGTTCGGACTGTCGCACGAAATCAAATATTGTGTCGGACCGTTTCCGATGTTCTTGATGGAGAGGGAAAAAACCGCGAATTGGTTAGGCTCAGCCCCTAGTCCATCCGTTCCAGCTGCGACTGTGAACAGTCCCTCGACCCTTTGGACATTAGTAGATAGTCGAATAGTATGGGAGATGGTGGGCGCGTTCTTGTCATACAGGGTCAAATCAGTAACGAAGTTGCCAGGCAACGCGTATCTGGCTTCAGCTGTATCTGAGATGTCAGCGTCCCGGTCTGAGAGGTTCAGGGTGATTATCCTCCTGTCACCCACTTGACCTAAAGGCGAAAGGGTCCAATAATCGTTACCGTCGTCCCCGCTTTCGTTGATAATTCGCCACCATTCGTCCTCAGGTGAATTTAGAATTCCGGTTTCGTCGACGACCTGAACAGGGGTAATGCTCAGTTTGACATCAATCTCGGAAGTTCCCTCGTTCCTCAGTTCAAGTTGAAAATTAACCCAACTCGCTGTACTTGGGTCCAAGTTCCTCGAGCGCGCCTGAATGACCTCCTCGAAATTACTCGGAAGAGAGCCGTTCTCCATCAGAGCAGTGATTCTGACTCCAATCTGAGTCACTTCGAAAATGAACTCGAACACGTTGTTGTCTGTGCCAGTGGTTCCGTCATTGAGCTCATCGACCTGGGATAGGTAGTCGAGAGTGAGTCGCAAAACGTGCTCTCCAGTCGTGGAGAAAGAGTGGTACAGGGAGAGTGACTCAATGCTTCCTCCGTCGAGGGAGGGCAACGTATCAGTCCTGATGACAGTACCCTCTGAAATATCCTCCAGCATGATTGAATACTGACCGGTTTGGGCAGCGGCCTGGTTAGACCAAGCCAACTGAATTGAAATCGTCTCATCCTGTAAGGGGTTTTGGTCTAGAGTTGATATCGAACCTTGGAGAACCGTCAAATCTGCCTCCTGCCTCTCTTCGGCTATCGCACTGAGCAGTAGGGAGAAGTCCTGTGAGAAACCTCCGGAGTGACCGATTTGAACGGTCCAAACTCCCGTCTGGGTGGTCGGGAGACTGATTCTCTCTAGATTGTTCAGTTGATCCCTGCTGCCACCCGAGGAGCTTATGCCGGCAAGGAAGTTGTTGCCCTTGTAGACTGTGCCATCTGGAGAGGTGATAGTGAGGTCAAGGTCGTTAACTAGCCTGCTCGCATTCTGGTCCGCAGTGGCAGATCCTTCGCGGTCATTCCAAGCGAGGGTTGCATCGAATCCTACACCTTCGAACATCTCAAACGTGTAAATGAAACTGTGTCCAGGGAGAAGGTCACGGTCATAGTCAAAGTAGACGGTAAGGTTCTGACCGTCCTTCTTGGGAAAGAGGCTGTTCGAGAGGTTCAGTTGGCCCCAGCCCTCTGAGGGGTTTGGTACGTCCGGCTCACCGAGGTCATCGGCACCATTGACCAGCAACGCCCGAATCAGGTCAGAGCGGGGCTCGGAAATCCCAGCTACCTCCCTCAGGTACTGCCTGGCCATGGCTGCAGCACCTGCAACGACCGGAGTCGCCATCGAACTGCCGTTCAGGGTCATATAGAGTGGCGTCGAACCGTCTTCATGGATCGCCTGTGAACAGGGGCCTCCAGTCGTGAACGCAGCCTCCTCGGCTCTGGCGGAGCACAACATGACCCCAGGAGCGACCAAATCAGGCTTGATCCTGCCATCGAGAGTTGGACCGATGGATGATGAGTCAAAGACTTCGCCAATGGAATCTGAGTTGAAGGCACCGGTTGTCGTGGAACCAACTGAGAGGACGTTCTTCGCGGTACTCGGTGGATTTACGCCTGCCTCGGCCATGTCCCCAGCTGAGAAGAGAACCAGAAACATGGGATAGTCGTGGGTGAACGAATCGGCAGAACGAGAATCGGAGGTATACTGGCCGACGAGGTTCTCGGAGCCCCAGCTGTTGGTATGAATCTTGGCGTCGTTCTGCCACGAGTGCAGGAACATCTCGTAAAGCGAACCCCATCGTGCTAGGAGTCCGGAGCTGTCGACCTCCAGTTGGTAGAAGTGGAATGTTGCTGCGGGAACCATGCCTGTGGAATTAGAGTCTCCCGAGCCATCTCCGAGGAGTGTTGCGGTAACGTGGGTCCCGTGTCCGCTGTTCGCGTCTGCTCCAGAGTTGTCGGGACCGAACTGATTGTAGATTGGGTTCCTCAGCCTCCCGTCAAAGTCGCCGTGGTCGACGTCCAATCCGGTATCCGAGATTCCTATGACCTCGCCGTCCCCGGTTAACGAGTCACCGGAAGTCGAGCGTGCCTCGGCCAACCCACCGATAAGACTGGCGTTGGAATTGTGGATTGCTAGCATTGGGCCCGGTTCAATCTTGACGATCCTTGTGTCGATTGCTAGGGTGGTAATGATGGAGGGGTCCACAGCTCTCAGTTGGCAGAGATGGGCATCACAAGGGGGATTTGATTCAGTGGAACGTGAAATCAATCCGAGGTCAGTAGACAGGTCGCTAATTTCATGGGGCATGAGGGATGATGAGGGGATGACATCTAGATCAACCTCGACCCCATCGAAACCCATCAGGGGGAGGAGTTCTGGTGAGATGCTCCACAGGGTGGGCAGATTTCCAGACCAACGTACCCCTGGAAGCTGCTGCATCTGCCGATACGTTTCGTCGCGTCGAATCTCGGGAAGACTGACTACTAGGGTCTCATCTGGGATGTGGTCGATGATTGAAATGCCCAAGAAGGTCAAATGCTCCGTCAAGGACGTCAAGCCTGAACTAGAGGACTGTACTATGTAGATGCCCTCTCGTGTAGGGGATTCCAAACCTACCTCGGCCCAAGGACCGATGGGGATTGGGTGAACGATGGGGTCGAAGGTCCCATAGGGTGAGTGGATTAGTCCGGTTGCCTCCGAAATCTGGTATGTAGAGTGAACGGGGTTGGCCAGCATTCTCCAACCCCCCTGAGTGGTATGTTGGTTGGAGTGTGAAGGGGAGTCGTCAGAGTCGTCAATTACCCACGAAATCGATTGAGCGACGGGGGAAAGAAGGAGCAATACGAGCACTATGAGCAGTGACTTCAGTCCAGCCATTCAGATTAGCGACCAAAGATTGTCTTTTGACTATTGACACTATACGAGCCGGTCCGGCGTCGAGAATTAGATGGAGTAGTACCTGGAGATTGCGGCATCTGTATTGGCAACTGATGAGCGCCAATCGTGATCTGTTCCCATCAGGGCCCGAATGCAGTCAACGTTCTCAGGAATCACGTCACTCTCCTGATGAATAGCCTGGAAGTAGTAGAGTCGGTTTCCAACGAGTTTGACACCATCCTCCCATACGAAAATCTCGTGTAAGTCCCCCCACTTCCTCCCCATGTCTCGAGCCATCTCCATGACCTCGGCCGTTGTGGTGAGGCGATTACCCTCGCCATGCATGACGATAACCCGGGGCGTCTCCCTCCACAATTCAACAATCGACTCAGTGGTGAGGCCGTGACCGTCAGGGAGATCGGCTACAATTGCATGTACGTGCATGATGGTGGTAGGAACGGCCACGGCTAGAGAGTTGATTTCTATTTCCGACTTGACGGTCATGACATCAGAGCCATGGTGGCTTGGTATCTTGAGGACTGGTTTAATCGCATTAATAGGTCCTTTCTTGGAGTCGCCCGGGTCCGCTGCTCGCCTAATCATGGTGCACTCTACCTTCAGCGATCCACATGCTTCGAACAGTGGAACCAAAGTGCGGGAGAGCCCCGTCGTGTTGCAAGAAACGACCCTCGTTCCATCGGCTCCTAGGTTTTCGTAGTGATTGGCACAGGAGGTGTAAGACAAACCTGTGAGTGAGTGCGCCTCTCCCCCTTGGAAGATGTGCTTAACGCCTGCGTCTTTGTACTTGTCCAGATTTTCAGCGCCCATCTTCCCAGGAGAGCAATCAACGACCACGTCCGCGATGGAGAGTAGGTCCGATAGCCCGCCATGGCATTCAATGCTAGCCTCTTTGAATGCGGAGATTCGTTTTGGGTCGTCGGAGGTGCAGTATAGGGGGAATCCCTTCCTGATGGCTAGATTGCATCCAAAGGAGGGAGCGGTCTTGGTAACGCCTACGACCTTCATGTCTTCCTGAGCATCTACAGCATCCGCGACCCGCTTGCCAATGGTTCCATAGCCGTTTATTGCGACCTTGATTGCGTTCATGAAAGACCCCCGAAACTGTTTCCGGTAGTTCGCCGGCGTCTGAAGGCTGCCTATGAACATAACGTAACTCGGCAAGAGTCAATAAGAAGACGCTGTTTATCGTCAATGTCACGAAATGGTCGAGGTGGCTAGGGACTCATAGGGGGTGTGACGGAAATGAGGGATATCACCGCCAAGAGCGTGAAACTCAATCGGGATCTCGATAGGTATGTCGAGAAGGGCCTAGAAGAGGATCGCCCAGTGAAAATCGGATGGGGGCAAGCAGGGGACGAGCGCCCGAAGGAAGGTGAGATCGGCGTAATCACCCACCTTCCCGAAGGAGCCAGAGTCCTCTGCTTGGGGACGCTTGGTGAGTGTGCTGGTGCCATTAACAGAGGTGGGACCTTCACCCTAAGGGGCTCGGCATCGTCAATGCTGGGGGCTTTCCACGTTGCAGGTAGGACCCTGGTGGAGAAGGACGCGGGTGACAAGGTCGGATATCGGATGACTGGTGGAAGCATCACCGTCCAGGGTTCCGTTGGGAACGAGGTCGGAGCTGGAATGACGGGCGGGACAATAATCATACGAGGGCACACTGGGAGCAAACTTGGCGCGGGAATGGCTGAAGGTACCATCGTGGTGATGGGTTCCGTGGGCTCAGAACCGGGAGTCGAAATGAGTGGTGGTAGGCTAATCGTCTCAGGGAGCTGCCCTCCCCCTGGCCAAGGAGTAATCATGCGATCAATAGAAAATGACGAGATTTCTGAGTTCTCGCACCTCCTCGAGCCTCTCGGTCTGTCACTGAACGAGGACGCCCTGGTACTAGAGGCTTCGAAGAACCTCGCAGGTCCTGACGATTCACCTGAGGTCTTCGTCACAGAGGGCTTTGAGAGGGTGTCTCTCGCTCCTTCTAATGAAGATCGACTATCCAATCACGGCCCTCTTGACCACTATACCTTGATTCTCCCAACTGACGCAGATTCCGGGGGGGTCCTCTTTCCTGTCCCTTGGCTAGTACAGTGTGACACAGCTAGCGAGTGGAAGGGCAGGATGTCCGACGAGCAACCCGCGCTAGTTCAATCAGCCCCTCGTGCGACTGACCTCCTGCTCGTAGGGGAGGAGGGGTTGGCTGATTCAATATCGGTAGTCGGGCAATGCGCAGGCATAGTGCTAGACCTCTCCGATTTCCCAGGTTTGAACGACGCTGAGATTGAGGCCTTGCTTGTTTCGCTGTATAGCAGGATGTCCGAGTCCTCTCTGGTATTATTGAGGGGAAACGTCGACAGAGTAGAGCACCTGTTCAGGCTTATAGTGGAACTGGACCTAGACGGGGCTATTGTGGATGGGGCTTCGCCAGGTGGCGCCAGATTGGCTTCTGCTCTTCCGAAAATCGGGCTAGCATCTAGAGCGATGGGGTTGGCCGAGCACGGCAAGTACGTGATGATCGAAATTGATGAGGCGCCAAGCGCTGAAGACATGCTCATTGCTGTCGCAGCTGGTTGCCCCGTGGTCGTTGCACCTCCGTCTGAGGAAGATGTTGAAGTCTACCTGACTTGGATTGAGGGGAACCTGAGGGGCTGGATGCGCGAACTCGGTATAGACGGGCTTGAGAGGATCGGCAGAAGGAACCTCAGAGCCACGGACTATGACACGGCCGCAATTTCCGGGCTCCGTCTCGTCGGATACGATAGGCCGCTACCAATGTGGCTCGAACTGAGGTGATTCGTTGCCAACCCTAGAGCTCCAACATTCGATTCTTAGGTACATCCAGGATTTGAACGAAACTCTGCACGATCCCGAGACGTGGTCGGACTGGCTGCCCAGAATAGGTTGTCCGGTAGATAACAACGACGAAACAGTGGTTGAGGTGGAGGTATTTCCCGATCGTCCAGACCTACTGAGTCACGAAGCGCTCGCAAAGGCCTCTCGTTCGTTCCTCGGTCTTGGGGAGGCAGGCGCGGCATTGGGGGTGCTTGATGGCGAAATAGAAGTGAATGTCGACTCGTCTCTGGGAGAAGTTAGGCCAGTCATCATGGCGGCAGTGGTCAGGGGCGTTGATACGGGCTCCGACATCGGGCAGAAGAACGACTTCATCCAATCCCTGATGGATCACCAAGAGAAGTTGCACCTAACCCTCGGCAGGAAGAGGAGGTTCGCCTCAATCGGCGTACACGATCTCTCTTCCTTGAGCCCCCCCTTCCGCGTCCTCACTGTTCCCTCATCGTACTCCTTCGTACCCCTAGCCGAGACTGAGAAGATGAGCATTGGCCAGATTCTGGGGAGTCACCCCAAGGGGATAGAATACGCCCACCTTATGGATGGGCTTGCCGGCTTCCCTGTCATCCTAGACTCTAATGACGATCTGCTCTCGTTCCCCCCGATCATTAACGGGGACCACACTACGGTCAATGAGGACACCACCGACTTCTTCATCGATGTCACAGGATGGGACGAGCGAGCTTGCGAAGCGTGCTTGCTCTTGATCTGCCTCTCGATGGCGGAACGAGGAGGTGCCATCGAGAGTGTGCGGGTGACGGGCTTCGACGGCCGTACGACCAACACGCCCCGGGGAGACGAGCGTAGGCACAGGGTTCCAGACCGACTGATTCGGAGGATACTGGGCCTGGAGATGTCGTCAGAGGACCTTGCCACTGCGCTCATGAGGATGGGGGGGCGCCTGGAAGAAAGCAGGACTGTAACCGATGGCCCCAATAACTCCGAGAAGTGGGTTGATTGCGTCGTAGGAGAGCAGGAGCACGTGATTTCAATGCCTAGGTGGAGGAGTGACATCATGCACCCCATTGACATCGTCGAGGACATTGCAATAGGCTACGGCTACGACAACCTTCCAAAGGAGCTGTCCTCCGTCCACATAGATGCAATACCACTACAGTCATCCCACCTGAAGCGTAGGTTTGGCGAGAGTCTGCGGGCCTGCGGATTACAAGAGATTCAGAGTCTGACCCTTTCCAATGAGGCAGACCAGTTTGAACTTATGCGATGGCCATTGGGAGGTTCGAAGACAACGATTGCGAATCCGATTACATCCGAGCATACTGTGCTTCGACAGTACATTCTCCCATCGCTGCTCAGACTGCTTGCGGCGAACCGGCACCATGAGCTTCCTCAACGGGTCTATGAACTAGGTACGGTCGTTCGCGACGCCCGAAACCGAAACAGGGGTGCCTGGGCATGTGCCGAGGCGGGAAGCGGATTCTCAACTGCCAAGGGGATAGTTCAGGGATTGCTTAGGGATTTGGGGGCACCGACCGATGAAATCGACTTCGTCGCAATCACCCCTCGTCTTGGCCCTTGGATCAATGGGAGGGGTGCCTCTGTCTCCGTGCGAGGTCAGGCAGTGGGTGAGTTCGGTGAGATAGACCCACTGGTAAGTTACGCATTCGGCCTTAAATCACCGATACATGCAGGTGAGTTTGATTTGGGGAAGCTAGGCGAATTAATTCCGGATCCAGTGACATGAAAGGCTAATCTTCCTTCTTCTTGAGGAGCTTCATCGCATCCAAGAACTTTCGATCTTTCAGATGACTCTCATCTGTTGCCCTGCTCTTCGTGTCCTTGGCCCCTTTTCGTTCGTACTCGACGACATTGGTAACGAACCTCTGCCTGGAAACCCGCGGCTTGACGGACTTCTTCTTGAATGGCCACACCGGTACCACAGGCCTCGAGCGAGGACGCTAAACATCAGTATTTCGCATTAATGAGTCTAATAACAGTAGTTTTCAAGTGATTACCACCTTATTCAGTGTCATGCGGGGATTTGACATCGGGGTCGATGAAGCGGGAAGGGGGGCGGTAATCGGGCCCCTCGTCGTTTGCGCCCTAGTGGTGCCTGAGGAAGACCGAGGGGTCCTAGTTGACATTGGGGCTGATGACTCAAAGAAACTCAGCAAAAAGAAGCGGGGGCTAGTAGCTACAGAAATCGCTAGGCTCTCTGACTCAAGAGGCTGGGGAGTAGGCGAAATCATTTGCAGTCCCTCTAGGATCGATCAAGGTATGAAAACTGGAAACCTGAACTCATTGGAGGTGGAGTTATTCGCAGAGGCAGTTAACTCAGCGACGCAACCGAACGGACAGTGCAGGATTCTACTCGATGCGTGCGATGTAAACGCCCCTAGATTCGGGAAGAACGTAGAGTCCGCGCTTGGAGCGGGGTGGGAGGGTTGCAGAATCGTCTCGGAGCATAGATTGGATGGTGAAGATGTTGTCGTAGGCGCTGCCAGCATCGTTGCGAAATTCAGACGTGATGCCGAGGTCGAGAGACTCTCGAGGAATCTGGCCATTGAGTTGGGCTCTGGATATCCCTCTGACCCCTTGAGTAGAGCCGCTGTGCGGGAGCTCTCTGCCGGCTACCTTCCACACGAGTGCCTGCGTTGGAGTTGGTCGACCGTTTCCGACGTCTGGACGGAATTGCACCGGCGCCCCG
>UINC01002129.1_pt1 | contig 11579 bp, 10 predicted proteins | sample 5385821 | NCBI WGS metagenome assembly UINC01 (sample SAMEA4666929, study PRJEB26691) | marine metagenome | isolation source: Pacific Ocean | place: Pacific Ocean | collected 2011-10-13 | reverse complement strand
GGCGCCATAGGCATTTGATAGCCGGGAGCCGGGTGACCAATGCAAACCATCAGTTCCGGGGTCACATTGTCAGGTAAGTTAAGGATGATCCCTACCGCAACTTTGTTGAACGACGTGACAGGGCCTGATCCAAGCTCAAGCGCATGAGCCGCGAGGAGCATAGTTTGCATTGCAGCTCCTACATCGATACTCGCCGCCCGATCAGTGCCTTTGACTTTGAGCTCAGCCAGTTTGTCCCAATTTGCACATATCGTAATGACAGCCTGGGGTCGTTGAATCATGCCTGGAGAAACCATACGAAGCAGGTTGATGATCGTGGGATCTTGTATTGCTGAAAACCGCAGAAATCGGTGATTGCCTCCGACAGGTGCCCACCGAACAGCCTCAAGAATTTGCTCGAGCTGTACCCGTTCTATTGGATCATCAGTCATTACTCGAATTACCCGGCGAGTCTTGATTAGTTCTATTGCGTCACTATTCATGATCAGTAGTGGATAGACCACTAACTTTGACAAGGTATTCAGCAACGATAGTACTGAGATGGTCTAGTTCAGCAGTAAATTTCTCTGTGTCATTAACTACAATGTGAGCGCTATTAATTATCGGTTCGGTGTCTTCGAATAATTTCTGTAGTGCTGGTGATGTGCGTCCGGCAACAAAGTCACGAAGTTTTTCTGCCGCAAATAGTAACCGCATCGGACCATAATGGTTGGGGTCATCAATCTGTACTCTTGCTGTTGTCAGAAAGTAAACGAATAGTTCGACAATCTCATTTTCAGATAATGTTGCGCGATCTTTTTCCTCTTTGGTCATAGCATTTAGAAGTTCCTAAAAAGTTTTGTGTCCGTAATTAGGATTATTCCTTGTGTCAGGAGAGCATGTAGTCTAATAGCGTTAGAGGAGGTTGCCGGGTAATGGTTGAAAGGGGACGTTCTTATATCCAAAAGCTTCTGGTCCTACGACTGCCAAGGCTTCAGGTGTTTTCAATTCCACCGGCGCAGGCATTCCGATGACCGCGACTCGAAGTCCGTACCGCAACATTTCCGTACCAATTGGTTCGCCATTTTCAACTTCGACCAATGTAATTAGATCAGGAACGGTACAGACAGCACGACCATTCCGATACGCAATTAAATTCTCATTCTGAAAGTGAATCTCAAGATGATCTTCCGGGTCTCCAAACGCTGCAAGTTTCATTGTTCCCCGTGAAAAACCACGGGTGGTGCGACGCTCGACATCTGTAATCTTCCCCCTAAAGAGGACCCGTCCTTGTGTTAGGTCGATTATCCTTTCGACGGGGTCTTTGCCTACTTCCCGAGCCCCAAGAACAGCCTCACCAAGCGCCTTAGCAAGAGATAACGTCTTTCGAATAAGTGTGCGCTTGAGTTCGTGGCCAGTCATCATGGGCATCGCCAAGGCCGTGCTGCCACCCATTTCTATCGTCAAATTACGAGCGTAGCGTTCAGCTTGAACCGGGCCCGACACACTGTGCAGCACGACCTGATTGCGATGGCAATCGCCCAAAGCTAAGGGACTTAGATCGAGTCCGCCAATAGCAAAACTATCCATCTGTAGTTCTGGAAAAGCGCGACCCATTCCGTCGCCGTCTACTACAGGTAAGTCCATCTGAAGTGCGCAAATCAGAGGTTTAAGTGCGTTTGCACCACCGATCTCGCCAATAATAATCGCTTCGAAAGAAGATCCTATATGTGACTCAAGGACACGAACCGTTTTTTCTAACTCATCTCCACGTGGAATTTTTTCGATACCAACGGTGGGCGCACCCATAGTTCCAATGGCGCAGACGACAGCACTGTCATCAACTTCGTCTGCCTCAATGACTCGACAAGAAACATTACGAGCCCTGAATTCGGTCTCTAGCCAAATGCGGCCGAGATATGTATTCCCTCCGCCGCCGGTCCCTAAAATACCGGCGCCTAATGCGACCGCGTATGCGTCAGAAAGTTGTAATTCCTTCACGAACTACTGAATTGATCTTCGACCGGTACGTAGTCAACGTCATATCCAAAAAATCGAGGCCCGACGAGCTCTAATCCTTTGTCGGTTCGCCATTTTTTATCACATGGAATTGCAATTACGGCGACTCGGTATCCATAGCGCATGGCTTCGGTTGTAATCGGCTCGCCTGTGTCCACATCAAGCAAAACAATCAAATCTGGCACCGTCACTTTAAATTCACCATCGATTCGTACTGCAAGGTGTTCATTTTGAAAACTTAACTGAAGCCTGTGGCCATGGTAGTTATCGATCCCCTCAAGATGGGCATCCCCCTTGGCGAAACCAGCTTCAGTCCTTCGCTCCACATCGCTGATCTTGCCTTCAAAGATAAGAAATCCCCCGACTGACTCACGAACCGTATTGACCGGATCTTCCTCTTGTTGTCGAGCCCTCCGGATTGTTTGGCCGATAGTCTCTGCTTTAGTCATTGTGCCTGGGATTGATGCTTCCTTTAAGGCTCGTACTGTCGCCGCATAAAGAGCAATCATAGACATAGCACCCATATTTACCGTTACGCTGCGGGCAAAAGTTTCTGTCCATTTGTTTGAAATAGTTTCCATTAAGACCGTATTCCCACGTTCATCGGACATTGCGAATGGTGTCGATGAAATTCCGTATATGGTATGGGTAACCATCTGAAGCTCGGGAAATGCGCGGCCCATTCCATCACAATCAACCATTGGCAGTCGTTCTCGCGCAGCTACATATATTGGAACAACAGAATTTAATCCCCCTGCTTCGATGCTCATAGTCGCCTTAATTGGTTTGCCAATGTATTTGCCTACTGATCTGAACGCGTTAATGATGTCATCACCATTGGGCATTTTTTCAACCATTACAGTTGGCGCTCCCATCATTGCGGTTGGAACGATCAAGTCATCGTCATCGAGTTCATTTAGGGAATACAGTTCGACTGGTCCATAATCACGGATGGCCTTCCTGGCCATTAGCATACCGATATAAGGATCACCACCTCCGCCGGTGCCAAGTACTGCTGCTCCGAGGGCAATATCTTCTATATTTTTTTCATCTAATATGCGCACGGTCTTTAATCTCCCGCCAGATCGCCCACTGCTTTCACCATTATCCGGGTTGCGTTCCCGGGCAGATAAGCTAGGGGAACTTCCTCAACATCTACGATTTCAATCGTGTCTGCTTGTGCGCCGGCTGAAACCGCTCGATCCGTGGCTTCGGTTTTTGCTTCAGCCAACGCTTCGTCTCGACTCATTTCTGCTAGCGAAAATACTCTATCGGTTTCTCCCCCGACTTGAGCAATAGCAGCGCCAATGGCATTCGCGACCGAATAATGGTTTGGCTTTACGATTTCCGACGTCCCTTCAATTTGATCTTGAATCAAGATGCTGCCTCCACCAACGATAACAGCTGGCACTAGAGACGCACTCGTTTTCATTCGGTCAACCGCAACGGAGACCATCTCTTGAATTTGTCCAATGATATTTTTAATGAGAGTTGAGTCAATTTTAGAAACGTGATCTTGATCACCAACAGAAGCTAATCCTCCGGCCACTGCGATATCCGTCGCAGTCAAAACGCTACCACCGAAAACCTGTGCTTTTTGTGTCAATTCGAATCCAACACTTTGTGGCCCCACTTTGATCGGATTTTCCTGGATGATTGAGCCACCACCTAAACCAATTGAGAGGGTATCTGGCATACGAAAATTGGTCCTAACACCCCCGATACTTACCGCAGTTGCAGCTACTCGTGGGAATCCCTGCTGGAGCACTCCAACGTCTGTGGTCGTTCCTCCGACATCGACCACAATGGCATCTTTAAGGTCGCTCAGAAAAGCAGCGCCGCGCATGCTGTTGGTTGGACCTGAAGCAAACGTCAAAACAGGGTAATCAGCAGCGAAGTCTGCATTCATTAAAGTGCCATCGTTTTGACTGATAAAAAATGGCGCACTGATATTCATCGCGGAAAGTGCTTCTTTGAAACCTGAAACTGTGGCAACAGCTAAATTACGTAGACAAGCATTCATAACGGCGGCGTTCTCTCTCTCCAGTAGTCCAATTCTTCCGATCGTGCTGGACAGGGTGATGTTGGCATCTGGTAGGACGTCTTGGACTACTTCGGCCGCCTTGGTCTCGAACTCAGAATTTACAGGTGAAAAAACTGAGGAAATCGCAATCGCATTGATTCCTTTACTTTTAATGTCTTTAGCAATATTGCGGACTTCATCTGAATCGAACGCGGAGATCTCACGGCCATCAAACTCATGTCCGCCGTGCGCTAGATAGGTGTGGTTGCCAAGCACCGCTGCTAGGTCATCGGGCCAGTCCACAAGTGGTGGCAAACAAACTGTTGCAGGCAACCCCAATCGAATACAGGCTGTTGGTTCCAATCGGCGCCGCTCTACCATCGCGTTGGTAAAGTGAGTAGTTCCGATCATTACTCCATCGATAGATCCGACATCCAGGCTTGAATCCTCCACCACGCCGCGTAACGCACTTACGATCCCGTCAGTAACATTCTCTGTAGTTGGTGTTTTAGTTGTGGTCACAACATTTACGCCATCCATAACCACAGCGTCCGTGTTAGTACCGCCGACATCGATTCCGATCCGCACTATTATTCTCCTATGTTTTTCATTAAGACTAGATGCCCAGAACCATTAACACGAACCCCGACATCAAAGAGGTTGACCCTTTCCCAACACCTCGCCGTTATCCGGCAAATTTCCTGGTAATGGCTTGAATTCCGTTTCGTAACCGAACGCTTGCGGGCCAACCACGCATAATGCCTCTGGTGTCTTTAGACCGGCCGCTCCGGGTACCACTAACACCGAAACTCTTGTACCGTAATGCAGTCTTTCTGTTGAGATCGGTTCTCCGGTCTCTTCAGTCACAATACAAATCATGTCAGGAACAGTTGCCACAACTTCACCATCTTGCTTCGCTATTAAAAACTCGTTTTGAAAATCTATTTCCAACAGGCTTGCAGTGTCGCCGAAACCTTCGATGGTAAGGTTGCCGCGTGCAAATCCACGCGTGGTACGTCTAAATACGTCAATGATCTTACCACGCAGTTGTACTTTCCCTCCGAGACTACTGGCTATAACTTCCGAAACATCTTCGCCATGCGCTCTTGCCTGTAGGACTCTTTCACCTAGGTTACAGGCCAGTGACATCGTATAGGGAACACAGTAGTCTCTCACTTGCTTTCCAGTCAGTACGACGCCAGCAAGACCCGCTGTCGCTCCCATTGAAGTCGCCAAATTGCGTGCGAGACGTTCCGACCAGAGTGCATCGATGGTCGTTGGAATCACAACACTGGCTTTTCCTGCCTCTACCATTGCTAATGGTGCCACCTCTACATCTCCATGAAATAAAAATGTAGACATCTGCAATTCGGGAAAAGCACGACCCATTCCATCTCCATCTACGGTGGGAATTCCCGCTTGTAGACCTGCAATTAACGGCCCCATCGAATTTGCACCACCAATTTCGGCGATAACGATTGCATCAAATTTCTGATCGAGGTGCTCTTCTAGAAGTCGAACAGCGCGTACGAGCTCGGTACCTTCCTGCAGTTTCTCAATACCAGCAGTCGGAGCCCCAATCATGCCGACAACTGCCATGAGAGCATCCTCTTCCACCATTTTTGGATCGATTAACTGTTGAGCGCCGTATTTTTTTAGTTCACGCCTTAACTGGATACTTTCCAGGTATGGGTCACCTCCGCCGCCCGTCCCGAGGATTCCGGCGCCAATTGCCACAGCTTCCACATCATCAACAGTGATCTGGGTTTTCACGCGTTTATCGCCTCCGAAACGAGATGACAGGCAGCCTGTCGGCCATTTCCCATATCCCGAAGTACCGGGGTAACAGTGTTACAGATATCAATCTTGGTAGCCTGGCAACGAGGAGCAAAAGGGCATCCAGTTTCGGGTCGGGTATCGGTGGTTTCCCCTTTCAAAAGTATTTCCGTGTCCTCGGACTCGGGATCTGGCTCGGGGATCGCAGAGATCAACGCTTGGGTATACGGGTGTGCTGGGTTGTCGAAAACTGTGTCGACGTTACCGACTTCCACAATTTCTCCAAGATAAAGCAGAGCTACCCGATCGCAGAGGTAACGAACCACTCCCAAGTCATGTGAAATAAATAGATAAGTAAGATCGAACTCTTTTTGCAGGCTGTCCAGTAAATTCAAAACCTGCGCCTGAACGGACACATCTAGGGCTGAAGTTGGTTCGTCAAGAACGAGAAGTTTTGGTTTTACTGATAGAGCCCGGGCGATACCAATTCGTTGCTGTTGCCCACCACTGAATTCATGGGGATATCGAAAATAATGTTCTTCCTTGAGGCCAACTGTGTCAAGCAGTTCTAAAACCTGCCGTCGTGCCTCAAGGCCTTTGATTCCTTGGTGTACTAAAAGTGGTTCAGCAATTATTTGGCCGACTGTCATACGACCATTTAGCGAGGCCGCAGGGGATTGGTAAATCATCTGCATATCAGCGCGCTTTTCCTGTAATGCACTTCGCCCTAGCCTCGAAATATCACTGTTCTCGAAAAATATCTCTCCGTCCGTCGGCTCCATCAGTCGAATCACACACTTACCAATAGTCGTTTTACCTGAGCCGGACTCGCCGACCAGCCCCAGAGTAGTTCCGGCATGAATGTCGAAATTAACATCATCTACCGCCTTGAAGACTCCACTCGACTTTCGTAGGAAACCCTTGCTCTTAGAAAAATGTTTTCTTAGATTTCTTACAGCCAGAAGTGGATAAGAAAGGCTCATGATGTTATTGAATAGAGGTGGCAACTGGTAAAGTGATCAGAATCTACAATCGCTGAGACGGGAATATCTTGGCGACAGATGTCCATCGCCTCAGAACATCTTGGATGGAAACGGCACCCCAGTGGTGGATTGTTTAGGTTGGGAATGAGTCCTGGAATCCCTTCCAGAGAACCCCGTAGCGTCTGTCTCGTTGGCACTGCTTGAATTAAGCCACGTGTATATGGATGACGCGGGCTCTTAAATAATTCCCTGACTGGAGCCTGCTCTATCACTCGACCCGCGTACATCACAGCAGCCTTCTCGCAAGTTCTGGCGACAACTCCGAGATTATGGGTAATTAATAGAACCGTCAGTTGTAAACGATTCACAAGATCGATGATCAATCGGAGTATCTGCGCTTGTATAGTGACATCTAGAGCCGTAGTAGGTTCGTCTGCGATCAACAAGTCGGGGTTTCCAGCCAGTGCCATTGCAATCAATACCCGCTGTCGCATACCGCCCGAAAACTGGTGTGGATACTCCTCTATCCTGAGGTCGCCGTCCGGAATTCCTACCAGTTTCATTAATTCGATGGCACGACTATGCGCATCTTTTTTAATCTGTCGTCCGGACGGCAGGATGCCTCTCCATATACCAGGAACTTCGTTCGCTTCGTAACATTGATAAAGCACAGCATCAACTAACTGTTCCCGTATCGTAAACAGCGGGTTTAAGCTGGTCGTCGGGTCTTGAAAAATCATACCCAGGCGGCGAGCGCGAAAGCGGCGTAATTCTGATGAGCTTTTTTTCAGGATATCCTCACCGTCAAAAAGAATCCTTCCCTCGGTGATCTGGCCTGATCGTTGGGGGATCAACTTAGCAATACTTAGCGCGGTCATTGATTTACCACAGCCCGTTTCACCAACCAGCGCCATCACATCACCACGCTCTAGTTGCAGATTCACACCCGCCAGCACCTTTGCTACGCCATCGAATGTCTTAAATTCAAGATGAAGATTTTGAATGTCTAGCAACATGAAAGCACAGCCTCTATTAACGACGCGACCTGGGATCCAGAACGTCGCGGAGTCCATCTCCAAGTAAGTTCCAGCTAAACACCACCACGAAAATAGCCAGCCCAGGAAAAGTTGCAACCCACCATTCGCTTGGGAAATAGGCCCGACCATCGTTGATCATGGCGCCCCATTCCGGCGTCGGTGGTTGCGCGCCGAGGCCTATAAATCCAAGCGCAGCTGCTGTTAGCACGGCGAATCCAAAGTCAGTGCTCATCTTTACGATAATTGGCGATACCGCATTAGGCAGAATGTGTCGGAATAAAATGCGGGCATGACTTGCCCCAATTCCGTTGGCAGCTTCTACAAATGCCTCTTCTTTGAGTGACAGGACGAGACTTCGGGTTAGTCGTGCAAATCCAGGCCACCACACTAAAGAGATTCCAATCATGACATTAGTGATTCCTTTTCCTAGTGCAGCTGTGATCGCAATTGCTAACACCAAAGCTGGAACCGCAAGGAAGATGTCGGTAATACGCATGATGAGATCATCAATCCAGCGCCCAAAGTAACCAGCCACTGCGCCTAAAGTGACGCCGATAGTAGCCGCAATACTAATAATCACAATGCCGACCTGCAGGGCAAGTCCAGCACCCATGAACACTCGACTGAAGATATCGCGCCCAATTTTATCGGTCCCAAAGAAATGAGCTTTACTCGGAGATTGAAACCGTTCAAGTACGTGAGTTGCGCCGGTGGCATCCTCGGGGTAGGGCACAATCATCGGCGCGATAAATGCAATGACGATTACAATCAAAAGCATGCAAAGACCTACCATCGATAATGTGTTACTGCGGAAGCGGTAGACACCCCGTCTAAAATTCTCCCAGCGGGCCGATCTTCTGTTTTTCTCGAGTTCTAGCGTAGACGAAACTCTTTTGACCTCATTCATAACCGATTCTCGGATCTAAAACACCGTAAATCAGATCAGTAAAGATGTTCACTAAACTGAAGACAACGCCATAAAGGATTGTGATCCCCATGATTGGCTGAAAGTCCATTCGCAGGGAAGATTCGACAATATATAAACCGAGTCCAGGCCAATCAAAGATGGTCTCGACCAATACGGCTCCCGCCATCAACCAGCCAAACTCCAGTGAGATGACTGTTAAGGTTGCGATAAAGGCGGTACGTAATACATATTTCCCGATGACTAGCCGTTCAGGAAGTCCGACAGCCCGTTCCATTTTGACAAAGTCCTTATCAAGCGCTTCAAGCATGTTGGCTCGAGTAATTCGCGTGATGCTGGCCAATGCCCCAAATGAGAGAACCAGGGCGGGTAGAAAAAGATGAGTTACGGAAGCCTTAAAAGCTCCAAAGTCCAGCCGCAATAGACTATCAACTGTATAGAGTCCGGTAATGGTCTCTGGGGGTATCATCAAAATATCCATACGCTTGCTAATGGGGAACCAACCTAGCGCTAAACCAAATATCAGTTGGAATATCATGGCAAGCCAAAACTGTGGAAAGCTAACAAAAAAAAGTACAACGGTCCGGGACACATGATCTGGAATGCGGTCCTTATAAAGGGCTGACAATACGCCTAATGTTGTACCTAAAACTGCCGCCAGCAATACAGCAGCGAGAGTCAGTTCCAGCGTTGCAGGAAAGAAAGCTCGCAATGATTCCGCAACACCACGTCGAGAATAAAGCGACTCTCCCCAATCGCCACGAAACAGCCCTGCGACGTAGTTAACGTATTGGATAGGTAGGGGTTTATCCAGTCCAAATTCTCGTCGCAACGTCTCTTTTATTTCTGGGGTTGCCTGGGGGCCTGCTGCAAGGCCAACCGGATCTCCTGGTATTACTCTGGAAATACTAAATGTCAGGATGGATAACCCAATTAGCAGTGGGATCAACAACAGCACCCGACGAATAAAATAGCCGAATCTTATGTTCACAAGATTCGGCCAAATATCAGATAGAAAGGGTATGAGAAATTCGGGGTGCAACATTGCACCCCGAAATTAAAGTTTAGATCAATACTAGTTACATCCGTCCATCCACAAATCTTGGAAGAGGACAGTAATGGGGTACATCGGTGAATACAGGTAGCCTTTCACGCAATCATTGAAACCAACTAGGCTGTCCTCGGTGTACATCCATACTGAGGGCTGATCCGCAATGATTTGCCGTTGCGCGTCTGCGTACAGTGCTAGGCGCTGATCCATATCACCGATCACCCGGGCCTTGTCCAGCTTTGCATCTACATCCTCGTTTTTGTAGAAGCTGCACGAGTTGAAACTGCCCCATTGCCCAGAATGATACTGGTTGTACAGGTTTGCATCTGGATCCAGATAAGAAGGCAACGTGTAGATATTAATCAAATCCGGTCCAGTATCTACTGAGCCACAACTTGCGACCATATCGGGCCACAGCATTGGCTTCATATTGAGGGTAATCCCAATCTTGCTTAATCCCTCGAGCAGTATCAGACCAGGGATTTCCTCTCGGGGGAACTGGGTGACATAGACGTAGTCAAGCGTGATCCCGCCATCTGGCCACGGTGTTTTGGCGAGATGTTCCCGAGCCTTATCCAGATCGTAGGTCGGTACTTCTGCTTCGGTATAGCCGAGAAAATTACTGGGGGTCGGGCCAGGCATTACGGTAACCTTTACATCTAGGACCGTAGGCAAAGCATCGTAATTCATGGTGTGTGCAATTGCTTTACGGAGGTTGACGTCGCTCGTATATTTCCCCTGATTGTTCATCTTGAGAGTATTGATGAAGAACCCTACGTCTTCCGTAATATGGAATCCTGCTGCATTAGCAATGTCGTCTTTGTCACTGCCAGCAGGGCTGTCCGCGATGTGAGTTTCTCCCGCAAGGAGAGAATTCTTCTGAGTGGCTGCATCACGCTGAATGATCCAAAGTACGCCGTCCACGTGTTTGCCGTTGTTCCATCCGGCCCAATAATCGTCTACTGCTACAAACTCGTAGATATTTCCGATCTCCCAACGACCTTGGGTAAACGGCCCGGAGCCGGCTTCGTGAAGTTTGAGATAGCTCTGTCCAAAATCATCGCCACGATTTGCCTCTACGATCGCAGGATTGACTACAAACAATTGTGTCAAAGTACCCACAAATGGGGCGAATGGCTTGGTCAAAGTGAAGCGAACTGTGTGTGTGTCGACAGCTTGCGCAGTATTTTCGTCTGCAATACCTGCCCAGCGCCATGACGGTGGGCCAGAAATTTCTAGTATGCGGTTGAAACTATAGACGACCGATTCTGCGGTGATCGGACTTCCATCATGAAAAACTGCTTCTTCGTGTAACTTAAAAGTCCATACCTTGGCATCATCGCTAGCAGTCCAACTCTCAACTAAAAGGGGTTCAATATTTTCGCCGCGATAGATGAACATGGCGTCATACAGACTTCGAAGCGATGCGTTTATCGAATAGTTCTCTCCGGTAGCCGGATCAATGTTATCGATGTCCTGATTTCCGCCATAGAGCAATATGTCCTTCGCATTGGCTGTGCCCAAAACTAGCATCGCGCTAAATAAAATTCCAACTAACGGAAAACACTTTTTCCAATTAATTTTCATTACCTGTATCCTCCAAATTACCGGGAACAGATGTGTTCCCGTTGGTTGTTTACGGCTCATCCGTATAACAAACTCTAGTATTGACGCCAAGATATTTGCATGTCAATTCTGAGTAGTCTCGTCAGGTCAGAATCACGGACTAACCGCCGATATTGGCGAGGGCTTATTCAAAAACGATCTTAGGAAAAAATAGCGAGAC
>UINC01002124.1_pt1 | contig 11593 bp, 10 predicted proteins | sample 5385821 | NCBI WGS metagenome assembly UINC01 (sample SAMEA4666929, study PRJEB26691) | marine metagenome | isolation source: Pacific Ocean | place: Pacific Ocean | collected 2011-10-13 | reverse complement strand
GTTGGAGCTATCGGCCATGGCCAAGACGTGGTTAACTCCCACTGATTGGAGTCCTAGCATGACCCTGCGAACGATGTTCACCTTCTCCCAGTCGGGCACCACTCGGCCCTGGGCGACCAGCCGGCGGATGTCTTTGCTGGCGGCCGGATTTGCGATTATTCCTACCAAGGCCAAAGGATTTCTCCTTAGTCACTCAAGAGATATGGAAGCGACCCCAGGGATTTTTAAGAGTCTTCCGAGCACCATTCAGTGGTGTACTGGGTGCCCCGCCGCTATAATTGGATCATTCACCGGCCGGACAGACACCGGTCACTGAGCAGGCCCGATTATAGCACTGGGAGGCCTTAGATGAGCGCTGATTTAGCTTTCATGCCCGCCGTGGAAGTGGCGCAGAACGTCCGCGAAAAGAAGATATCGTCGTTGGAGGCTACCGAGAATTTCTTCCAGCGCATCGACCGGTTGGACTCCCAGTTGAACTCTTATATAACCCTGTGCCAAGACCAGGCGCTGGCCGATGCCCGCGCCGCCGATGACGCGGTGCAACGGGGTTCAAACCTGGGGCCGCTGCACGGTGTCCCCATCTCTATCAAGGACCTAGAGTTGACCAGAGGGGTGACCACCACCATGGGGTCGGCTCTCTTCTCGGACCGGGTGCCCGACATGGATTCCATCGTGGTGGAGCGGGTGAAGGCGTCCGGGGCCATCATCCTCGGCAAGACCAACACACCCGAGTTCGGCCAGTCGGGCACCACCGAGAATAAGGTGGGCGAGCCCTGTCGCAACCCTTGGAACACCGAGCGCACCCCAGGCGGCTCCAGTGGCGGCGCAGCAGCTGCCCTGGCAGCGGGTCTTTGCACGCTGTCCATGGGGACCGACGGCGGCGGCTCCATCCGGATCCCTGCCAGTTTTACTGGCGTTTACGGCATCAAACCCACCCAGGGCCGGGTGCCCCGTTACGGGGGCTATGGCAGGCCCTCGGCCAACCATTTCTCTCAGTCAGGACCCATCACCCGAACGGTGGCCGACTCGGCACTGCTGCTGCAGGTGGTGGCCGGATATGACACTCGGGATGTGAATTCCCTGCGCCAAGCCGCTCCTGACTTCAGTGCTAACCTAGGCGCCGGGGTGAAGGGGATGCGGCTGGCCTGGAGCAGTGATTACGGTTTCGCGGCCGTTGACCCAGAGGTGGTGGAAATAACGGAACGATCGGCCAAGCAGTTTTCCGGACTGGGAGCGAACATCGAGGACGCCGGGCTAAAGTTGGAGGACCCCTTCGACGCCTTCTGGGACGTCTTCGCAACGGCGGCCTACACGTCCTACGGGCATCTGTTGGACGAACACCGGGACGACTTCTCCGACTACGGCTTAAAGTCCCTACTCCACGGTCAATCACGGACCGGCGCCGACATGTCCCGGGCCATCTACGAAATCGACCGGCTGGGGCGGAGGATGGAGGAATTCTTCGACGAGTTTGACCTGCTGCTCACCCCAACCATGGCGGTGCCGGCCTTCCCCATTGAGCAGCGCCCAAGCGTGATCGGAGGCCGAAAGGTCGAGCCGTTTTGGGGTTTCCTACCCTTCACATACCTGATCAACATCACCGGCCAGACCGCCGCCAGCATCCCCTGCGGCTATTCCGAGGATGGTATGCCCATCGGCCTACACATAATCGGGCCGCGCGGATCAGAAGCCAAGGTGCTGCAGGCAAGTGCGGCGTTTGAGCAGGCACAACCGTGGGCTGGGAAGAGACCGGGGGTTTGTTAGGAGGAATTCGTGCGAACGCGGTGGCGTTAGGCGGCCTTGGGCATACGGCAAAATCTCATGATTAGTATCTCTATTCACGTATATTTTTGCCGAACGGCGTCAAATATCAAGTCATTGATGGCATTATCATTTTAGTTAAATAGAAAACGAGGCCAGGCTTCGTTCGTCTGGGACTGTCTGCAGATTTTCGCTATCCCGCCGCCGCCATCTTATGCCGCAGCAGCGGCAGCACATCCGCAGCCACCCTTTGGCATTCTTCCACGTGTGGGAAGCCGGAGAGGATGAACTGGTCTACACCCAATTTCCAGTAGTCTATGAGGATGTCGGTTACCTGTTCTGGGGTGCCTACTATGGCGGTGCCGCAGTTGACTCTGACCTCAGAGAGGCCGTTCCAAAGGTGGGGCGCAACCATGTGGCCGGGGAGTTCTTGGGCTTGGGCTGCTGCTCCGACCATGGCGGTGCCTGCAACGGCGGCTTTCCGCTGGGCTTTGACCGCCGGGTCGGCGTGGTCTATGAGCTCGTTGGCGGCCGTCCACGCATCTTCTTCTTTGTCCCTAACCACTAAGTGCGTACGAATGCCCAGGCTGGGGGTGCGTCCGGCCTTGTTGAATTCCTCGCGGACGGCGTCGAAACGGGCGCGTGAGTCGTCTAGGGCCTCGATCCAGTTCAGATGCACATCGGCTTGGCGTCCGGAAAGAGCGTTGGCCCTGGGAGACGCCCCACCCAGGTAGAACCGGGGTGGGGTTCCCTCAGGAGCGGGTGAACAGTAGGCATCTTTCAAGTTGTAGAAATCGCCCTTGAACTCCACCGGGCCAGGCTGCGTCCACAGTTTGCGGCAGGCGGCGATAAACTCCTCAGCTCGTTCGTAGCGGGTGCTTTGGTCCATGTACTCGCCGACCCGTTCAAAATCGTTCCCGATGCCGCCGGGGACGATATTGATATCGATGCGGCCCTGGGATATCTGGTGCAGGGCAGCTGCCATCTGGGCGAACAACCCCAGGGCGACGAAGCCGGGTCTCACGGCGATAAGAAAGCGGATGCGCCTGGTTACAGCCGCCAATGCCGTGGCGGTGGTCCAAGTCTCGGCCAGCGGGGCGTCCTCAGCGAATAGACCGTTGGCGAAACGAGTGGGGATCAGCAGGGAGTAATAACCCAGGTCTTCGGCGGTCTGGACGACCTGGCGCAGGTAATCGAAATCCGGGGGGCGCTCGGCCCTGGCGGTGCCGGCCCGCGCGCCGTCGCCGTCAATGGGGATGAACCAGCTAAAGAGGGCGTCTTGATTGCCGTGGGTCACGTTGCGCCTCCTCCATGGAGTTTGGTTGGGTACATCCTAGGGTTGGGGGGTTGGGGGGTCAAGAGCCCGGTGACCATTAGTGGTCTGATAACGAGCGAGGAATGAAAAGACGAAGGCTCTTCCGATCATAACTTTGCCAGACTCTTCGCTCCGCTCCGGGTGACAGACGTGCGGCGAGGGGAAAGGGACTATTTAAGAGGCCGGCGGGACTTGTTCGGTAGGTGGTGGTGGTGGGATGGGTCGGTTTGCTTGGTTGGCACCTTCTTCACGCTCGTACCACATGATCATGACGATGCCGGCCACTAGGATGCTCATCATGTCGCCCGGCACCCAGAGCAGCAGTCCGCCGATCTGCTGGTCGGTCAGGAGTGACATGTCGAAGGGTTGGTACACGTCCTCATAGCCGGTGTAGATAATGCTCTTTGAGAAGGTGATTACCGCCCCCAGGATGGTGTTGGGCAGGACGATCAACCCCAGGTAGAGCACGCGCACCCCGTAGTGGATCCGAGAGCGACGTGGTGCAGGGTCGATGACCGCCCAGTAGAAGATGAACCCCGACGACATCATCGTCATGTGCATCATGGCGTGGACGGACTCGTTGCGCAGTGCCAGGTTGAACCCGCCGGGGAACTGCCACAGGTAAAGCACTCCCATGAATATCACGACGGTGATTACGGGGTTGGTCAGCTTTTCGTAGATGGCCCGGGCCAGTGGATGGCGCACCGTGGGCTTGACGAACCCTTGCAAAATCCAGGGCGGTAACCCCCGCAACATCGGAGTCAGCGGAGCCCCCAGCAGGATCATCAACGGCGCTAACATCCGCAACAAGAAGTGCTGCAGTTGGTGGAAGGACAGCATGTGCTCGGACAGGTTGTCCAGGGGCGACTGCAAGGCGATGAAGATCACGAACAGGCCAGTAAAGAAAGACGTCCGCTGCCAACGGCTGATGGGATGGCTGGGGCGATCCCAATTACTGAGGCCGTTCAGGTACACGTAGGCGGCCATCAGCAGCAACAAAGTCGCCAGCGGGTTCCAGTTCCAGGCGGTGAACGGATTCTGGCCGTTTGCGATTCCGTTGTGGGCGTGGACATCAGGATCTACCCAAACAAGCTGTAACAGTAGCACCACTGAAAGCGCCACCAGTATGGTTCGGCCTAATCTAAACATCGTTCAGGCTAAGGGCTCCTCTTGGGTTGCCTTACGGCGACGGTTCTGGCGTTTCACGCTCCAGAATAGATAGGCAAGGCCTACCATCATTGCGGCAAAAACGCCGAAGAAGACCAGGCTGCCGCTGGTGTAGCGCTTGAGGGCTGGTACGTCCAGCGTCAGCGCTCTGGCTCCCCCCTTGCCCAGTGAACTCGAGACATCGACATCGATGGTCCACTCACCCGTCGAACCCAGGTTCATGCGGACATCAAACCGTTCGGGCATCGCGGGCGAGTTCAGGGCCGTGGCCCAGCCTTCATAGTCCTGGTCGTCGTTGTTGGCTTTGAGCACCACTCTGGCGTTGGGCACCGTCTCGCCGGTGTTGGCGTCGGTGATGAACAACGCCATCTGGAGTAAGCCGGCGGCCAGATTAGAGTTGATCACCACCACATTCACGGCGTGGGGCCCGGCGATGACATTCACTCCTCTACCTGCTCCAGCAGTCTTTTCCTGTTGGGCGCCCACGGAAACCAAAGGAGCGAATAGAAGCAACACCGCGGCAAAGATCGACAGGGTTATGTATCCGGGTTTGATGCTGGTCATTCTAAATTATCTTTGGTAAAACCGAGTGTTATACGAAGGGAGGTCGAATCAGGGTTCGTTATGCGTGCGGCCCGAGGAGAATACCGCTGGATGTTCGATGTGGTGGTCTTCCTCGCAACCATCCATGGAGTCCTCCAGCTGGATAGTCACGTGGCCGATGCCGAATTCGCTGGAAGCGATGGCCCGCAACCGCTGCAACACCGGACTTGGGTCATGCATCGCCGAGTCATCAGCGGTTACGTGGGCGCTCAGAGCGTCGTATCCGGTGGTGATGGACCAGGCGTGAATGTCATGGACGCCAGTCACACCCTCCAATTCCTCCAACCGTTGGCACAATTGATGTAGGTCGAGGTGGGAAGGCGTTCCCTCCATCAGGACATGGACCACTTTCCAAAGCAATCGAAAGGAGCTGGTCAGTATCAGCACGCCAATCACGATGCCGAAGATGGGGTCGGCGACGTCCCATCCTAAGGACAGCACCAGCACTCCCGCAGCCACCACCGCCACTGAGCCCAGCAAGTCGGCCACCACGTGCAGGAACGCACCTTCCACGTTCAGGCTCTCGGCCGACGACCGGTGCAGGACCCACGCTGCGGCCAGGTTAACCAGCAGGCCAACAGCGCCAACACCCAACATCAGGCCGCCGTCGATATCCGGCGAGTTTCCGAAGCGCCTGGAGGCTTCAAAGAATATCAAGGCGGCGATGAACCACAGGCTCAGGGCGTTTAACATGGCTGCCAGGATCTCGGTGCGGTGGAAGCCGAAGGTCTGCTCAATAGAGGCAGGGCGTCCAGAGACCCAGATGGCCAGCAGCGCCAGGCCGATGGCTGCCCCGTCTGTTAGCATGTGGCCGGCGTCAGCCAGAAGGGCCAAGCTGCCCGATATCAGACCGCCGACCACCTCGACCGCCATGTAAACCGTGATCAGCGCCAGAGAGATGCTGAGGCTCCTCCTACTGGAAGAGCGGTGATCGTGGTCGTGGCCCAAAGGATGGGTGTGGGGGTCTTGTGTGGCATCCATGAAAGAATTACTCTGCGCCCTTGGCCTTTATTTGTCCCGTGAAGGGGTCAGCGGGCGCGAAACTCAGGCCCATCCTCTTTCCGGAGTTGGGGTCCGGCCTAGATTTGAAAGGTCTTCCTCCAGATGCCAGGCGAGCCATCCGCGTGGGTCATGATGTCCCGCATCCGGCCGTTGTCGGGGTGGATCTCTCGCTGTTTCATCCACTCGGCGGTCTCAGAAACGTTCTCGTCCTCAAACTCGTAGACGGTGGCGTATCGGGGTTCGCCCTTTACGGCCCGCCAGCGCCGGCCGCGAATCACGCCGGGGCACTTTTCATAGTTGGGGACGTACACACCACTGTACCATTTGTTCCACTCATCGTCGTTGGCGGCAGGGACGCCCATCCGCCCGATCTGGAGGGCGTTGGCCATGTCGCTGCCAGCGATATCGTCGGTAAGGGCGGAGGGGTGGATCATGTCCAAGACCAGGTTGAAGAAATTAGTGCCGATAAGGCTAGGAGACACCCGCGATCCCCATTCAGTGCGCGGCCGATTCTTGAAGGCGTCGGTGTTGACAACGTCGACGTTCTCCAATTCGTAGACGGCCAGGTGCTTGGGACCGCTCTTGGTCGCTTCGTAGCGGGCTGCATTCAGGATACCGGGGACACCCAACAGTTCCTGCAGGTGCTCCTCTTGGTACCACTTGTTGAAATCCGCTTCTTTTTCAGGCGGGATGTCGGCCCCAACCAACATCAGACCCGTGCCTTTTTTGTTAGCCATTACTGCCTCCGGTGTACGGTATTATTCAGGTGGTGCCATCATAACTACACTGGCCTGGTTTGGCTACGTGGTGCCCTAGACCGAGACCAAGTGCGCCACCAGTGCCTCCGGGGCTGACAGGAATGGAGAGTGCCCGGTGTCCAACGTCATGATCCGCTGGCAAGGCAGCTTGGTGTACATCCCTTTCTGGAGCTCCGGAGAGAGCGCTTGGTCTTTCAAACATTCGATAAAGACCCTGGGCACCCGGCCAAAATTCTCCTCTGTGGTTTGCATCAGGTCGATGTACGGCGAAGAAGGTTGTGGCACCAACATGGAATTAGCCCAAGTGAAATCATCGTCGAAACAGTCGTTGAAAAACAGGTTTCGAACACCCGTTTCATCGTAGATCACAGTGCCCAGGTCGTCGGATACGGTGTTTCTACCTTCCCGGTAAAGCGCCTTTCGAATCGACTCGGCGTCCCTAGAAGCCACTGGAATGAAGGATTCTCCCGAAGTGATTAGCACAGCTGTCAGATAGACCAAGGTCCTAATCATGTCGGGGCGGTATTCGGCGGTCTGGGTGATGGTGAGGCCGCCGAGGCTATGGCCAACCAGTACCACCGGCTCGTCTATCTGGTCCAGCACCTTGCAGACGTGTTGAGCGTAGGTGTCCAGGGTGATCTCCCTATGCGGGATATCGAATTCCCCGTAGGTGTTGCCAGGCAGGTCAATCGCGATCGCCCGATGGCCTTGTGCCTCTAGCAACGGCACAACTTTGTCCCAGCACCAGGAGCCGTGGGACGCGCCGTGCACCAGAACAAAGGTGGTCATGTTGTATCTCCCAAGAAGCTTTTAGCTGGCAGCCGCCAGCTTTTACTCCAGCATCGACTCCCTGAAACCGTCGATAATGCTCTGTTGGACTCCGTGGCGGAGCAGGTAGGCTTCGGAGCCGCCGAACTCGCTCTGGGCGACGTCCAGGTATTTCTCGATGGCAATTTTCGGGGCCATGATTCCCTCTCGAGTGGAGTGCACAAAACCCGGCATCGCTTGAAGGCGTGCCAAGATGGCGTCAATAGCCACGTTGGTCTCCAAGTAGTCCGCCACAATCTCTTCTCGGCCGACTCCCAGCACATCCAGAATGGTGGCGGCCAATACGCCGGTCCGATCTTTCCCGGCGCTGCAGTGGAATATCACGGGCTGGTTCACGGACTGGGCCAAAACGACAAAGGCTTGCGCCACCAGATCGCCTGCGTTTAATAAGATCCACAGGTTCATATCGGTCAGGCGTTTTTCCACCTCTTCCCCGGAGGTCGGCGGCAGTGTTCCACGGCGCTCCAGAAACGGAAGTTGGTGGTACCCGATGCCCGAATATGCCAGAAGGCCCCGGCCGTCGTTCGAGGTGTCACTCCCATTGCTGCGTAGGTCCACAACTGACACTACTCCCAGTCTTCCGGTGATGATTTGAACATCGGCTTCGGTCAATGAACTTAGGGAGTCACTGCGAAATATGCGACGCCACTTTAATGCCCGGCCGTCAGCAGTTGAATAGCCACCCAAGTCACGAAAATTGACACATCCTTCCAGGGGTATTCGCCGTTGCATCTCTCGAGTCATCAGCAGAGGTGGTCTAGGCCCCTTCCACCCCCATATCCTTGGCGATCGCCAGCATGGTTCGCGCGGTCTCTTCGTGGGCGATGTCGACCATATCGCCATCAAAAGTGACGGCTGCCCCGCCGGTGGCCCGCATCTCCTCCATGGCGGCGACCAGACCCTGCCAATGTTTAACGTCCTCCAGGGATGGTGAGAAGATCTCGTTCACCACCGGCACGTGCGATGGATGGATCAGGTGCATCCCGGTGTAGCCTAACTGCTTGAGTTGGATGGCCAGTACGCGGAGGCCGTCCAGGTTGTGGATATCCATCCAACCGCCGCTCATGGGATAGGGCACCCCGGCGGAGCGGGCGTCGATCAATACCTTTGATTTCAAGAATAGGGTTTCCAGACCCTCCGACGTCCACTCAAATCCGATGGAACGGGCCGTGTCGCCACCCTTGCCGCCGCTGCCGCCCATGTGGGCGACTCTGGGCGAAGCCGAGGCGATCTCGTAGGCCAAGCGTATGCTAGTTGCAGTCTCCATACCGGGGTCAATGAAAATCGTGCCGACTTCCATGCCCGCTTTGCGCTCGAAATGGGAGAGGAGGTTGTCGACCTCCACCACGTCGGCCGCGCTTTCGACCTTGGGGAGCAGGACGCAGTAGAGTTGGGGGCAGGTCACGGCCTCTAAATCTACGCCGGTGAGGCCCGTTTTCAGCCTGTTGACCCTGACGGTGAGCGTTGGCTTCACCCCGCCCAGCTCCTCCAAAATCTTGCGCACCAGGACGCGGGCTTCTGCTTTGTTTGGGACCGGCACGGAGTCTTCTAGGTCCAAGATCAGCGCGTCGGCCCCGTATTGGGGCGCCTTGCGCATCCAGTCTTCTTTGTTGCCTGGGACGTACATGGACGTCCGTAGTGGTCTGGGAGTTGCCATGGGGCTCCTCTTTGGCTGTCAGCTACCAGCTTTCTAGATTACTTTTTCTTCTTTTAATTGCTTTATGTCTTTTCCTGTGAGACCTAGAAATTTCTTGAATATCTCGGAGTTGTGCATTCCTAAGCTAGGGGCGCCGGGCATCGTTGGGAGCTCGCCACCGGAGAATTTCACGGGGAATCCCGAAGCGACCCCGTCAACAGGGCCACCCATCGCGGCGTTGAGCATGGGAAGAAGACTCCCTCGGTCCCAGAAATGCTGATCCTTCATAACCTGCTCAGCGGAGCGTACCGGGGCGCAGGGCACGTCGAACTCCTCCAGCCGTTTCAGCGCGTTTTCAAGGGTAAACTTTCCGATCAGGGCCTGAATCTCTTGGCGAGCGGCTTCAACATTGACGGTGCGGGCAGCGTAGTCGTTGAATAGCGAGTTCTCCAGCAGATCGGGGGCGTCCAGGGCGCGTGACAAGCGGCCCCACTGTTCATCGCTGGTGACGGTTAACGACAGGTCGCCATCCTTCGTCTCATACAGTCCGGTGGGCCCGCTACGGCTGATGTTGCCGGTGCGGAGCGGCTGGCCGTCAGCGATGGTCTCTTCCAGGTTCTCCATAAACATCAGCGACACCAGAGTGTCCATCATGGAAACGTCCAGGTACTGGCCCTGGCCGGTGCGGTCCTTCTCGCGCAGGGCGGCCAAGATAGAGTAGCAAGCAAACATGGGCGTGACCAGGTCGCCGATATAAAAACCGACTTTCACCGGCGGACGGTCTTCCTCTCCGTTAATGTCCATCAGGCCGCTCATGCCCTGTATCTGCGGGTCATGAGCGGGTTTGTCAGCGTAGGGGCCGGTCTGGCCGTAGCCGGATATGGAGCAGTAGACAATGCCAGAATTGACCTTCGCTACTTCCTCGTAGCCCAACCCTATGCGACGCAGAGAGCCGGGAGCCAGGTTTTCCAGGACCACATCGCATTGTTTGGCCATGTCCAGGAACATTTGCTTGCCCTTGGGGGTTTTGAGGTCCAAGGTTACGCTTTTCACACCCTGGGTGCGCTTGAGGAACCGGGTTGAGAGGTCATCAGTGGTCTGGGGTTGAGTGTTGGTGCCATTGGGTCCGGCGAAGGGACCGTTTCCTCGGACCGGGTCTCCCTTGCCAGGTATCTCAACTTTGATGACCTCAGCGCCCATGCGGGCCAGGTTCATGGAGCAGAACGGCCCGGCAAGATACACAGTAACCGCCAAGACTTTGATGTCTTTCAATGGTTCCATATCTACTCTTCTCTACTCAAGTTGTTCTATGTGATTGGGTGTTTGCAGGCCAGGTTGCATTCGACGGCCATTCTCTCACAGAATCGGCCCACTGTGATACAATTCCGCCAGCTCAAGCCAGGCACTAGATCACGTGTGAGGTAGACTCGATGGCAGAAAACATCGTCCTGTCCAACACTGAATATAAAGTGGTGGGAACCCGGCCTATCCGCCCCGACGGCACTGACAAGGTAACCGGCAGGGCCAAATATGGCGGAGATTATCAGACCGCCGGCATGCTTTACGGCAAGGTACTACGAAGTCCTCACGCCCACGCCCGCATCAAGTCGATCGACACCAGCAAGGCCCTGGCCTTGACTGGCGTAGAAGCGGTAATCACCGGAGCCGACATGCCCGGCGCCAACAAGGATGGCGCATCCCGCGGCACCCAGATGGCCAGCGACAATCTATTGGCTCGTGTGAAAGCCGTTTACAAAGGCCACGCCATCGCGGCTGTCGCGGCTGTCAACCAGCACGTCGCCGAGGCGGCCTTGGCGTTGATAAAGGTGGATTTCGAAGTTTTACCACCCGTTATGGACGTTCGCCAAGCCATGGCCGACAATGCGCCGTTGATTCAAGAAGACCTGACCACAACAGAGTTGGGCGAGCGCACCGACAAGAAGAGCAACATCGCCACCCACGTCCAGTTCACCCAGGGCGACATCGAAAATGGGTTCGCCGCAGCCGACGTCATCGTCGAGCGGGAGTTCACCAACGAGATGGTGCACCAGGGATATATCGAGCCCCAAACAGCCTCGGCGATCTGGAACGAGAGCGGCGAGATCACCATCTGGACCAGTACACAGGGGGCCTTCACCGCCCGCGACGCCATCGCCCCGATTCTGGACATGCCTGTTTCCAAGATCAAGGTCGTGCCCATGGAGATCGGCGGGGGCTTCGGAGGGAAGATTCCCGTTTACCTTGAGCCGCTGGCGGCCCTGCTTTCCAAAAAGTCTGGACGGACGGTCAAGATGACCATGACCCGGGCCGAGACCTTCGAGAGCACCGGCCCCACCTCGGGTACCTACATCAAGGTAAAGATGGGGGCCACGCAGTCCGGCAACATCATCGCTGCCCAGGCCTATCTGGCCTATGAGGCAGGCGGGTTCCCAGGTTCCCTGGTTGGGGCAGGTGCTCAGTGCATTTTTGCCCCATATGACATCGAGAACATGCAAGCCGACGGGTATGACGTCTTGGTCAATA
>UINC01000237.1_pt1 | contig 11594 bp, 9 predicted proteins | sample 5385821 | NCBI WGS metagenome assembly UINC01 (sample SAMEA4666929, study PRJEB26691) | marine metagenome | isolation source: Pacific Ocean | place: Pacific Ocean | collected 2011-10-13 | reverse complement strand
CTCGATCGCTTCCCTCAGATCTCACGAGAATCAGCTGAGGCTGCGGTGCATCTAGTTTTGCCAGGAGGGGAAGTGCTTTCTGGGGCTGCTGCTGTGTGCCACACGTTGAAAGATGTTCGGGGTTGGGGCTGGGCGAATCTGGCCTACGGAAAGATGTCGGGTTTCCGTCTGGTTTCAGAGGCACTCTATTGGTTAGTCGCGCGCAACCGGTTGGTCTTGAGTCTGTTTATGAGGCAACCAAAGGAAGGACCTGAGGTTTCGTGAAGAGAGACGTTAACGTACGCTCTTGCGAATCTTGCCTCTGAAGGATTCAAAAGAATCCTGGTCGATTCCCTATAGGAGCCTTATAGATGGTGCGGTCTGGTGGCGCTACGGTGGATGCCGGCGGTCGCTATATGCCCGTCCTCCTGTTGGTGTTTGTCGGGAGCGGCTGCGCCGCCTTGATCTACGAAATCGTTTGGTTTCAGCTGTTGCGCCAGGTAATAGGTGCTTCGGCAATCTCGCTTGGTATCCTGCTGATTAGTTATATGGGTGGTTTGTTTCTCGGCAGCCTGGCGTTCTCTAAATACGTTTCGATGCGTCACCATCCGCTAAAGGTCTACGCAGTGCTTGAGATCGGCATAGGCTTGATGGGTATCGCCTTGTTGCTGTTTTTACCTTTGGTGGGCCATATTTATTCTGGCATTGTTGGCTACGGGTTCGCTGGAGTGCTATTGCGCTCCATCATCTGTCTGCTTTGCTTGCTTCCGCCAACGATTCTAATGGGCGCGACCTTGCCGGCTATCTCACGTTACATGGAGATGACCCGGGTAGGGATCTCGCGCATTGGCTTCTTGTACACTGCCAACATCGGTGGCGCGGTAGCCGGGTGCCTGTTCGCCGGGTTCTATCTGCTAAGGGTCTATGACATGGTAATCGCGACCCTGGTCGCCGCGGCGATCAATATTGTGATTGCCATGGTTGCTTTTTGGCTCATCGTCAGGGGTGTGCCGTTTGTTTTGCCCAAGGCCAAGGCTCTCATCTCCACTAAGGCCCCGAACCCCTGGGTGTACGTAGTTATTGGACTGTCAGGGTTTACGTCACTCGGTACTCAAGTCGTTTGGACACGCCTGATCTCACTGCTGTTCGGCGGCACCGTATATACCTTTTCAATCATCCTGGCGGTCTTCTTGATTGGGTTGGGGATTGGTAGTGCCGTTGGTTCGTTTCTTGCTCAACAGGCACGACGACCAGGCATGGCCCTGGGCTGGACGCAACTGTTATTGGTGTTCGCGATTCCGGCCGGGGCCTTCATGATTTCAAAAGAACTCCCGTTTTGGTATCTGAACCCGGAGTTCTACGATGACATTATGCTGCGCTACGGTCACGATTTGATGAGAGCTACGGTCGCAATGCTGGTTGCTACCTGCTTATGGGGGGCGAGCTTTCCGCTGGCGCTAGCGGCGATCGCTCGGCCGGAACAGGACCCCGGCGACTTGGTTGGTCGTGTTTACGCTGCCAACACGGCTGGGGCGATCCTAGGTTCAGCAATGTTTAGTATGTATATGATTCCGGCACTTGGTACTCACCAGTCGCAGCAAAGGTTGACGCTACTTGCTGGCTTGGCTGCTGCGTCGATGTTCGTTTCCGATCGTCTGACGGCTTCTGGGGCCGTTGAGTTGCAACCCACGGAAACCACTAGCGAAAGTGATTACCGGTCTATGCTTGCGCGGGCTGGCGGTTGGGTGGGGATTGCCCGCCTCGCAGGGTCTGCAACGGTGGTTCTGGCGCTGACGTTCATGTTGGTCGGGTTGGTGACTCCGGTGCCAGACGGGCTGGTTGCCTACGGACGTTTCGTTGAGGATTGGGACGCGGTTACCGCCTACCATTATGTCGGCGAAGGAATGAATACGTCAGTAGCGGTCTCCGACTGGCCAGAGGACAACGTTCGTAGCTTCCACGTCGGTGGCAAGGTGGTGGCTTCAACTCGACGTGTCGACATGCGCGTGCAGCGGATGTTGGGTCACCTGCCGGCGATGTTTCAGGGTGGCCCGAAGTCGGTATTGGTGGTTGGCTTCGGTGCTGGGGTTACCGCCGGGTCGTTCGTCGTGCACGATGAGGTCGAACGCATCGTTGTGTGCGAGATCGAACCGCTAGTGCCCCAGGCGGCCGCAGCCTGGCTCGGCCCAGAGAACTACGACATCATCGAGGATCCCCGTACCGAGTTGATCTTTGACGACGCGCGCCACTTTATTGCTACCACGGATGAAACCTTCGATGTCATTACTTCAGACCCGATTCACCCGTGGGTCAGTGGTTCTGCTGCCCTCTACTCGGCGGAGTATTACGAGCTCGTAAAGCAGCGGCTTAACCCCGGCGGGGTGGTTGCGCAATGGCTGCCGCTGTATGAGACAAGCGAGGAAGCTGTCAAAAGCAGCTTGGCTACCTTCTTGGAAGCGTTCCCCAACGGGACGGTATGGAACAGTGATATCTTCGGCAACGGTTACGACGTCGTGATGGTTGGCTGGGTCGGGGAAATGAAGCTTGACCTGTTAGCGCTTGAGCAACACCTTTCCCGCAACCTCCGCGTACGGCAGTCACTTGCGGATGTCGATTTCTATTCGGGCTCTGACCTATTGACTTCGTACGTCGGTCAGGGGAGCGACCTCAGGCAATGGCTCATGGACGCTCAGATCAATCGCGACCGGAGCCTCCGCTTGCAGTATCTCGCTGGCCTGGCTATTGATGAGAACGACGCTATCCAAATTCTCACCGCGATGACCCGATACCGTCGTTACCCTAGTGATCTTTTCTTGGTGCCGCCGAACATGGAAAGGCAACTGCGCCAGTCGTTTGACTATGGTCGTGTTCGTTAGGAGGAACCGATTATGCGCTTTGCTCTCGCAACTTCCTTGATGTTCGCGATCTTTGCTCTCGAGGGGCCAGCCCGCGCGCAGCGAACCGACACGACCATTCCCGCTGTCGACGCGATTTTTGCCCCATGGGATGAGACTGGTTCTCCCGGATGCGCCCTTGGCGTCGTTGAAGACGGCGAATTCATCTATGAGCGTGGCTACGGATTCGCGAATCTTGACTGGGGCATCCCAAGTGCCACCGACACAGTCTTCTACGTTGGCTCGGTTTCGAAGCAGTTCACCGCCGCCGTAATTGCGTTGCTTGCTGAAGAAGGAGCCGTCGATCTTGATGAGAATATACGGGAATATTTCCCGGAAATTCCCAAGTACGTGCGGCCGATCACCGTACGTCACCTTGTGCACCACACCAGCGGTTTGCGCGACATCTATACACTAATGTCTTTGGCAGGGATTCGCCTTGAGGATGTTTTCACTGACGAGCAAGCGATCGAACTAATCGCGGCACAGCGAGAAACTAACTTCGAGCCGGGCAGCGAATATCTGTACAGCAATTCCGGATATTTCTTACTAGCGCAACTTGTTGAGCGTGTTTCCGGCAAGACGCTTCGGGAATTTGCGGAGGAAAAGATTTTTGCCCCTCTCGGTATGAAGGACACACACTTTCATGATCGCCCGGGCCACATCGTAGGTCGCCGAGCGATCAGTTATCAGGATTCCGATGTTGATGAGCACCAAGAGTTTCAAGTTAGTTACCTAGGCAACTTTGACAAGGTCGGAGCGGGTGGTCTGTACACTACCGTTAGGGACCTGCTGCTGTGGGATCGCAATTTTTACAGTGGTGATGTTGGCGCCAAACCTTTTCTTGACCTGATCCATACACGCGGCGTCCTCAACGATGGTTCAGAAATTACTTATGCCTTTGGGCTGACCGTAGATGAGTATCGTGGCAGCAAGACGGTTAGTCATGGTGGTTCGATGATGGGGTTTAAGGCCGCCTACCTGCAGTTTCCTGAGCAGCGTTTTTCTGTGATTACGACCTGTAATCTCGGTTCCATCAATCCGATGCTTCTTGCGCAGCAAGTTGCCGATGTGTATCTCGGAGACCAGCTAGCCCGAGCAGTACCGAGCAGCACAACCATGCGGCGTAGTAACTCTTCGACAGCTTCTGAGCCCTTTGACAATGATGAGATCGTTGGGCTTGTTGGGACCTTCTACAGCGATGAACTTGATGTTAGTTACGAACTGGCTGTCGAAAATGGTCAGTTATGGCTTCGTTTGCGCAACACACCACCGCTTCTTCTCCGAAAGTTGGAAGACGGCCAGGCTCGTGCCGGCCCCTTGAACCTTACTTTCGAGCACGATGCTGCCGAGATGGCAAGCGCTTTTACGGTCAACGCTGGCCGGGTGACCAACATTCGCTTCAAGCGCCGGTGATCATCTAGTTAGTACATCACACACGGAGCCAGCTTCGTTGGCCTCCTTGAACTCGGTGACTAGGTATCAGACTGTAAATCCGTTGCTCTAGAAACTTTTTACCGGTACGCTCTGGGATCGATTTTCCCAGTACAACGAGGTGCACTTTGAAGAGACTTACCATTGCGATCGTATCGCTGCTTGTCATCGTTTTCTTTGTGCCGTTGGCCGAGGCTCAGACTGGCTTTAGTCGTTCCGTCGCGGTGAGTGGCAACGAAGTTTTCATTGGAGAACCAGGTAACAACGTTCCCTCTGGCTTTGTCTATATCTACCGGAACCAGAATGGGACCTGGGTCGAAGTCATGGCGCTGACCGCCGCCGATGCCACTGACGGTGATGGCTTTGGTACCGCTGTGGTTGCCAACGGTGACGAACTTTTGGTCAGCGCTGTCAGGGCTGGTCAGGGCGTCGTCTACATATTCAATCGCGATGGGCGGTCCTGGGTCCAAACGGGGACAATCGCCGCCGCCGCTAGTAACACGGATGAGAGCTTCGGTAGCTCGTTGGTACTAGTTGGTGACACTCTCTATGTTGGGGCGAGCGGAGCGAACTCGAACCAGGGTGCAACCTATGTTTTCGAGCGACAGGGTAGTAGCTGGGGTGAAATTGGTCGCTTGGAAGGTGACGCGCCGGAAGCGGCGCCCGAGGATGCGGAGCCGCAGCCACGGCGCCGTCGTGGCCCCGTTGGCCCGCGCTTCGGAAGCGCGATCGCTGCCGAGGGTGACTACGTTCTAATCGGTGCCCCCGGTACCAACCGGGGGGCGGGGGTCGTCTACGGGTTTCGTCGTGACGGCGACTCATTCGAACGCATCGTCAAGTTTCCTGAGGAGGGCACTGCAGGCGCCGGGTTCGGGGGCGCGATCACGATGTACGCTGGTTCAGCGCTGATCGGCTCTTCCGGTGCCAACGGGGGTGTTGGATCAGTGGCCGTGTATTTGTTCGATGAAGAGTCGGAACAGTGGAACAGTAGCCTGAGTCTGCAGCCTTTTGATGCCACCTCGGGTGTAGGCTTCGGCTCGTCTATCGTGGCGGCTGGCAATGAGATCTTCATCGGTGCCCCAGGATCTGGTGGAGGCGGAGCGATTTACCGTTTCGATAGCCACGACACAGGAAATGGCCAGATCAACGTTGGCGGCGTATCTAAAGTGGGCCCAGGGAGCCTAAGCGGCCGAGCGCAGTTTGCCAGCACGCTAGCATTCAATGGTGATGTGATGGTTGCTGGCCTGCCAGGTGACGACCGCGGTTCCGGGACTGCGATGATCATGACGCGTGGCTACAACGGCTGGAACCATACTAAGGTGTTGAGCGAGAGGAAGGGCTTGCCTGCACTAACTGGTGAGTTGATGGAGTGCACGGATGGAATGATCGACCGCTACCCATGCAAGGGCGTCGATATCCTCTCGTTCTTACCGATGCGGGATATGGGTGGTGGCCGTGGGATGACCACCAACGACATCTGGGGCTGGACCGACCCGGAGACCGGCAGAGACTATGCACTTGTCTGCATGACCGAAAAGATGTCGTTCGTCGATGTCACCGACCCTTATAATCCGGTCTTCGTCGGAACACTGGACATGCACGAGGGCGCGCGCCCAGCCACCTGGCGCGATGTCAAGGTGCGCGCCGACCATGCCTACATTGTCTCCGATGGTGCTGGCGAGCATGGTGTGCAGGTGTTCGATCTGACCCGGTTACGTGAGTTCGCTGGAGAGGCGATTGTTTTCGACGAGGACGCCCACTATGGGTTGATCGACAGCGCCCACAACATTGTAATTAACGAAGACTCAGCATTTGCGTTTGTTGTCGGTGCTAGCGGTGGTGGCGAGACCTGCGGCGGCGGGTTACACATGGTCAACATTGAGGACCCACAGCAACCGGCGTTTGCCGGCTGTTTCGCCGACGTCACCACGGGCCGACGCGGCACCGGTTATTCGCACGACGCGCAGTGCGTCATCTACAACGGTCCTGATACCCGCTACACGGGACACGAGATCTGCTTCGGTTCCAACGAGACGGCGCTGTCGATCGCCGACGTTACCGATAAGCGAAACCCCGTGGCGGTCGGCATGTCGACGTATCCAAACGTTGCCTACACCCATCAGGGCTGGCTGACCGAGGATCACGAATACTTTTACATGAACGACGAGGGGGACGAGCCGCAAGGACTGGTGGAAGGTACACGCACACTGGTATGGGATGTCCGCGAGCTTGATGATCCGGTGCTGGCTGGTGAGTACATCGCTGATGTTACGTCGACTGACCATAACCTCTATGTGGTCGACGACCTCATGTATCAGAGCAATTACGACGCCGGTTTACGTATCTTCGATGTGTCGACCCCCGAGGACCCCAAGGAGATCGGCTACTTCGACACTAGTCCTGAGGGGATGTCCGGTGCGAGTTCGTGGAGCAACTATCCTTTCTTCGAATCGCGCGTTGTGATTTTTACGTCTGGCCGTTCAGGTTTGTTCATTGCTAAGTTGCGCGACGACGCCAGGTAAACGGGCACCGAATCAACATCGTGAGCCCCGTTCTCTTTTGGGACGGGGCTTCGTGTCTGTGGATAAGCGGTTTGTGATTTCAGCATGAGATCGCTTGTGGAATTTGAGCGCGCCACCCTGGCGCATCGGCCAACGGCCCTCGAGCCGATGCCGAACATCAGCGTCGATCTAGGCGGCCCGGATGTGTGGGTCAAGCGCGACGATTGCACAGGTTTGGGGATGGGAGGCAACAAGGCACGGCAGCTCGAGTTCTACTTCGGAGATGCTCTGGCCCGAGGTGCCGACACCGTCCTGATTACCGGTGCCGTGCAATCAAACTACGTCCGAGCCACTGCCGCTGCGTCTGCCAAGCTTGGTATGGGCTGCGAGATCCAGCTTGAAGAGCGTGTCGAAGGTATGGATGAGACGTATCGGCGTTCCGGGAACGTTCTTCTCAATCAGCTCTTCGGCGCCCGACTGCACAGCTACCCCGAGGGGGAAGACGAGACCGGCGCCGATGCTGAGCTTGATGCAATAGCCGAGCGTCTGCGCAGCCAGGGAAAGACCCCCTACGTTATTTACCTATCCGAGGGACATCAGCCACTTGGTGCCCTTGGGTACGTTGAGGCTGCCGGGGAGATTCTCGAACAGGCAGCCGTTCTCGGGGCCGATTTCGACGCCATCGTTGTTCCCAGTGGCAGCGGCGCGACCCACGCGGGGTTGCTGGTTGGGTTGCGTGCTGCCGGATCTAAGGTGCCAGTCCACGGTATCTCGGTGCGTCGCGATGCTAAGAGCCAGGCGGCGAGAATTCTCCGCACAGCGCGCGCCACTGGAGAGGAACTCGAGGTGGCTCACGTGGTGGATGAGACGGACATCGTCGTACATGACGACTGGCTGGCGCCAGGCTATGGGCATCCCTCTGAGGACACGTTGGAAGCGATAAAGATCGCGGCACAGCGCGAAGGTTTGTTGCTCGATCCGGTCTATTCTGGCAAGGCTTTCGCGGGCCTTATCGGTCTCGTTCGCCGGGGTGACCTGGAGCCGAACGACACGATTCTGTTTGTCCACACAGGCGGGACCCCTGCACTGTTTGGCTACGCCAATCTACTTGGTGACATCTGATGCCAGCAGGCTTGCCGGTAGCGAAGGGGCTTGTTACAATAAACGCTATTGAGTCTCAATCTCAATTACGCTTGAGTAAAATAGCCTGAAGGGTTTTCGGAACGCACCGAACACGTCATCATGGTTTCGCCCATCCCCACAAACCGTTGCGAGGCATCAAACTGGTCGGAGGAATTCAGATGATCCATACGCGAGTCGTTTTCTTGGCGCTCATCGCAGTGTTCGCCGCAGTGGGAAGTTTTGCCCAGGTAGGTACTAACAACAGCGTGCTGAACCCGAACCTCGCCAGCGCAGACGAGCTGCAGGCGGCACCGCACATCGATTCAACGATCGCGCAGGCCATCATCGCCGGCCGGCCATACTTGACCGCCACAGCGCTTGACGCGACGTTGAGTGCCGCTACGCTGTCCGACCAGCAACGGACTGAGGTCTTCGTGAATCTGTTTGTACCGATCAACCTCAACACCGCCAGCGAAGAAGAGATGATGCTTGTACCAGGCGTCGGTGGGCGGATGGCGCACGAGTTCGACGAGTATCGCCCCTGGGAGGGTGGGATTCTGCGTTTCCGGCGTGAGATCGGCAAATACGTTGACGACGACGAGGTCGCGCGGCTTGAGAAGTACGTCTTCGTGCCGATGGACCTAAACGCGGCATCGAGCGAAGATTTCCTGACCATCCCGGGCGTCGGCAACCGTATGGTGCACGAGTTCGAGGAGTACCGGCCGTACGTCAACATGGCGCAGTTCGAGCGGGAGATCGGCAAGTACGTCGACGAGAATGAGGTTGCACGGCTCGCCCGCTACGTATACATCGAGCAGTAATTGATATCGGACGCTAACGGCGCGGAACACCGAACAATTGGGATGTTCCGCTGCCTGATCCTTGCGATCCTTCTTTTCGGCATGCTCGGAGTGCTGGCCGAACTCTATCTGATAGAGCACAACGAAGACTGGTGGCAGCTGGTGCCGATGTATCTACTGGTGGTTGGTCCGTTGGCGGTTGTCTGGACGATGGCCAGGCCAGCAGCGGCGAGCCTGCGCAGTTTTCAGCTTTTGATGACTCTATACGTGATCGCAGGCATCATTGGCATTTATCAGCACTACACTGGAAACGCTGAATTTGAGCTTGAGATGTACCCGTCACGCGCTGGCTTCGAGCTGTTCTGGGAATCACTCAAAGGAGCGACGCCAGCCCTGGCGCCGGGGACCATGACTCTGTTCGGTCTGCTGGGCCTGGCGTCAATCTTTCGCCATCCGCAGTTGGCGTCAAAGAAGATGCCGATGGAATAGTACGGTTCGCTATGGCCTCTGATCCTGAGCTACCGAGCCTCATCCCGGTCGACCAGACCGAGCGCATCAATTCGCTCGACGTGCTGCGCGGTTTCGCCTTGCTCGGCATCCTGGTGATGAACATCCAGGCATTCTCGATGGTCGGCGCGGCGTACATGAACCCGACTGCCTATGGCGATCTCACCGGTGCTAACTACTGGGTCTGGTACGTTAGCCACCTGTTATTCGATCAAAAGTTCATGGTCCTGTTCTCGGCGCTGTTCGGTGCTGGCATCGTGCTGATGTGGCGACGCGCCGAAGCAAAGAGCCGTCGGGCGACGGGGCTTCACTACCGGCGCACCTTCTGGCTCATGGTGTTCGGCCTTGTTCACGCCTACGGGGTGTGGGCGGGCGACATCCTGTTTGTCTACAGCCTCTGTGCCCTGTGGGTGTTCTGGCTCAAGCGTCGTTCGCCCAAGGCACTGATCATCATCGGGGCGATCGCCCTGATGGTCTCGCCGGTACTAATGATGACAGCTGGGCTGTCGGTACAATGGTGGCCCCAAGAGGACGTTGAGCAAATGATGGTTGGTTGGCAGCCAACGCCGGAACAAATTGCCGAGGAGGTTGCCAACTACCAGGGGGGCTGGTCCGATCAGGGGCGCAGCCGGGTGAAGGTCGCTGTCGGGACGCACACGGAGGCGTTCATTTATTGGGCCTTCTGGCGTGCCAGCGGCCTCATGATCGTCGGCATGGCGCTGTTCAAGATCGGTTTCTTCAGCGCCGAGCTATCTGATCGGATCTACAAGCGGTGCATCGGGATCTCGTTTCTCGGCTTGCCCATCCTTGTGTACAGCGTGCACCAGAACTTCGCCTCCGCGTGGAGTATTGAGCGCTTCTTCTTCAGCCAGGTGTACAACTACTTCGCCAGCCTGCTCGTAAGCCTTGGGTATGCGAGTGCCATCATGCTGATCTGCAAGTATGGCCTGTTGACCAAAGTAACTTCGGGGCTGGCCAACGTCGGGCGCATGGCTCTGACCAACTATTTGTTGCACACCATCATTGCCACGACGATCTTCTACGGCCATGGGCTTGGCTACTTCGGGCAGGTCAGCCGGGCCGGCCAGATTTTGATTGTGTGTGGCATCTGGGCGTTTCAGATTCCGTTTTCGGCCTGGTGGCTGAAGCGCTTTCGGTTCGGACCGTTTGAGTGGCTCTGGCGGACGCTATCCTACATGAAGCAACAGCCACTGATGCGATAAGAAACGCGAATCCTACTGGGTCATATACAGAGCGTTGAAGAACAACTTGAACGTACCCTGCGTCTGTGCCCGGTGCTGCACGCGGAAGCCATACATCACGATTTTGCCGTCGTCGTAGTCGACCTCGATGACAGCGCCGCGGCCAGCCAGGAACTCATCGCCGAGCATTTCGCCGGACGCCAGCACACGGCCCTCAGACGGCCAGGTGGCGACGACTCGCATATTGCCCGCCGCCGCGTCCCAACCGTCTGGCTCGTAGGCTCGGCCGCCGCCGAAAAACGCGAAGGCTTCTTCCTTCATTCCATAGCCGAGCGGGTGCTCGTTGTTGACATCGAGCTTCAAGACCGCTGGCGGTAGGTAAAAGTCGGGTTGCTGCAGGCCCTGTAACGCGTCCTTGACTGGCACATTGAAGTGTTCGAACACAATTTGGTCCGAGCGTTCAAAGGTCAGCAGCGTGCCACCCTCTTCGACAAACTCGATAATTGCCTCGATGCCCTCGTCGCCGACGCCGCCGGCGTAGGGCTCCATTATGCGCTCCTCGGAAATGCCGTTGATCAAGGTCCGAGGTTGCACGCCCTGCGGGATGATCAGCACGTCAAAGTTGACGCCGAGGCCCCCCTCGCGAATACGGGCATTGTCTACGCTCTGGAACGGAAAGCCGTAATTCTCCAGCGTCAATCGTGTCCAGCCCTCGTCCATCGACGCCTGCCAGGGCTTGTATAAGCCAATGCGGGCGCCGGAAATCTGTACCGGTATGTCGCTTCCCGAGCCTTCCGGATCGATGAACACGGGCACGCGCATCTCCGATGCGATCTGTTGCATCCGGTCAGCGATCTCGGGCGTCCGCCTTGAGACCATGAAGGTGCCGGCTGGTAGTTCACCGGCTTCGACGGTTAGTGGCCCTGAGCTTCGATAGACCTCGACGCCTTCGGCAAGCAGCTGGTTGACGGCAACGTAGCTTTCGTTGATCCGCGGATCGAGCGCGTAACCGCTACTTGCTCGGTTAGGGATCTCCGGCATCGGCGGCACTGCGGTGCTGATTGTTGTGGTGGTGACGTCGAACTGCGTATCGACGCGAGCGACGTCGACGCCCATCTGCATCGACATGGTGTAGGCGGTGGAATCGTAGCGTCT
>UINC01002122.1_pt1 | contig 11595 bp, 9 predicted proteins | sample 5385821 | NCBI WGS metagenome assembly UINC01 (sample SAMEA4666929, study PRJEB26691) | marine metagenome | isolation source: Pacific Ocean | place: Pacific Ocean | collected 2011-10-13 | reverse complement strand
GTACGGCCATACGGACGGCAGCGTCCCGCACAGGGACGCACTGTAGAACCACCGACAAGCTTCCGAACATTAACCGCTGAACTCGTCGCACCAAGCACGTAACACCTGTCGATCCTGTCGGTCGCGCTCTATGTAGCGGGCTATCGAAAAGAGCAGCCACCTTCACGTCGACCAACGGCATCGAGAAGCGTTTGTCAAACGCGAAACGATGCCAAGCACTAACCCTCGAGTTCGTCGACAATCACCTGAATATTACGTTTAACCGCGGCTGCACCGGGAGCGTCGTAATCGTTGTACTTTGCGGGCACCGTCCAGGCATCCCCGATTTCATCCACTGACCGACCCGCTGCGCGCCCAACCCGCACCATCTCCAGAAAATCTCGATTGAATGCGGCCCATTCGTTCAAGTCGTCCCAACTGGCTTGCGGGCCATGACCGGTAACGATCGTGTCCACGTCCGGAATGGTGTCGTGTGCCTTCTGCAATGTGTCCGGAATTGCCACCCCGCTTCCACCATTCGCTGCGTCCAAAAACGGCACCCGCTTGCCTAGAAAGGCATCGCCAGCGTGCAGCGTCCGTAAAGACGGGAAGACTACCCATGCATCGCCACCCGTGTGGGCGGGTCCGAAATAGTACAGATCGACTTGGTCGTCACCGCTACCGAGTGACATCCGGTCAGTGAACGTACGTGTTGGCAAACCGCGACCATTTGCCCCTTCGAATACGTTCACCGGCGGCTCAGTCCGCCCAGTATAGGGGCGCATCGCCTCCATGTTCGTCTTGGTCGTTTCGTGCGTTACGAATTCCACGCTGGCGGGAAACGCCACATTGCCGCTCACATGGTCCGCGTGACTATGAGTGTTAATCAGCGTCGTGATTGGGTTGCTCGTTAACGCCCTGATTTGTTCGAGGATTGGCTCACCCCATCCTGGGTTTTTCGTATCGACGACCACCACGCCATCTGTCGTAATGAAGACGGCTGTGTTGCCCCCGCCCCCCTCGCCACGTAGGACAAACAGATTGTCTTCAAGTCGTTCAGCCTCGATAACCTTCACCCGATCTTGAGCGGTTACGAGGCCGAGACAGAGCAAGCTGACGATCAAAAGCACGGCGGTACGTTGCATGCGGTCACTCCCTGTTCATTATTCCTTGCCAGTCAGACGCAAATCCCACCAGCCACAACCACGATAACCATCCTGTCGCGGTGCCGCGCCGGCACCGACGTCACGGGTCAAGAGGTTTTCGGCTCGCGTGGGCAGTCCTTTCATTCTCAATCGATCCGGGTCCACTTCACAGTGCGGCCCAACAGACGTATCCCGATCCACCCGCGCACCTTCAATACGCCCGCCTCCAACTCCAAATCAGCTTTGTACTGCTTCCCGTTCTCTGGATTATAGATGCGGCCGTGCTTCCATTTCTGATCGTCGAACACGAAATTCACGATCAAATCTGTGCCGAGCAGGGGGCGTCCTCGAAGGGCCGGGTCAGGGTTCTTTGCGTCGAGGCCGCCAGCCGGTGGCTCGTCGTAGAACCGAGTGAATTTACCGTGATACTTACCGTCGCGTTCGTAAACCTCCACGTGGGCTCCATCACCGGTGTCCCATACACCCACAATGTTCCCGGGAAGTTCCTCCCCCACTGCCATGAGCGGAACCACGCCCATGACGACGACCAGCGACCTAAGTACTCTGCAAGCCTGCCTTGCCATGCGGCGTTCGTTCGCAATCACAATGTGAAACGCTGATCCTACCGTTAGCAAGAAAATGCTTCAACGCGCTGGCGGCCTTCGGAAAAATACACGAATCGAAATCCTGCGCCAATCTTCGTCACGCTCCAAACGCTTAGTCGCGACCTAGTTCTACTGTTGTCCTATGAACGAGCGGCGACTTATTATTGGCCAACCCGATGGCATCGTAACCAAACGTTCCATTGTTCGTGCGTCGCATTACGCATTTGAGGAGATTGGGGCATGAAGGGACGGCTGCTTAAATCGCTCGGTGTGTTCTTAGGTGTCGCCACCGTTTTTATAGTGCTCCAGTTCACCGTTATCCCTTCTGGGGGCCAAACCGAAGACACCAACGAATGGGGACAGCCCAACCTGGACGGCATTTGGCTCGACGTCTACGCCACACCTTTTGAGCGGGCACCAGAACTAGGCGACCGAGAGTTTACGACCCCTGAAGAACGAGCCGCACGGGACCAAGCCCTGAGCAGTAGCACGGGGCGTGACCGGCGCGGACCTCCGGGGAGTCCGCAGGACGTGTCTGGCGCCTACAACGCAGTCTATACATCAGTAAAACCGACAGGGCCACGCACATCGCTTGTGGTCGATCCGCCGAACGGAAGGGTTCCGGCCTTGACACCTCAAGCTGAACAGGACGGGGAGCGCCGGCGCGAGTGGCGTGTCATGCTCATGAGGAACACCCCCACCTGCGAACAAGAGGCGCCAGCCTGTGAGGGGGGTCCGTATGGCCCCCCTTCCCCTCGCCGGTTCGATGTTCCACCCTTTTACAACACGCTTCGTATGAACCGCCATGGCGGCCCCGAGGACCAGAGTTTGGGGGACCGCTGCATGCTCGGCGCCACACCGGATTTCAATGGTTTTCGACGCATCACACAAGGCGAGGATGCAATGGCGATAGGCTACGACACTGGACAGGGTCAAGGATTCCAACGCGTTGCCTACCTAACCGGAACCCATCCGGCGAAACAGGTCCGTCTCCGTCACGGTGACTCCCGTGGGCGCTGGGAAGAACGTACTCTTGTGATCGAAACGACCAATTTCTCCCCAAAATTTCCATTTCGTGATTCGAGCGCCAATCTGACGCTCATCGAACGCTATACACGAGTGGACACAGACACGCTTGAGTATGAAGTAACGGTTGAGGACCCAACCGTGTGGGTTGCACCATGGACCGTCCGGCAGGAACTGCAACGTCAGAGCGATCAGCAGAACCGGATCTACTACGAACCGAGATGCCACGAAGGCAACTATGGCCTGGCTGCGATGTTCATCGGTGCGCGTCTTCGTGAGGCGGAGTTCTCCGAGGGCCGTGGTCCTGACCCCTTCTCCTTGGACACCACCACAGGCGGTGGCGGCGCGCGGTAGCAGCCTTGGTTACGTTCTGTCTACGGTTGGCATCTTACGATACGACGCCGGCAGCCAGCGCATGGTCGATCTTGGGTGCTCCAACAAAACTCCGTTGACCGAAGAGCCAGTTCCCACGGCTGGCCGTTCCGCCGGGCCACGCGGCCCTCTCCCAGGGGGTAACTACCGCCGCTGGCACCTTAGCCTAGTCGACCATTCCGCATAGCGTCACCGAGTGAGCGCCTGAAACATCACCACGCCAGCTTCAGCGCAGGACTACGCCGTCAAGATCCAAAACGATCGTTCCTGTCAGATCGCCTGCTTCAAGGACCCCGTCGTAGAGCTCCAGAAACAACCGTCCCTCGAAACCGCCAAGCGTGGTATCGGCACCCTTGATCACGAGATCGAGATCTATCTCCCTTGGGGCTCTGATGTCATAGTGCACACGAGAACGCGCCGCTCCATACACTGAGCGAACCCGAACCGAACGCCGACTCCCTCTGACCTCAACGGTCGTTCCCTCCACGGAGCGTCGTCCCTCGTCCGCGTCAGCCCCCACGGGCGGTTCTATGCGCGCTCGAATATCAACTGTCGGCTGGTCCCATGACGACAGCCGTACCGTGCCTTGTCCGGTTTCCAGCGCAAGTCGACCCAAGGGCTCCAGAGCAGCGACTGTTTCGAACACCTTGTCCTGTGCGCTGACCACCACACTCCCGGCCAGCACCAAGGCAAGAGAAAACGATATCCAGTATCGGAGGGCCATGCCGTCAATAAACAACGTTCAGGAATACCCAAAGAGAGCGCAAAGGGCGACCTCGAGGCCCCCGGCGAGCAGCGATCTAAATGGTCGCAACCTCAGCGGGGCTCAGCAACAGTATCAACACCAGGCCTGGCCAGTTCCCATGGTGCTCCGGTACCTGAGGACCCGAGAAACAGTTTGGTTCCATCCGCTAGCGTAATGTCACGCCCATTGGCCCGGTTCGTTCCATCTTTCGCTTGGTATCCGTCCACAAGGACGTCGGTCCCAGGCAGAAGTGACCGCCTCGTGAAACCCCGCCTGAACAGTACATTTGGGGTGCCGGCCTCAAACGCCCAGTTCTCTGTTGTGCCGTCATCTTTCTCCACGTCAAGGTGGATCCAGACGTGCGGATTAATCCACTCCACCTTCGTGACCGTACCGTTAAATTCAACGGGACGTTCCGCATCGAACTCAGCTGCAAACGCGTGGTGCGCCGTCACTTGCACCGAAGTCACTGCCAGCCACACGCCAATCCCAGCAACTGCACCTACGCTGCCAACCACTTGTCTCACGCTCATCGGTCGTAGCCTCCCTCTTGCTGGTGCTCTCCCGTCACGCATCCGTTACCTTCGGTACCACTCGTGAAGCAGATCTCCGGGCGGGACTTTACGCGTGATTTCCACAATCATAGTCTCGCCTTCCCAACGCTCGACCAATTGCTCTCGACGTAAATGGCCGTACATGAATTCTTCGGCGAACTCGATACAGGGATAGTCCAGGACGGTCGCATTCTCGTCCAGGCGCCGATACAGCGGCATGGCGATGGTCCAAGGCTCCGTGTAGGTATCCGGATCGGTAATGGTGACCTCATACCAGATCGCGTCCGGCGTCATCGGCGTGAAACGCTCGGTCAGGCGCAAGGCTTCCCCTTGAAAATTCCCAGCCCGATCGAACCAGTTTTTGCCATTAAACTCCGTTACCTCAACCACCAAGGTCTGTCCTTCCCAACGTCCAACCGAGTGACCCATGTAGGTATAGTCGGGAGGGCCGGTGACCTCATTTAAATGAATCACTCGTGCCGCATTCGAAAACCCGAACGTCATGTGGATCTTGTCGGTGCCCTGGACGATTTGAAACGGATAGGGCATGTACATGGCGCGCGGAATCCCTGGTAGGTAACATTTGAGTTCCGGGTCCCGGTCGATCCAATTCTCGGAGTTCTCTTCCTTAATCAGGAGTGCTTCTGGCCTGTAAGGAATGCGACCGTCACCTTGAACGACCCCCATTGAACCCGGCACCCCAGCGGCCGCACCAAGCGCAACCACCGGTGCCGCCGGCACCTTGGCATACTCATAGGAATAGACCCCCGCTTGCATCACCATGCCCGGGCGCGCCTCGTGAGCCTCCAGGTCCCAATGGGCCTCGTTGTTGGCCTGCCACACACCGTTGAAGTTTGGTCGACCATCGGGGGTCTGCGCCGGACGCGTTTGCTCGCCCTGCGCTTGACCGACCGTACCGACCATCGTGACACCAACAACGGCACCCACAGTGGCGGCGGCAAGCGCCGTGACGATCGTCGAGCCTCTGTACCAGTTTCCCATCATCGCTCCTTCGCTCCCGAGAACTACTAACCGTCGATGGCGACTTCGCTACTCAAGCCCCTGCACGCAGGTGGCCGTATCCATGGAGAATGGATTCGGACCTCGGCCTTCAGCGAACGCGTCTTCATCCACACGCCGGCCAACCAGCAGCGCAGGCAGCCCATAGTTCCCTTCGTGGCAGCGCGGCTCATAGTAGATCCGGTTCTGTTCGTCACTCTGACGCTTGAGTTCCTGACGAATGGTCCATGGCGCCGTCCACACGGTTGGATCCTCAATCGTCGCCTCGTAGTCGAGGGTGTCTTCGTCAATGCGCGAATACCGCTCAACTAGCCGGCGATTCTCACCTGACCCACGGAAGGGAAATTTCGAAGAAAAATTTGTGGTCTCGATGACGAGCGTTTCGCCCTCCCAGCGGCCACGTGAATCCCCGTGCCGCAACCGAATGTGACCTGCTGGATGAGTTCCGTCCAGGTAAATGACGCGCTGAAACCCTTGGCCCTGACCAGTGTCATACCCCATCGCGATCGCATCCTCACCCTGCACAATGCGACGAAACCCGTTGAAGTCCGGTGTTCGCCCAGTCATGCACCGGTCACCCAGACTCTGATCCTCAGGCCCATCGTGTCGGTTCATGCGGCCTGTGTTGTAGAAAGGCGCAACATCGAACCTGCGCGGCGAGGGCGGACCATACTCCCCCCCGGCGCAACCTCGTGCACCAGACCTGCAGGTCTCGGTGTTTTGCAAAAGCATGAGGCGCCAGTCTCGTTGGACCTCGTTCGCTCGCTGCGCCTCGGCGGTGAGAGGCGGGATGCGTCCGTTCGGCGGGTCAACCACAAGCGACGTGCGTGGCCCCGCGGGTTTTGCCGACGTGTAGACCGCGTTGTATGCACCGGCCACATCTCGCCGACCGTCGTCTCCCCGTCGATTGCGCCCCTGACTCCCCATTCGAGCCTGGTCCCGCGCAGCCCGCTCTTCTGCGGTAGCCAACTCGCGGTCGCCGAGTGCAACCGGCCGTTCGAAGGGTGTGGAGTAAACATCGAGCCAGATGCCCTCCAGATTCGGACGCCCCCACGGGGTCACGCTCTGACCCTGTCCCCCCAGCAACCCTGTGGCCAAAACCACCATGAGGGCTGAGAGCGTCGTCGCTGCCCCGAAAGGTCCCAGCAGTCGTCGCGTCATCTCGATACCTCCAAAAGCCGAGCCGTGTCCAAAACTACGGTCTAGAATAGCGGCCCGCTCCTTGGGCAACATGGACCTGTTGCCGATTCGATCTTCGAATTCATTGAACTATACGGCCGCTTCCCAACGCTGTCAAAGGGACCGTAAGGCACGAACTACCTACCACCCGAATCTAGTCTCCACCGCTTTCAGCAAGCTGTTCACAAGCGCCCTCCCAACCCTGCCCGCAGGCCTGTGCCAACAGATCTGCCGACGACAAATCGTCCAGTGGTCCCTTGGTCCCGCGCAGGATTATCGGGTAGTCGTGTAGCGTTGGCGACGCACGCTCACGGGGCTCAGCCCCGGTCTCTAGGCTCGTGAGATTCTGACAACCTGGAGCAAAACCGTCGCCGCAACTGCGTTCTAGCAACTCCACAACATCCGCGCGGTAGAATCGGGGTGTCTCCTCCGCCTCCAGAGCCAACACGAAGTGCAACAAACCCGCTTCGTTGCATGCCCACGCCGAACCGTTCCTGCAGAACCTGAAGTGCATGTCTCTGAGGTATCGGCACGCGCCTGGTCGGTCGTCGCGACACGCCTCTTGCCAGAACGGGACCCACTGTCCCGGATGCCGGTCCCCAATCCCCTGGACCGCACTCATGCTCGCAAACACGGCTCCCCAGGCCACCATATAGGCAAGATTTCGCTGTCGCGGACTCGCGCCGCCGACATGGGCCGTCCAGCTCCTGGAGCTTGGCACACGCCCACGCAACCATTGCGAATCGGCGACGCGGTCGAGTGCCTGGATCGAAAGATTCAACACCGGTACTTGTAACAACTTGTCGTAGAACGGCGGTAGGCCGAGACGCGAAAGCAGCGCATACAAGACCACCGTGCTCAACCCGTAGAGCACACCAAATATGATTCTCCCCACCTCCGTCCGAGGCGCCGTGGACGGATCCGTGAACAAGAGCTGCATACCCAAAAACACGGCAATCGGAATGTAGGAATCGTAGAAAAAATACACACCGGTCGCTGCAAAGTAGGCCAGGCCAAATAAATAGGTGGCCAGCACCGCAGACAGCGTCATCGACGCCACCCCAAAGAGGTACTGCCCAGGCAACGCAACTAAAAACAGCACTAAATAGATGTGTGGTGGAAAAAACTGCGAGGTCGCGATGTCCTGGCCCCACGTGAGATCACTCGTCCCAGTAGCAATCAGCGCCACGGAGAACACCGCGAGCGGCAGCGACGATGGATTGAAGATGTGAACGCGCTGGCCTCCCTTGCTCCACTGGAGGAATTCCTTCGCCAAGAACCCGACCCCCACGAGCAGAAATTGCAGATAGAACCAATTGTCTGTAAACCAGAGAAACAGGTTAATGCTGAAAATGACCGGAAACGGTCCGAGTCCAAGCACGAAGAGGTCCCGCCGTGACCAGCTGAGGAGCATCGTGAAGGCGTACGCGAACACCAATTGAGCAGCAATGAGGAAGGCAGAATCGTAGAGCGGGCTCCAGAACCAACCCCAATAGATGAAAAAGGTGGCCTGCGCCACGGCCTGAACACAGTGTTGGCTTCGAAATGAAATACCTAACCGAAAAATGCGCCCGCCACGCTGTGCCAAGCCAAACAGGATGCCATTCCAAACAAGCAGCACCGCGCCGGGTCCCAGAAATGACCATTGGAACGCTGGGCTCGCCCGAACTACGTCAAGAAACCCAAAGCCGATGAGACCCAGTGCGAAGACAGCCACCAGACCACCGGCTTGTAGAGGTGAGACCTGCATCACGTGACGTGCAGCGGGGTCGCCGGACCGCGCGGACCACACCGGACTCTCAGGTGAGACTGCCACGCCGTCAGTTCACGCAGCCGTGACAACCACGAACAGAAACCAATACATATCCGTCAGCTGCACCGAGCCTACTGTTGGCACACCACAACTAATCCGACGCAGACGATGCCCGAAGGCTACCTAGAACTCCCTCACGTCGAGGGGCTCCACACACGGGGGATCGGCTCACGGCAGCGCGAAGGCCATGAGCTCACCCTGATATGTCCGTCCACCCACCGCCAAAACCAAGTATTGCTTGCCATCGAGCATGTATGTCATCGGCGAACCGGTTTGCGCTGCAGGAAGAGGCACGGCACCACGCTCTTGGCCAGTCGCCTTGTCGTAGGCGCGAAGCATCGCGCCACGCGCCCCTGACGGGGTGGTGACAACGCCCCCTTCCCCACTGATCACCAAAGACTTCGTTGTTAACGTACCGATACCGCCAGAACTACCACCAGCGCCCCCCGTGCGGCCGGTCCGCGGGACGTCGAGCCCCCTCAGCGCCGGATGATTCCTGACGAAATCGGGCGTCTCGCCGTGGGCGACCTGCCAAACAATCTCCCCCTTGTTTAGATCAATTGCCGTAATCCGCCCCCAGGGCGGCTTCACCACCGGCAACCCGCGGACCGTCGGCACCCGACCTCCGCGGTTGACATAATCCATGTCCGACCGGTTCGGGTCGTTGGCTAATCCGAGCGCCCGCATTAGCGTGTGGGAATACAAATACATAATGCCCGTATCAGGGTCGTACGACCCGCCCGGCCAGTTCGCCCCATTGGGCACAAACAACGTCGCCAGAAGACCGTTCGTCCCGCCGACGATAGGCGGTGTGAACACCGGACCGGTCTTGTATTGCGAGACGATCTCCAGCGCCTCAGCCCGTAGTTCCGGCGTAAAGTCGATGAGTTCGTCGAGTTCAAAACCCTGCCGTTCGAACGGGGGGGGTTTGGTGGGAAACGGCTGCGTCGGTGAATACCACTCACCCGGCACGTCCCCCGCCGGCACCGGGCGCTCCTCTATGGGCCAAACCGGCTCGCCCGTCACCCGGTCAAACACATAAACCCAGCCCTGTTTGGTCGGTTGCGCCACCGCCTGGATTTCTCGTCCATCGACCGTGAGGTCCATCAAGATCGGTGGGCAGGGCACGTCATAGTCCCAAATCGGATGATGAACAAACTGAAAGTGCCACAGTCGCTCACCGGTCTCTAAACTCACGGCGACGAGACTCTCGCCGAATAGATTGTCTCCAGGTCGGTGGCCGCCGTAGTAATCCCCCGTTGGAATCTCAACAGGCAGATACGCGATACCGAGCTCCTCGTCGACCGTCAAATTCGTCCAAACGCCCGTGTTCCCTGTGTAGACGGCAGAGTCGTTCAGCCAGGTGTCGCGTCCGAACTCCCCAGGTCGGGGAATGGTATGAAAGATCCATGTTCGTCGGCCGGTACGGACATCGAAACCCCGGATATACCCTTTGACGTTCTCACGGCTCGGGGGTGCCCCGCCGGAACGATGCGACGCGCCAACGATCACAACGTCCCGCGCCACAACCGGAGCGCTGTTCCAGCCGATCTCGCCTGTGAGCGGATCGATAAATTGGTCATTGTTCTGCTTCAGGTCGACGATTCCTTCACTTCCAAATCCAGAAACAGGTCTCCCCGTCTTCGCATCAAGCGCAATGAGCTGATACCCGATGGTGACGACAAAAATGCGTTCGTCGCCCTCTCCGTCCGTCCAGTAAGCCACCCCACGTCCAGACATGCGGCGAATCGCATTGGTGCCGCGTTCTCCCTCGTCTAACCGATACATCCAGAGCATCTCGCCTGTCGCCGCATCGAGCGACACGACGTCGCGACGACTCCCTGCGGTGGTGTAGAGCACGCCGTCGATCATCAAAGGAGTTGCTTGATAGTTGAAGTCCGGGAACGGTCCAAGGTTACTGGTGCCGAATCGCCACACCACCTCGAGGCCTTCAAAGTTGTTCCCATTGATCTGGTCCAGTGGGGCATACCGGGTACTGCCCAGGTCGCCACCATAAGTGCGCCATTCACCACCCACCGCGCCGGATTGTGCCGATCCCGTCGATGCTCCCACGAACACAACGACCGCGAGGAGCAGCGCACGTTCACCCCAACCCGAACTCCGCGACACGGCGCGTCTCCCCTTCATCGGCGTGGTAGTAGCTCCCAATACAGGTGCCCTCCAGTGGATTCATCCCCGGCTGCTCGGGGTCGTCCTCCCAAACGCAAGATGTCCCCATCAAGCGAATAGAGCCGTACGGCGTCCGTGGGGTCCCCAGGATTCGGTCTTCCCTCTTGGTGGTGGACAACGTAGGGGGGCTCGTCGTTTTCGTGGACCGTAAACTCGCCAAAGTAGCCGCCGTAGGTGCGATAGGCCGCCAGTGCCTCCTCCGGCGTAGGAGTCGTCCCCGCGTAGGGCGTTCTTCCCTCGGCCGCCATGAGATGAACCATCATGTGACCCGTCGACGTGTAGATGATGTATGAACCAGCGCGGCTCGCGTTCGCCTCCCCATGGGCCACAACACGGCCACCGCGTTCTGTGTAGCGGTCCGTATACAGGAGTTGTCGAAAGCCAACAAATTTCTCCGCCTCAGCGGAGAGCGGCACATTCGGCAACCTCTCCCACACGATTCGCCTCCCGGCCGCATCCTTGCCGCCACTTCTGGGCGCCGGGGTCAGAATGAGCTGGTTCCCAACAAATTCGTAAAACCGCTTCGCGTCGACTTCGCCTCCGGGATTCGTCTGACCTACCCGATGGTGAACTACAAACGCGTCGTCGTCCTGATTCACCGTAAACGGCCCATAGTAGGCGGTGTAGCCACGAAGCGCCTCCCGCGCCTCCTCGGCGGTGGGTCGATTGCCAGCGAACGGTGCTCGGCCTCTCGGCATCACGTGCACACCCATATATCCGGATGCACCGTAGGTGATATACCCCATCGAATCGAAATTTGGCGTCGGTCCCCACGATCCGTCGGCGTCTTTGATCTCGCTCGTGACGAGTTTGTAGGTCCCGAGAAGTTTCTGCTGATCGCCGTCAGCCTGGGCAGAGGCCGCACCCGGCACCACTCGGGGCTTGGCAGGAGCGCCAGTGGTCCACGAACCGATCACAGCCACCCAACCCACAACCACCGTGACAACCAAGGCCCGCCTCACGTTAC
>UINC01000727.1_pt1 | contig 11617 bp, 6 predicted proteins | sample 5385821 | NCBI WGS metagenome assembly UINC01 (sample SAMEA4666929, study PRJEB26691) | marine metagenome | isolation source: Pacific Ocean | place: Pacific Ocean | collected 2011-10-13 | reverse complement strand
ATGGTTACTCCAGAATTAAAAAGGCTTTTTGAGGAGCGTAACGTTGAAGTAATTTCTGTTGAAGACGGAACCCGTGTGTTTGTAGAAGAGGTCACATCTGCAGGGCAGGAGAATCCGATTGTACTGATTGGAAATTCAATGGTGGTTCCAGGTGAACCGGAAAAAGGTATGCGAAAATGGAAAATATCCCGAAGAGTTAATTTGGAAGAAAGTCCGGTTTTTCAGGATCATAAAATTGGTAAAAATCCTGTTTTGCCTGCCGTCCATGCAATGGCTTGGATGGTTGATGTCTGCGAACAGGAATTACCCGGATTTATGCTTTCCAGCTGTGAAAATTTTAAAGTACTGAATGGAGTCAAATTTGATGAATCCCTGGCTGCCGAATACGTACTGGAACTGCAGGAAATTGAACGTTTAAACGGAAATTTTACGGATGTTGAAGTAAAGGTTTCCAGTCTCTCTGGATCTGAAAGCGGCAGCAAAAAACTTCCCCGTTTTCATTACAGTACTAAAGTTCGCATGGTTCAGCAGGTTCCGGAGGCACCGCTGCATGACCGGATCGATATGAGTAACTCACACAATCTGCCTGGTTCAACTTTTTATCAGGATGGCACTTTGTTTCATGGCCCAAAATTTCAGGGAATAGAACAGGTACTGAATATTGGTGAGCAGGGTTTGACTTTGGAATGCTGTCTTCCTGAAATTTCTGTTGCAGAACAAGGACAATTTACAGCCCGGGATTTCAATCCCTTTGCTGCAGATCTAGCTTTTCAGGCCATGTTGATTTGGGCCTGGCGTTTTCATCAATCCGGCAGCCTTCCCCTTAAAACAGATCTGCTGGAACATTTCCGCAACGTGGAACCTGCAACAAGATTTTTTCTAAGTATGAGTGTCAATAAAAGTTCTGCTTCTACTCTCAACGCAAACCTGTTTTTACATGATGAGCAGGGCTTATTATATACACGAATGTGGGGTGCAGAAGTTACTCTAAGTAAGTCCTTAAATGCATTATTTGGAAAAAATAACTAAAATAGAGTTTCAGAGTTTCAAAGTAAAAGAAGACACTAAGGCACTGAGTAAAATAGCAAAAGAAGTTTCAAGGATTCAAAGTATGGTCACGTCGTACCGTGCCCGTACTAAGTGGGCTGTTCTCGTACAAAGCTCACCGTGCCCCTACAAAGTTGGTAGCCCCGAACTCCGTTTCGGGGTTTGGTTTGTGTCGAAAATAATTGTTATTCTCGCCAAAGCGGGAATCCAGAAACTTGTAAGTGTCTGAAGCAATGGATTCCCGCTTTCGCGGGAATGACATACAAGTGTGTTATTTTTTCTTTTTAGAGGTTCTTCATACATTGACAAAAATAATTTATTGGCTAGCTGAAAAGAACAACACAGAAAGCAAATTGGAAATCAATAAATAAATGCAACCTATTGCCGTTATCGGCCTGTCATGCCTCTTCCCTGAGGCAAAAACCCCCGAAGATTACTGGAAAAATTTACTGCAGGAAAAAGATTCATGTACCTCCGCCGCTGCCGCAGACATGGATGCGGATCCGTCCCGATTTTTTGCAGAGAAAAAAGGGACTCCGGATAAATATTATTGTGCACGCGGTGGTTATATTAATGATTTTAAAATGGATCCAGATGGTTATCTACTGTCTGCAGAAACCATCGAAAAACTGGGAGCAACATTTCAATGGCCTCTTCACGTGGCTCGTGAAGCGTTGCGTGACAGTGGTTATATAGAAAACACCAAGATACTTAAAGAATGTGGCATAGTACTGGGTAACCTGTCTTTTCCAACCAAAGCATCCAATCATTTACTACTGCCTTTGTACCAAAAAGTGATTGAGCCTCATCTGCAGAAAGTGCTGAATCGTCCTGATTTCAACTTAGGTTCATTTGCTGCAGAAACAGATAATGCTCAGCTGAATTCACATATTTCCGGACTTCCTGCAGCAGTTGTTTCACAAGCATTGGGTTTGTCTGCCCGAAGTTTAGTGCTGGATGCTGCTTGTGCGTCATCATTGTATGCAGTCGCGCTTGCCTGTAATTATTTGCATTCCGGAAAAACCGATTTAATGCTGGCCGGAGCGGTAAGTGCCGCGGATCCGTTTTTTGTGAATATGGGTTTTTCGATCTTTCAGGCCTTTCCGGAATCTCCTCAGACTTTCAATCCACTTGATAATAACTCCGGAGGTTTGCTTGCCAGCCAGGGAGCAGGAATGTTTGTTCTCAAACGTTTGTGTGATGCAGAGCGTGATGCTGACAAAATTCATGCGGTAATATCCGGAATTGGTTTGTCTAATGACGGACGGGGCCAATTTGTGCTAAGTCCGAATTCCAAGGGCCAGGTTCTGGCCTATCAACGTGCCTACGAATCCTCGAAAGTTCCTCCAGAAAAAATTGACTATATCGAATGTCATGCTACTGGAACTCCTCTGGGCGACAAAGTAGAATTGGACTCAATGGAACAATTTTTTGCGTCTCCGGACCTTCCTGAAGGAAAGAAAATTAAACCGCTAATTGGTTCTGCAAAATCAAACTTGGGTCATATGCTGACTGCAGCAGGAATGGGCGGAATGATAAAAGTTATTTTAGCACTCCAACATGGAGAAATACCTGCAACCAGGGGTGTTAAAGCTGCAATGACTTCCAAAAATGGAGGTGTTTCTGAAAAACAAATCGTCCAAAAAACCGCAGTGTGGCCACACAATCGAAAGGATCGCAGGGCTGCAGTGAGTGCTTTTGGTTTTGGAGGAACAAATGCCCACCTTATTTTTGAGTCAGGAGTTAAGGCTTCTAAGCGAATTGATTTTCCAAAAACTCAAAATTCACAGATCATGGCAATTGTCGGTATGGAAGCAATTTTTGGCGGATGCAAAGGATTACATGAATTTTATCGAACGATATATGACAACAAGCAGCACTTCCGTTCTCTTCCGCCGGAGCGCTGGAAAGGTTTTGAGCAGCATCCGGAATTAAAGAATCATCCTCAGGGTGCATGGCTTGAATCATTTGAAATGGATTTTCTGCGTTTCAAATTGCAGCCCAACCCAAAAGAACGTTTGATACCTCAACAATTATTGACGCTGGAAGTAACAGACCGGGCAATTAAAAAAACAAAATTAGAAGAAGGTCAAAATGTTGCGGTACTGGTAGCCATGGAAACTGAACTTGAAATTCACCGCTTCAGGGGACGGGTTAATCTTTCTACACAAATTCAAGACAGCTTGCAAGCAGCAGGAATTGTTTTGAGTGACGAGGAACAAAAAGATTTGATCAATTTGTCCAGGAACAGTTTGCTGGAGGAAGTGCCAATTAACCGCTTTACGAGTTTTATCGGCAACATAATGGCAACCAGGATATCATCACTCTGGGATTTTTCTGGTCCTGCAATGACAATTTCAGCTGAAGAAAACTCAGTTATGAGAGCGCTCGAAGTTGCGCAAATCTTGTTACTTGAAGATAATGTTGATGCAGTAGTCGTAACAGCTGTTGATCTTGCGGGTAGTCCAGAACAAGTTTTGTTGCGTCAAAGAAATTTACCCTTGAATTCCGGTGAGGCTACGCTAAGTTTTGACAAGAATACCAACGGCTGGTTGATCGGAGAAGGGGCCGGGACGGTTATTTTAAAAAGTGTAGAATCAGCAAAAAAGGATGATGAACAAATTTTTGCAACAGTTGATTCAATAGCTTTCTCAACTGGTTTAACTCCAGAATCGGTTGAAAACGCCGCAAATCAGGCTTTAACAGAGGCAAATGTCTCGGCTGGTGAGATTGGAATGCTCGAAGTTTTCGGCAGCGGAAACACTGTTGAAGATTCCGCAGAAATGAGCGGGTTGGCTCAAGCTTATGCTAAAGTTGACGCAGGTTGTGCTTTGGGAAGCATCAAGTCAAATGTGGGGCATACTTTTGCAGCATCCGGAATGGCAAGTTTGATTAAGGCTGCGCTTTGCCTGCACCATCGTTTCATTCCCGGAGTTCCTGAGTGGAAGTCACCCAAAACAGAACTGCAGTCCGCAAAACAGTTTTATGTTCCGGTGGAATCTCGTCCATGGCTGATCCAATCGGGAATTAAACAAAGACATGCAGCCGTCAGCAGTTTGGGCATAGACAATATTTGTTCACATCTGATACTTTCGGAAGCATCACCCGAATTACGTCAAACAATTAAAGTTGCCGAATCTGGCGACTTGAATTTGTTTCTTGTGACAGGGCAGGAAAAATCCGCAATCAGAAAAGGGTTGCTTGAATTAGAAAAAGATTTACTTTCCGGCAAAGAACCGGCATCTCTTGCTTACCAATATTATGTGCGTTCAAAAAATAATGAAGAAAAATTTGCGGCAGTATTGATCGGCTCTAGTCGTGATGAACTGCAAAAAGAAATCGATGCAGCAAAATCTGGAATTGAAACTTCTTTTACCGGCAGCGGTGATTGGAATTCTCCACGTGGCAGTTATTTTACTGCATCACCTTTATCGCGGGAGGGGAAGGTTGCTTTCACTTATCCGGGAGGTTTTAGTGCGTATGTCGATTGTGGACGTTCTTTGTTTCAAATGTTTCCGGGTCTACACGAGTTGGATGAACAGTACCTGAATCAGACCGGCCCCGCAGATAAACGGCGGGGAAGCAATTATTTGGGGGAACTTCTCCAGGAACGGCGGCTGTATCCGCGAACCTTGGAACGCTTGACTGATGCGGAAGTAACGGAGTTGCAGAAAGATTTTATCCACACTCCTATTGCAATGTTTGAAAGCGGGGTCAGCTCTGCAGTGTTGAATACACATGTTATGCGCAAAGGCTTTGGTCTTGAACCGGACATTGCGTTCGGTTACAGCATGGGCGAAATTTCTATGCTGTATGGACTTGGAGTGTGGGAAAGCATGTCAAATATGAGCGACATTCTGAATAGATCCAAGCTTTTTGAAGAAAGGTTGGCCGGACCCATGAATGCAGTACGTGAAGCATGGGATTTGGGACCTGATGAATTTAGACAAAAACCACTTTGGGGATGTTATTCTCTCCAGCTTTCTCCACAAATTGTACAGCAGGAAGTTGAAAACGAAGCACATGTTTATCTGATTTTGATCAACACGCCGGAAGAAGTTGTGATTGCAGGCGAACCGACAGCTTGTGAGCGTGTGATTCAGCAACTGGGACGGCCTGTACATCCAATTCCGGTCACAGATGTGGTGCACTGTGAGCCGGTCAAAACAGAATATGAAGAAATTAAACGTGTTCACACAGATAAAGTTGTTGAATGTCCGGATATTGATTTTTATTCTGCAATCGATTATGAAGTTTCAAAATTAGACAGCAAAACATTGGCGCACAATGTTGCTACCATTTACGGAAAAACCGTGGATTATAGTCGTCTCATCGAAAAAGTTTATGCAGATGGAGCCCGTATTTTTGTGGATTTGGGACCTCGAACAACCTGCTCAAAGTGGATCAGTAAAACTTTGGATAAACGGCCTCACCTTTCGATCAGTGTTAACCGTAAGGGTACTGACAACAGAGAAATGATTCTTCAGGCTTTGTCCAGTCTGATAAGTCACCGAGTTCCGGTTAAGCTGGAAGCGCTTTTCCCGTCCCAGCCTGTCCAAGCGGAAAAACAACTTATGCAGACTATCAAACTTGGAGGCACTCCAGTTCAGCAAGTTTTTGAAAAAGGTGCTGATAAACTTTTTAAAAGCACTAAGGCACTAAGGCATCAAGGTACTGAGTTTCAAAGTTTCAAAGTTTCAGAGTTTCAAAGTGTGAACGCGTCTGGCCGTGCATATTCAAATTTGGTAGCCCCGGACTACGCACCGGGGAATGTTTCTGTTTCCTCTTTTTCACCATTTCCGGGTGAATACGGTTCTCACCGAAATTCGGCACACTCAGCATTTTTGAATGTTCGACAGCATGGAATGCGTCAGCTGGCAGAATTGATCAGTTCAAATACGAACACAAAAGGAATTTTAGTTTCAAATACTTTTCAACATACAGTTTCTCAAAAAACGACACCTGAGACACATCAAACTGTACCACAAACAAAACCCTGCATTTTTGACTATCATGATTTACTGGAACTTGCAGGCGGCAGCATTGCCAATGTTTTTGGTGCCGAATATGCTGAAATTGATTCCTACCGACGCTGTGTGCGATTACCGATGGAACCATATTTACTGGTCAGCCGTGTGACACAGCTTGACGCAAAACTTGGAGAGTTCAAGCCTTCAACGATCACCACAGAATACGACATTCCAGAAAACGCGTGGTACACAACTGACGGTCAAATTCCGTGGGCAGTTGCAGTAGAGTCCGGACAATGTGATTTGATGCTGATCAGTTATTTGGGTATTGATTTTGACTGCAAAGGTGAGCAAGTTTACCGACTGCTGGATTGTACATTGACATACCTTGACGACATGCCGCTTGAAGGACAAACTTTGCGCTACGAAATATCTATCAATTCGTTTGCAAAACATGATCAGAATTTGCTGTTCTTTTTTAATTATGAGTGTTTTGTCGGCAACAAAATGGTACTCAGGATGGATAACGGCTGTGCGGGATTTTTCTCAGATGAAGATTTATCTCATGGCAAAGGTGTGATTCATACAGCACAGGAATTAGAGCTCAAAGAAAAAGCGGATAAAATCAAATTCCCGCCGCTTCTTCACTGTACAAAAACAACATTTACTCGACAAGAATTACTCGAAATTTCAGCCGGAAATCCTGCCGGATGTTTTGGCCCGGAATATAATCAGCAGGGAAAAAATCCATCATTAAAAAATGCGCCGGATCAGTTTTTGATGTCAGACAGAATTATGTCAGTAGAGCCGCATGGTGGTCCGTATGGTCTGGGATACATAGTTGCAGAAAAAGATTTAGCTCCGGATGACTGGTATTTCCCATGTCATTTTAAGGATGATCCGGTTATGGCTGGATCCCTGATGGCAGAAGGCTGTGTACAACTGCTTCAGTTTTTTCTTCTTCATCTGGGGTTGCAAACCTTAGTGGAAGACGCAACATTTCAACCGATTCATGGGTTGCCGCAAATTGTACGTTGCCGGGGGCAGGTGATTCCGGGCGATCCTAAAATGACCTATCGGGTTGAAATCAAAGAGATCGGTTTGGAGCCTCATCCGTATGCAATTGCAGACATCGATATTTTGGTTGGCGACAGAATCGTGGTTGATTTTCGAGACCTGGGAGTTCAACTGGCGGAAAAAACCGGAAGCACCGGCGGTGGCAATTTGCTTCGTGTTTCTAAAAACCAACGCAAAGTATATTCCGGTGGAGAAATCAAAACACCGGATTCTAATATTCAAGTGCCGGAAACTAGTGACAGGCAGCTTGCTGCAGACGAACAGATGATTTGGGAATTTGCTTTGGGAGATGTGGAAAAATGTTTCGGTTCCGATTATTCCATCTATAAAGGCCGTTCCATGCAGCGAAATCCCAATGGCGAATTGCAGCTTATTTCACGAGTCTATGATCTGCATGGTAAAAGGATGGAGTTTGATGAGCCGATGACCTTGGTCAGTGAATATGACGTTCCTGAAGATGCCTGGTTTTTTCGTAATAATTCTTATCCTGAAAACATGCCTTATTCAGTTTTGATGGAAATTGCTTTACAACCGTGCGGTTTTATTTCAACTCATTCCGGAGCAATTTTAACTTTTCCGGAACTTGACTTGTATTACCGTAACCTTGAGGGAAACGGAACTTTACTCAGGAATCCGGATTTACGCGGAAAAACGGTTTTGAATGAAGTCAAGTTACTAACCACGGTTGCCTCCGGAAACACTATCATTCAAACGCATCGTTTTTCTTTGAGCTGTGATGGACAAATATTTTTTGAGGGCGATACAATGTTTGGCTATTTTACCGGCGAGTCATTGGCTGCTCAAGTTGGTTTAGACGGAGGTAAAAAAGCCGTTCCGTGGATTGATGAAAACGCGTCTGACTCTTCAATTTTACTGGACTTGAACTCCGTTGATTACCGGAAGGTTTTGGGTGAAAAACCGGAGCATCCCCATTTTCATTTGTGTTCCGGACAACTCAGTTTTTCTGATATAATCCGGATCGTGCCGGAAGGCGGAAAATTCAGCAAGGGCTATGTTTATGCACGTAAAGAAGTCAATCCGGAAGACTGGTTTTTCCCCTGTCATTTTCACGGGGATCCTGTTATGCCCGGTTCACTTGGAGTGGAAGCAATAATTCAAGCTTTGCAGGCTTTTGCCTTGCAGCAGGGAATTGGAAACTCATTCAAAAGTCCAAGGTTTTTGCCTGTTTTGAGCAAGGTTGCCTGGAAATATCGTGGACAAATTATTCCACAAAATAAATACATGCAGCTGGACTTGCATGTTAAAAACATAGAGCAAAAAGAGGGGCAGGTGGTCTTGACTGCAGATGCAAACTTGTGGCGGGAAGATTTGAGAATCTATGAAATATTTGACATTGTAGTTGGAATTTCAGAAACAGAAAAATAAAATAGTTTTTTTGGAAACTCATTGGAGTTGTTTTCATCAATCGAATAATTTCTTATTGATATCATTGAAAAATATTATTTTTCAACCAGCCCGAAATATTTTGGTTACAGAAAAAAAGGCCTTGTACTATATTGAAAAATTTCAGTTGAAACAGTTTAAAGTCCGGACAGTTTTAATGAAGTTTTTACAGGAGGATAGCAAACTCCGCCCTCCCAACAACCCTGGAAGCCAATTTCCAGAATTCCCTTAGATTCTCCTTTGATTGTTGGAGTAAGATGTAACGTAGCTTCCACGACATTATGATAAATTTCACTTGAACCAAAAAAGGGGTCATCAATAACTTCTGGTGGAGGAAACTGAACATTCTCAATGATAAAATCTTTACTGGTGAAGATGAACTTTTCTTTGTATAGATAATAGAACTTTGGAATTTGCCAGCGAATAACTGCTTCGGAAGGTCCTACAATGATGTGATCCATCACAAAAGCTTCTTCCGGAGCAAGCGGTTCTGAACCGAATGGTACTTTCTCTGCAGCTGAAGCAAAAGTTGCAAAGCACAGAGTTATCAAAACCAGTAAGATTTTTGCTAATGTGTCACCATTCATATTATTTTCTTCCTAAAATTCATAAACTATTTGTTTTTCCAGTAAATGACAAGGATCATTTAAAAAAGACTTTTACTACAGTTCTTCCAAACGCACTTATTCATCGTGATCCGTAGTACTGAAAGTGTAGGTAGTCACTACACCTTTTTCATCAAACTGAATGACAAGATCCTTCGCCTCCCTTTTACCAAAAAGAGAATAATCATAATTTCCGTAAGTCCAGGCCAGTTCTCCATCCTGAATTCCTGAAAGCCACGGAGATCCAAACAACTTCCGGATCTCATTTTTGGTAGTCTGACCAATCTTGATCACAGATACATTTGCCTCAGGAAAGTCTTTTCCCAGTGTGACGCAGCCAGACGTAAACAAGCTTATTCCAGCTAAAAGAATCAAAATTATTGCAAAGTTTCGAATAACAAACCCCCTTTCAGTAGATTCAAAATGATTTCCAATATTCATATATTTACCTACACTCATGAGTTGTGAAATCTCGTAAGATATTGCAATTATTTACTGCAGTATGTCATCTCGACCAAAAGGATAAATCTGATAATATACTGATATCATATATAAATTATCACACACATTCGGGATAACACGAAATAACCTGTGACTGTCGAGTACCTTTATTAAAATATGTATATATTTTACGGATTGCTTTGAGTTGCCAAAAAACTGTCTGCTGAAGATAAAAAAGATGCAGACCGTTCAAGAAAATCCCAGCTTTTACTATCCCAAAATTTGTCTTCAAGAAACTCATGCAATCCAGAAAAATATGTTATTATGGGTTTAATGGGACTCAACTGTGGAATAGCAGATTTCTTACTTTGTCCCATCAAGGCAAATACAATATCACCGTTCATAGCCATCAAATACTCATAATCATTTGTATCTAATTCGGGATCAACAAAAATTTGTTTTTTCTCATCATAATAATTCAACTTCGAAAATCGAAGCATTTTTGAATAAGCCTTATTGTAGCTTTCATTTTGGAATTTGTCCGCCGCCCGCTGAAACAGTTTTGCCAGCAAAACATGATCCTGAAGACCGCTTTTACCACGCCACTGTTTTTCTTTGATATTATAAAAGTGATAAATTTGCTTGTTATTGAGAATCATTCCAGAAAGAAAATCAAGTGAATGGATCACTTTGTTTTCTAGATTATTATCTTTTGAATAATCAAGTACATCCAAGAGATAAGTGAGTGTTACAGCTAAATGATCTGTAAAAACCTTACTGATTACCAAAGGCGGTTTTACATTTTTTCGGCGATTCTCATTCAAAAAATAATACGATGTGTCTGCTGCTTGAAAACTGAGAAAAGAACCAGTCTCCTCATCGTATAATGTATTAGACAAATAGTGAATACTTTGCTGAGCCACTTCAATGAATTTTGGATTTGGATTTTCCTCATTCACTTTGTACAAGAGTAAAACTGTTCCAGCATTAAGACCAGCCATTTTTTCATAATGAGGAATATCCCAATCGTCAGTCTCTGCATATCGAAAGAATCCTCCTTCAATTGGATCATAAATATTCTCGATTGCTTTTTTTAGTGTTTCAGAAATCCATAAAACTGAGTCCTGTCGATTTTCTCCTTTGGTAGATTTTATGAGATAGAGGAAAGTTTCCGGAAGGATTGTTTTTATTCCGTTTCCAACTCCATATTCTTCAGTATCAAAATTATCCAAAACGCCTTTAATGTAAGTATTGCGCATATTATCTAAAGTTGATTTATTGAATTTTGTAGGCGGATTATATTCAAATGCAAATATTTTCTCTCCATCAACAGTTTTTCCTTGTTTCACATTTTGAATCACATCCTGAATGACTTCAAGAAAAGGCTCTGCGTAAAGGGTTCCGGAATACTTATAATATTCTGATGTGTCAGGATTCAAAAATACTGTAAACGGAACTCCTTTTGCCTTATATTTTTGATAAGCACTTGTGTTGATATCTGCATCGATAAACACATTGACAAAATTTTCGTTGAGGTAAGAAATTACTTTTTCATCAGTGAGTGTTTTCTCGTTGAAGACATGACACCAATGGCACCATTGAGCGGCAAATAGTAAAAAATATGGTTTTTTCTTAAACCTGTTCTTTTGGATGACATTGGGATCATATTCTAGAAAATGGACATCAGAATCCTCATGCTCAAAAGCAAAAGATGTTGCATTCAATTGGAAAAACACCAAAAGACATAAACTAAATTTGATAAATGAATTCATGATCACTTTCCAGGTGATTTACACGTTTTATTATTGATAACAAAACTGGTATCAATTTACTACCAAAAGTCGTTTAATTTGCGCAAGAAGAGGAACTGTATTCGTATCATGCGGGAATGTTTTTTGCGGTTTCCCGTCCGGTCCGACCACAAAAATATCATCTGAGTGAGAAATCACGTAGCCTAACGCAGAATCCGGAACAAGTGTTTTTTTGTATTTTACACCATATTGCTTTGCAACTTTGGTCAATGTTTTAATATCGTCAGTAAGTCCTACTATGTTTGGATGAAAATAATCTGTG
>UINC01000146.1_pt1 | contig 11644 bp, 10 predicted proteins | sample 5385821 | NCBI WGS metagenome assembly UINC01 (sample SAMEA4666929, study PRJEB26691) | marine metagenome | isolation source: Pacific Ocean | place: Pacific Ocean | collected 2011-10-13 | reverse complement strand
CAACCCGAGCATTCCAAGGTTGATGCATATGATGTGGTCACTAATGCTCCTCGAGTGGCAGCGTACCGTGCACCGGGGGCGACCGTGGCGACATTCTGTGGGGAATCAACACTCGACGAACTTGCCTCTGCAATCGGATATGACCCCATGGACTTTCGTATTAAAAATGCTTCTAAGACTGGCGATTCAAATGTTGACGATGAGGAATATACCCGTATAGGCATTGTTGAAATGCTAGAGCAAGTAAAAAAGTCTGATGAATACAATCGACCGATAAAACAAAGTGAAAATGGCTGGCCCGTAGGTAGAGGTGTCGGAATTGGGTGGTGGCCTTGTGGAATCGAAATTTCAAGTGCGAGAGTAATGGTTAACCACGATGGCAGAGTTGATGTTTCTATTGGTGCTGTTGATCTACACGGTATCCGTACCGGAACCGCTCAGGTAGCGGCTGAAACCCTTGGTATTGAACCCGATGAAGTGAATGTACACACTGCAGATACCGAAGGTATTCCTTACACAGGTAATGCTGCAGGTTCTCGAATAACGCGAACTCTCAGTCAAGCTGTGTTCAAGGCAGGATCCGCAGTCATCGCACAAATGAAAGAAAAGATGGCTGTCAGGTTTGGAATTGATGCCGAATTTGTTGAATATGAGGGTGGCTACTTTTACGCCAGGGATAATCAAGATTCAAAGGTGTCGTTCAAGGATGCGGGTGCAGCCGTCACAAAGAACGGATCTAATATCGTAGCTACAGCATCGAATGATCCGGGTATGCGACCTGCAAATGGATACGCGATGTCTATTGCTGACGTAGAGGTAGATCCTGAGACAGGGAAGATTCAACTAACCGACTTCACAATCTTTCAGGATGTAGGCAAATGTGTGAATCCGACCCAGGTTGAAAGCCAAATGCAGGGTGGTGCTGTGCAAGGTATTGGGTGGGCACTTTCGGAAGAATACGTTTATGACGATCAGGGTCTAATGCGGAATGCTTCTTTTCTTGATTATCGGATGCCTACAGCCCTTGATCTACCCATGATAGGTACCGTGATTTTAGAGACACCTGCCGATGACGGAGCGTTTGGAATCAGAGGGGTTGGAGAGCCGCCGATTATCGCTCCCCCTGCAGCCATTGCAAACGCCGTTCATGATGCAATCGGCGTTCGTATGACTAGCTTGCCAATGAGTCCAGAACGGGTATTTGCAACCATGAAGGGATCTTTGTAGATCTACTTCAACTTTTTTGAGTTCATGGAGTAAACAGTATTGGCCCAAACTAATCCGGGTTCTTTTCAGGTCGAATGGAATGATCCTGGGCTAACCGATCGACAGGTACGCCTGACATTGATCGGCGTTATGTTCGCGATGTTTCTGGCTTCTTTGGATCAGACGATCGTTGCGACGGCGATTCCTAGAATCATGGCAGACCTTGATGGATTTGATCGAGTCACTTGGGTTTCAAGTGCATACATTGTGGCTTCAACCTCGGTCGTATTGATTACCGGGGCTGTTTCTGATGTTTATGGTCGTAAGTGGTTGTTTGTGGGGGGTATATCGATATTTTTGATTGGATCGGTGCTCGCTGCTAGTTCGCAAACCATGAACGCCCTAATTGTTTTTCGCGGAATTCAGGGGCTTGGGGGCGGAATGATCATGGCCTTATCGTTTGTCACGATTGGTGATCTTTTTCCTCCAGCAGACCGTGCTAAGTACCAGGGAATAATTGCTGCAATGTTTGGCATTTCCTCGGTATTGGGACCGACGCTTGGGGGAGTTATTACAGATCAGTTTTCGTGGGAATGGATCTTCCTTGTAAATATTCCGTTGGGTATTCCGATTATTCTATTGTTTATACGACTTTTCCCAAACGCGACGAAAGATGGTCCTAAAAGAAAAATTGATATCGGTGGGGCTATTTTAATTGTTCTGGCGATTGTTCCGGCATTGCTTGGCCTTTCATGGGGTGGAAATCAGTATGCGTGGTCTGATCCAATAGTCCTGAGCGCTTTGGCGTCTGGTGCTTTTATGGCGGTTATATTCGCTTTGTATGAGACCCGAGTGTCTGACCCGATTCTGCCTTTGGCGGTTTTTAAAAACCGTGTTGTTGGAATTGCATTGTTCGTGATTTTGTTGACAGGTTTTGCGATGTTTGGCGCCATATTCTTTGTGCCGCTGTTGTTTCAGGGAGTTCTTGGTGCGTCACCTACGGCGAGTGGTAGTTTCTTGACTCCTATGATGTTAGGAATTGTGTTCGGAGCTGCGATCAGTGGGCAGATCTTGTCTCGGACAGGCGGTCATTATCGAATCCAAGGTATTCTCGGTCTTTCAATAATGGGCATAGGAGCGATTATGCTCAGCGGAACAACTGCAGAAATTACTCATGGTTATGCGCTCACATCTGCGGTAATCATGGGATTTGGTCTTGGAACCTCTTTTCCGTTGTATACGATCGCTATACAGAATGGAGTACCGCAGCAGTATTTAGGCATTGCTACATCTTCCGCTCAGTTTTTTCGCTCTGTCGGGGGTTCTATTGGGCTTGCGGTGTTTGGTTCATATATGGTGCGCCGATTCAAAGATGGTATGGAAGATAATCTTCCTAGTGAGGCACTCGAAGCCGTTCCGCCTCAGTTGCTTAATCAGATCACGGGTAATCCAAATGCCCTACTTAACCCCGAGGCATCTGACAACCTCATAAACACATTTGCTGCTTCGGGTGAATCAGGAATTGCGATTGGAACACAGGTGCTTGGGGCCATACGAGGGTCGCTCGCAGGAGCGATAGGCGACGTTTTCTTTTTATGTTTTATTTTCGTGGCTCTTGCAGTCGTGGCGACAGCGTTCATACGCGAGGTTCCGTTGCGCGGTCGAGTAAAATCCTCTTCCGTAAACTCACAGTCATCTGATGAACCAGACGATTGATCCTTAGGTTGAATATTCTCCGCTATGCCTTATTCCACTAGCGTCGGTTATACCTACCGATATCTTCTTATTACTATGCCTACTGCTGAGGCTTTTTTCACCGCTCCCGGCTTGCGTATCGTTACCTTAACCGAAAAGGCACGATCATCCTTGAGGCAAATGTCCGCTATCTTCGCCCCGAGGGACTCAACAAGCCCATAGTTCGATTTTTCAACTTCGGTTGTTACGGTTTTAGCTATCGTGCGGTAGTTGATAGTGTCTTCAATAGAATCCGACTTACCTGCGGCAGAAAGGTCGGTGTCGATTTCTATATCTACAGTGATTCGTTGCTTGGTTAGTCGCTCCCACGGGTTAATTCCGATGATGCAATTAAGTTCAAGCCGTTCTATTCTCACTGTGTCGAGATGCTTGTGATTGTTTGTTGGCATGAGGAAATAGTTCAGATTAGATATGGGTGCTAACTTGGACTCAATTTATATGGCGCCCACCATCGACGTTGATTGTTTCTCCAGTGATGAAATCGTTTTTGATTAACATCATCATCGCGTCGGCCACTTCGTTCAGAGATCCCATCCGATCAGCTGGCCCCAACTTTATGGTGATCTCGTCACGAGGGCGATCGATGGGGATATCTGAGGGCGGTAATATCGCACCTAACGCAATTTCATTTACCTGAACATTGGGAGCCATTGAAAGTGCCAATGTACGTGTAAGTCCTGATAGAGCGGATTTTGTAACTCCGTATGCGAATCGAGTCGGACGGGCTTTACGCCAATCGTTGAGATTTATTATTTTTCCTGGGGAACCGGTTGCAAGTTGTTCATTCATGGACTTTGCTAATAGAAAAGGCGCCCTTACGTTTATTGCGAAATGGCGGTCTAATTCTTCGGCGGAAACTTCTTTTAACCCTGCTTTGTCAAATACAGATGCATTGTTAACCATGATTTCGATTGGGCCAAGTTGCTCGTTTACATGCGCAGCAAGGGCTTCAACCTGTGTTGGGTCTTCAAGATCAGCCTTGACGGTGATGGCTTCCTTACCCATAGCTTTTATCAGGGAGGCAGTTTCGTTGGCATCCTGCTCCGAACGATTGTAGTGGACCGCCACGCGGCAATCCGTGTCGCCAAGGGCTAGAGCTAGGGCGCGTCCGATACGTCTTCCTGCCCCGGTCACTAACGATACTTTTGCGGTTGGATCCATTTGTTCTATCGATTAACTGGATTGCGAATGACGGACGTGTCCCATGAATTCGTCGCGTGTTGTTGAATTGCGCTTGAAAAGACCGCGTACAGCGCTGGTGGTCATGACAGTGTTAGGTTTTTTTACCCCTCGCATCGCCGCGCACAGATGTTGCGCTTCGACTACCACTCCAACTCCAATTGGCTCGATTAATTCGTCCATGACCACAGCAATTTGCTGGGTCATGCGTTCTTGGACCTGTAATCGGCGAGCAAACATTTCAACTAACCTGGGAATTTTAGATAGTCCGACAATTTTTTGGTCGGGAAGGTAACCTACGTGGACCTTCCCGTAGAACGGAAGCAAGTGATGTTCGCAGAGCGAGTAGAAATCGATGTCTTTTAATACGACCATCTCATCATATTCGACTTCGAACATTGCGCCATTCAGAAGTTCGGTGGTGTCGACTGAATATCCCGAGAGCAGATCGTCGTACATGTTTGCGACACGTGTGGGAGTTTTTGCTGTTCCTTCTCTATCCACACCATCACCGATCGCTGAAAGCAAGACTGATATGCCATTGGCGATCTTCTGTTTGCAGTGTGCATCCAGCAACGTACCATTCTGGAATTCAACGTTATTGGAAGCAGTCTTTGTGGAAGCTTCGGAGATCGTCATTTCAGAGAGTCCCTACTTTGTAATTTTCAGCCCTGTAAAGGAATGGGATGTAGTAATCACTGTCAATGCTGCGTAACAATAGCTTAATTGACTTTAACCGCCGGATATAGCGGCTATAAAGTGAACTTCTTCATCCCCTTCAAGTTTGTGAAGAAGACCCCGTCGTGTCGCTGTGTGGCCAATTATCGCCGACAGGCCTGGCTTGAGTGCACCATCTACAATTAGGTGGCGTTTTACGCCTGGGTAAGTGGTTTCGAGATTTTTTATTAGTTCTCCAAGGGTGCGCGCTGTAATTTCCACCTGCTCTGCACCGTCTGCATATTTGCGCAGAGCATAAGGGAGGAAGACAGTTGTCATCTTTTACCCGCCCTTCATATAGATCTTAATAATCCTTAGTCCCCGTTTGTTGCCTCAATGATACGACCTGGCTTTACCGGAAGTTCGTAATAAGACTTACCTGTTGCTTGTTTGATTGCTTGAGTGGCTGCGGAGAGCGGCGGACAAATTGGAACTTCCCCGACCCCACGCACTCCATACGGATGTAGAGGGTTAGGAACTTCAACCATTATGGTGTCGATCATCGGCATGTCCAGAGAAGTAGGCATGCGATAGTCCAGGAACGATTTATTGGCCATGGCACCTTCGTCTGTGATGAAATACTCTTCATTCAGGGCCCAGCCTAGACCTTGGACAACTCCACCTTGGATTTGTCCTTCTGCATATTGTGGATGCACTGCCTTACCGACGTCTTGGACGGCTGTGTAACGGATAACGTCTGTTTTTCCTGTAGCGAGATCAACTTCAAGATCGCAGATGTGGACACCGTAAGCGTTGCCAGCCTCTGCTAAGTTGACAGATGCGGTAGATGTGGCTGGTCCACCAGTCGGGTCCAGCTTGCCCGCTAGTTCTTGAATGCCAATTGAGTCGCCGTTTGCGTTGAATACGCCGTCGGAGAAATCAACCTTGTCGGTTTCAGTCTCCCAAAGCTCGGCAACGCGTTCTTTTAGTTCAGCTACTAACTTTTGGGCTGCATTGTAGGCAGCGAGTCCGGTTGTGTAGGTTGTTCGTGATCCGCCTGTTACTCCTGTGAAGCCGATTGAGTCGGTGTCAGGAATGCTGGGATGGAAGTCCTCAACCGGAATTCCTAGAACTTCTGCAGCCTGCATAGCGATAGAAGTTCTAGTGCCGCCAATGTCTGCGGAACCTTCGTTCATCATGACTGTTCCATCGTCCTGCAGCATCAAATCACAAGTGGACTTGCCGCCACCATTCATCCAGTAAGCCGACGCTATACCTCGCCCGCGTGCTTTTCCTGCTGGTGTATCGCCAAGAGGAGAGTTCCAATGGTCAGATTCTTTGGCTGCCACAAGACATTCCTCTAGACCTACTCGATTTAACTGAACACCGTCACCGCGACGTGTACCTTCATGGGCTGCGTTGTCGAGTCGGAATTGAATCTTGTCGAGTCCTAGCTCGTCGCAAATTTCATCTATCACAGTCTCAATTGCGAAAGATGCCTGTGGAGATCCAGGTGCCCGGTAAGCTGCAGATTTTGGCTTGTTTACAAGGATGTCATATCCGGTAATCCTCGATGCAGGTATGTTGTAGCACGCGAAAACACATAGTCCAGCTGCCCCGACTGCTGATCCCGGATATCCGCCTGATTCCAGCATCAGGTCGGTGTCGGCCGCAGTGATCTTGCCGTTTTTGTTGACACCGATCTTCATTCGAATCTTCCCGCCAGGCGCCGGACCTGAAGCTTCGAATATAGAAGATCGGTCCATAACAAATTTAACGGGTCGTCCGCCTGATTTTCGTGATAGGAGCGCGGCTATAGGCGTGAAGTAGACCTTTGTCTTTCCTCCAAATCCACCACCGATTTCAACATAATTTACCTTCACCTTGGATTCTGGGATTCCGAGTAGTCCTGCAGTCTGTGCCCGGACACCAAATGAACCCTGTGTGCTTGACCAAACCGTAAGGTTGCCGTCTTCGGCCCAGATGGCCGTGGCGTTGTGCGGTTCTATGTAGCCTTGGTGCACCATTGACATCTCGACGGTGCGTTCGATTACAAGGTCTGATTTGCTGAATGCATCTTCGACATCGCCGAACTCGTGTCTAAATATTTTTGCGATGTTGGTATCGGCGACCTGTTCGCCTATATGGTCTCCGATCAGGTCCTCGAGAATAATCGGGGCGCCATCTGCCATGGCTGTTTCAACGTTTGATATTGGATGGAGTACTTCGTATTCCACCGTTATTTTGTTGACGGCTTCCTCCGCAGTGTTGCGATCGACTGCAGCTACTGCCGCGACTACGTGGCCTTTGTAGTGGACTTTGTTCGCTGCCATGATGTTGGCTTGATCACGTTTAAGATTTACGGTGTCTTCGCCCGCGGAAACTTCTCTTTCATCTGCGGTTGGGAAGTCACTGTTGGTGAGAACGGCGAAGACGCCGTCCATAGCTTCCGCTGCTGAGGTATCGATTCTCTTGATGCGGGCATGTACATGTGGGCTGCGTAGAACATCTCCCCAGATAAGTCCAGGGACTTTCACATCACCGCCGTACACAGCTCTACCTGTCACTTTGTCTAGGCCATCGTGTCTGATTGGTGTCTTTCCAACTACGTTGTAATTGGTTTTCGTCTCGTAGGTTGCAACCATTCGATTTCCTTGTCCGGTTCCGTTATTGGGTTGTCGAGTGTTAGTTTAGTTCAAAGATATCGCTAAGCAAGTAGGCCGGAAAGCTTTTAGAGAATTCCGGCCCACTCATTGGTTATCTGTGTTTAACGATTTTCCCTATTTAAGCGCATCCACAATAGATCCTGCATTCATTGGTGTGTTGTACAGCCTTACGCCGATGGCGTTTTGTATTGCGTTGGCAATAGCAGGTATTGGAGGGCAAATCGGAGTCTCGCCTACCCCGCGAACCCCGTACGGGTGTAATGGGTTGGGTACTTCAACGATTATCGTCTCGATCTTTGGCAGATCAAGACTGGTTGGCATGCGGTAGTCAAGGAAGCTTGAGTTTGCCATCGAGCCTTCATCCGTCATGAAGTATTCTTCGTTGAGCGCCCATCCGATTCCTTGAACTGCTCCACCTTGCATCTGTCCTTCCACATATGAAGGGTGAATTGCAGTGCCAACATCGTGAATGGTGGTGTAGCGTACGATGTCGGTTTTGCCGGTTTTTACGTCAATTTCGACATCCGCTATATGCATCCCGAAGCCATCACCTGCAGATTCTAAGTCAACGCTTCCCGTGGAATTCGCCGGACCACCAAGGTCGTCCATCTTGCCCGCTAGTTCTTTGAACCCGATAGTCTTTTTTAACTCAGACTTCGAGTTGAAGGCTCCGTCGTTGAAATCGACGTCGTTTTCGTCGATATCCCATAGGATTGCAACACGTTTCTTCAGTTCTTCAACAAGGTTGTTCGCAGCAATCCAGCAAGCGTAGCCAGTGGCGTAGGTCGTACGTGACCCACCGGTCACGTCTGTATAGCCGATTGATTCGGTGTCCCCGACAGTTGGCCTAACATCATGCGCTCCAATACCCAGTACTTCCGCAACGTGCATGGCCATTGATGTCCGCGATCCACCTATATCGGTCGATCCTTCAGTTAGTTGTACTGTGCCATCGCTGTTGAGTGACAGGTTTGCTGAGGACTTTAGACCAATATTGAACCAGTAGCCGTTTGCTATGCCTCGTCCGCGTTTCTTCCCTTCTGGGGCCTCACCAATTGGTGAGTTCCAGTGGTCGGATGCTGTGGCTGCTTCAAGAACTTCCTGCATACCTATCTTTGAGAAAAGTACTCCGTCACCCCGGCGTGTGCCTTCTTTGGATGCGTTGTCGATTCGGAACTGCATTGAGTCCCAACCGGCCTGCTCACACAGTTCGTCGACTGCTGTCTCCATGGCGAATGCCACCTGGGGTGATCCAGGGGCACGGTACGGCGCGACCTTTGGCTTGTTTACCAAAACGTCCCAACCGTCGATTCGTGTGTTTGGGATCTCATAAGGGGCGTATACACACATCGCTGCGGGTCCTATGAATGCGCCAGGGTTCGCCCCTGCTTCAAACCAGATGTCTGCTGTCGCGGCGATTAGTTTTCCATTTGAATCGGCGCCAAGCTTTATGATCATTCTTGCTCCGGGTGTTGGGCCTGTGGTTTCGAACACGGCGGTTCGTTCCATAACCATTTTGACCGGGCGACCGGACTTCTTTGAGAGCAGAGCCGCAAGCGGTTCGAAGTAGACGGGAATCTTGCCTCCAAATCCACCTCCGATTTCCAGTGGTGTCACCTTTACAGTGGAAACGTTAACCTGAAGGATTCCCGCAATCTGAGTGCGTGCAGGGAATGCACCTTGGGTGCTTGTCCAGACCTTAATTCGATTTTCTTCGTCCCATATGGCAGTAGCGTTGTGTGGTTCTATATAACCTTGATGAACCATCTGCATGTTGTATTCACGTTCAATGGTGTGAGCTGCAGAGTTCATGGCACCTTCGACGTCACCGAATTCATCTCTTGTGTGAGTTGCCATATTGGTGCTGGTGACATCCTCACCTAGATCGTCCCCAACCAAGTCTTCTAGGAGAATAGGAGCATCTTCTGCAAGCGCGTCCACAACATTTGTGACTGAAGGGAGTACTTCATACTCCACAACAACCTTTCTCGCGGCTTCCTCAGCTGCGTATCGGTCGGTTGCCGCTACTGCTGCGACAGGGTGCCCCTTGTAAAGGACCTTATCGCCCGCCATCAACTTGTTTGATGCCCATTTGAAGTTGATCGCGCCTTCACCCAAGTCGACTAGTTCGCTTGGTGCCTCTGGCATGTCGGCACCTGTGATGACTGCAAATACTCCGTCTGAGGCTTCAGCTGCGGACGTGTCGATAGACTTGATATTGGCGTGAGCGTGTGGGCTCCGCACGCAGACTGCCCAGATTAACCCTGGCAGTTTCATGTCTGCACCGTAGACTGCCCGTCCGGTTACCTTGTCGTAACCGTCGTGTCGAATCGGGCGGGTGCCAACCACTTTGTAGTCAGTTTTTGGCTCAAATGTTGCGACCATTGCTTCTCTCCAGACCATCCCAGATATAGGTGTGACGCCTGTCGGGATTTACCCACTGACGCCTTTAGTTACTTATTAGCTACTTGCTTTTTGCACGGCTCGTACAATTTTGTCGTAGCCTGTGCAGCGGCACAGGTTGCCGGCAAGCCAGTGTCGAATTCGACCCTCACTCGGAGAAGGCTCGTTATCTAATAGACCTTTAGCGGCCACTAAGAACCCCGGCGTGCATATGCCGCATTGCAGGGCTGCTTCTTCAAGAAAAGCTTGTTGTAGAGGGTGGAGACCATCAGTTGTCGCCATGCCTTCGACTGTGTCAACTGTCTTTCCGTCAACCTCTGGTCCGAGTACCAGGCAAGAGTCTACGATCCGACCGTCCACGCTGACTGTGCAGGCGCCGCAATTTCCATCTAGGCAACCTTCTTTGGTGCCTGTGAGTCCTATTAGCTCACGGAGTGTGTCGAGCAAGCTCATGTACGGTGGCACGAGCAGCTCGTGCTCTTGTCCGTTGATTGTCGTCGTGACGTGAACCTTGCTCGGGGATGATTTAGTCATGTTTTTCTTTAGCCCCTTGCTCGCTCGACAGCTTGTTTGATCATTCGGCCTGTGAGCACTTCTATCAGGTGTTTTCGCTGTTCGATCGTCCCGCGCATGTCGGTGATCGGACTGGCGGCATCTCTTGCGAGACTTGCGGCTGAACCAATTGTTTCGTCGTTAACCGGTTTGCCGGATAGGCTGTCACCAGCCTCTGTTGCCAGTATGGGAATCGGACCCACTGACGCCAGTGCAATCCTGGCACTTTCGAAGTTATTGCCTGAGTCATCTAGTACAACATAGACCCCGACTCCAGCCACCGCTATGTCCATTTCATTCCTAGGGATAAAACGTGTGTAAGCTGCCCCAGAATTCGCTGCAGGTTTTGGAACCTCGATACTAACGAGAAGCTCCCCGAGCTGAAGCACAGTACGGCTTGGTCCTGTGCAGAATTCTTCGACCGCTACTTCACGAGTTCCGCTAGGACCTGCGATTCGAGCGACTGCACTGTGCGCAATTAGCGCAGGAATACCATCACCAGATGGGGCTGCGTTGCAAAGGTTTCCGCCTAAGCCCGCACGGGACTGGATCTGTATCCCGCCAATTATTGACGTGCCATCAATTATTCCTGGGTATTCATCAGCGACTTCGCTGTTTTCATAGACTTGGTAGCATGGCACGCCCGCGCCAATACTTAGTCCGTTTTTTCCGACGGTAAGATTCATAAGCTCGGGAATGTTTTTGACGTCGACCACCGCGTCTAATTCCCAGACGTTGGCACGAGCTTTTACTAATAGGTCGGTTCCACCTGCAAGTGGACGCGCTCGATCACCATGTTCGTTAAGCACGGCCACTGCTTCTTCAACCGTGTTTGGGGCAACGTATGCAAACGGATGCAAGGGCCCTCTCCTTTCAAGTGTTTATTCAGAATATTCAAGCTGGCAACACTGGAGTAACAGCAAGAAAACCCGGTGCCGGGTGCCCATTCAGCAGCATCACGACGATGTACTAATGGCGAGAGCGCTCATTATGCCCGTAATATGGGGTTCCTCGCAACTAATCAAAGTTGTCCTGCGGAGAAAAATAGCGATGAAAAGCTACAGTTTAACTTGCACTTTTCGTCTCATGATTGAGCGTGTTTTCGTATGTTGGGTTACCCGTGAAATTGGGTTTTGACCCCAAACCGAAACTACGCAACAGGCTCTGTCCCACAAATAAGGTTGCGATAATTGCTATTGATCCACCTAGAGTCATAGCGAATGGAG
>UINC01002116.1_pt1 | contig 11646 bp, 9 predicted proteins | sample 5385821 | NCBI WGS metagenome assembly UINC01 (sample SAMEA4666929, study PRJEB26691) | marine metagenome | isolation source: Pacific Ocean | place: Pacific Ocean | collected 2011-10-13 | reverse complement strand
CCCACTGATAAGATCATAGTCAAAGGTGCACGCCAGCATAATCTTAAAGATATCAATGTAGAAATTCCCAGAGATAAGCTAGTAGTGATCACTGGTTTATCCGGCTCAGGAAAATCATCTCTCGCTTTCGATACAATCTATGCAGAAGGCCAAAGGAGATATGTAGAATCACTCTCATCTTATGCACGGCAATTTTTAGGCCTCATGGAAAAACCGGATATGGATGGCATTGAAGGATTATCTCCAGCCATTTCCATCGAACAGAAAGCCACAGCTCGAAATCCAAGATCCACTGTTGGTACTGTTACGGAAATCCATGATTATCTTCGACTCCTTTATGCCCATATTGGATTACCCCATTGTTGGAAGTGTAGAAAACCGATCCAAAAACAAACAGTTCAGCAAATCGTCGATACAGTGAGCAAATTCAAATCCGGGACTAAAATGCATATTTTGGCCCCCCTTATTCGTGGGCGCAAAGGAAAACATAAAGGCGTTTTTGATGAGATCAGGAAAGAAGGTTTCCTACGTGTTCGAGTAGATGGTGACGTAATGTCTGTAGATGATAAGATCATTTTGAATAAAAATAAAAAACACACCATCGAGGTTGTGGTGGATCGACTCATAATAAAGAAAGACATACATGAGCGCTTGACCGAATCCATTGAATTAGCACTGAAGATTGGCAGTGGGCTCATTTTGGTCAATGAATTACCAAATAAAGAACATTTATTTTCTGAACATTTTGCCTGTCCCGATTGCGAGGTTTCCATGGAAGAAATGGTTCCGCGAATGTTTTCATTTAATTCTCCTTATGGCGCCTGCCCAAAATGTGATGGATTGGGGTCTCATATGGAAGTGGATCCAAATTTGATCGTGCCTGATAAATCCAAAAGTCTCATTCAGGGTGCCATTGCATCGCTGGGAGAGCAACCTCGAGGGAACTGGTATGGCAGTATCCTGAAAAGTCTCTCCCGTCATTACGAATTCAATTTTACCACGCAATGGATTAAGATGGATCCTAATGTTCGTCACATGTTGCTCTACGGTACTGGAGATAAAAAATTTAAAATGGACTACAGTTCTGAGCGTTGGAGCGGAACTTATTCCGGAGGTTGGGAAGGGGCTATTCCGAATTTAATGCGCCGATACACCCAAACTAAATCTTCTGGCATTCGCGAATGGATCGAACAATTTATGAGTATGCGTCCCTGTTCTGATTGTAAAGGCGCTAGGCTCCGGAAGGAAACACTTGGAGTTATGATTAATGAGAAAAATATTGGCCATGTGTCTTCTATGTCTATCCGGGATTTAAATGTCTTTTTTCAAAATGTAAATCTCACAAAAATGGAGCATGCTATCGCTGATCAGATCCTGAAAGAGATTTGTCAGCGATTGAGTTTTTTGGTCAATGTAGGATTGAGTTATCTCACCTTAGATCGCTCGGCAACCACTTTATCAGGAGGAGAATCCCAACGAATTCGACTTGCCACACAGATTGGCTCCCAATTAATGGGCGTCCTATATATTTTGGACGAGCCATCTATCGGGCTCCACCCACGTGACAATAATCGGTTGCTGAAGACCTTAAAATCACTTCGGGATATTGGGAATTCCATTTTAGTTGTAGAGCACGATAAAGAAACGATAGAAGCAGCGGATTATGTCATCGATTTAGGACCAGGCGCAGGGAAACATGGCGGAGAAATCACTTTTGCAGGAACCCCAAAGCAATTGTTAAAATCCAATAAGTCACTTACGGGTAAATATCTTTCCGGTAAAAAAGAAATTCGTATTCCAAAGGTCCGCCGAAATGGAAGTTCAAATCAATTATCAATCAAAGGCGCCACAGGAAATAATTTAAAATCTATTGATGTGGATTTTCCATTGGGACGATTTATTGCTGTAACGGGTGTATCCGGAAGTGGCAAAAGTTCGTTGGTGAATGAGACTCTCTTTCCTGCTTTAGCAAAAGAATTGAATAAGGCGCGCGCTTACCCATTGGACTTTGATTCCATCACAGGAGCGAAATTTCTTGATAAGGTGGTGGATATTGACCAAAAACCCATAGGCCGGACGCCGAGATCCAATCCTGCAACTTATACTGGTGTTTTCACATTCATTCGCGATATGTTTGCCAAATTACCGGAATCTAAAATTCGAGGTTATAAACCTGGTCGTTTTTCATTTAATGTAAAAGGTGGTCGCTGTGAATCCTGTGAAGGTGATGGCATTATTAAAATTGAAATGAATTTTCTCCCGGATGTGTATGTAACCTGTGAAGTTTGTGTAGGAAAACGATATAACCGGGAAACATTGGAAGTGAAATACAGGGGCAAATCCATTGCTGAAGTGTTGGGTATGCCAGTATCTGAAGCGTTGGAGTTTTTTAAAAATATTCCATCTATCCATAAAAAACTCCATACATTAAATGATGTGGGACTAGGCTATATCCATTTGGGGCAGCAAGCCACAACGCTTTCCGGCGGAGAAGCGCAGCGGGTAAAACTAGCCACGGAACTCTCTAAAGTATCTGCCGCAAAAACACTTTACATTTTGGACGAGCCTACCACAGGCCTCCATTTCGAGGATATCAGGATGCTCTTGCATGTGCTCCAGCGTTTGGTGGAACGTGGAAATACAGTTTTGGTCATTGAACATAATTTGGATGTGATCAAGACTGCGGATTGGATCATCGATTTGGGCCCAGAAGGTGGTAACGATGGTGGGACTGTCTTGGCCACCGGTACACCGGAAGAAATTGCATCAGTGAAAACATCTTATACTGGATCATTTTTAAAACAAATTTTAATGAAAAAGGAAATCGCGGCATGAGATCTCCTGCAGAATTAAAGCACTTTTTTAAACATTGGGAGATCGTGAAAATATTGATCAATATATTAATATTATGCTGAATCTACGCCAAAGTGAGCATCCCAGTAGCTCCGGATCCAAGGTTCACACTATGGTAGTCAAACTTTTCTCTCTCTCTGTCTTTACGACAGCAATTTGAGATTGTATCTTTAGAGTCAGTTTTAAACTGATTTACATCCATTTTACTTAATGACAGAGATACATATTACAGACCCAACACCGTTCGATGATGATAGTGTGGTTGAAAAATCTCTTCGCCCCTCTCAATTTGATGAATTTATTGGTCAGAAAGAATTGGTGGATAATTTGAAACTTTACATTGAAGCATCTAATTCTCGTGGGGATGCTTTGGACCATGTTCTTCTATTTGGCCCACCGGGATTGGGAAAAACTACTCTCGCCAATATTGTTTCCAAGGAACTAAAATCCAACATAAAACAAGCATCCGGACCAGTAGTGGAACGAGCTGGTGACTTGGCAGGAATGATAACTAATTTAGGTCACCGTGATGTATTTTTCATCGATGAGATCCATCGTCTTAATGCAGTAGTGGAAGAATATCTCTATTCTGCCATGGAAGATTTTTCCATCGATATTATGATTGATAAGGGACCCAGTGCCCGGAGTGTACAACTGACGATTGAACCATTTACCCTCATTGGTGCTACCACACGATTGGGGAATCTCACTTCACCTTTGCGAGATCGTTTTGGCGTGGTACTTCGTGTGGATTATTATGAAGCAGAAGATCTTTTCCACATAATTAATCGGTCCGCCGAAATATTGGAAGTAGATATTGATGATGAAGGTGCTATGGAATTAGCCAGACGCGCCCGTGGAACTCCACGCATCGCCAATCGTATATTGAGACGGTCCCGGGATTTTGCACAAGTCAAAGCTTCCGGCAAGATCGATATTGATGTGGCCAAGGCATCCTTGGAAAAATTAGGCATAGATGATATTGGACTGGATGATATGGATCGGAAGATTCTGGAAGTCATTATAGATAAATTTAATGGTGGTCCTGTGGGCGTAAAATCGTTGGCAGTTGCCATAGGAGAAGAGCCCATCACCATAGAAGATGTATATGAGCCCTTTTTGATCAAGGAAGGATTTTTGCACCGTACACCAAGGGGGCGCATTGCCCAGAAAGCAGCATACAATTTACTTGGAAAAGAATTAACAACAGACCAAACGAGGTTATTTGAATGATCGATAAAAAGAAAAAGTATAAACTTGGTGATTTTAATTATCGCCTACCAAAAAAACTCATTGCCCAGTACCCGGAGTCCAGGCGGGATTTATCACGATTAATGGTAGTGAACCGTGATACGGGGAAAATTGAGCATAGAAAATTCCTGAATATCACAGATTATATGCGCAAAAATGATCTTATGGTGGTTAATAATACAAAGGTATTTCCTGCACGGCTTTTTGCAACGAAAGACCGGACCGCTGCTAAAGTGGAAGTTTTTTTACTCCGTGAATTAGCACATGATCTCTGGGAGGTCATGGTAAAACCTGCCCGGAAAGTCCGCATCGGGAATAAATTGGTATTCACGCCAAAACTTATGTGCGATGTGATAGATAATACGGTTTCAGGCGGTCGTGTGGTTCGTTTCGAATATGATGGCGCTAATTTCCATAGTGTCATCGACAGAATCGGCACATCTCCCCTTCCTCCCTACATTGACCGTGATGCTGATTCCGTGGATAAAAAGAGGTATCAAACCATATATGCGAAAGAACGTGGTGCTGTGGCTGCCCCGACTGCTGGACTCCATTTTACGAAAGGACTCATCAAAAAAGTGAAAGACAAAGGCACCAAGATTGAAAATGTTACACTTCATATTGGACTTGGAACTTTTCGCCCTGTTCAAGTAGAAGATCTGAATCGACACCAGATGGATTCTGAATATTTCGAAGTGTCCCCTAAAACGGCCATGGCAATCAACCAGGCTAAAAAGCGGCACCGGAAGATCATTGCTGTAGGGACATCCACCGTTCGCGCATTAGAAACAATTTCCATATCTGGATTCCAGGTAACCCCAAAAAGGGGTTGGACGGATAAATTTATTTACCCACCCTACGAATATAAAATGGTGGATAAAATGATAACCAATTTTCATGCGCCTAAATCGACATTGTTTATGATGGTCAGTGCATTTGCTGGTCGCAAATTGATTAAAAAAGCATACCTAGAAGCTAAAAAACAGAATTATCGCTTTTTGAGCTATGGTGATGCCATGATTATCCTTTGATCTAAAAACTTTTGTAATATGAAAGTATCCGCAATCATTCCTGCTGCTGGTTCTGGCGAACGGTTTGGCGAAGAAAAACAATTTAAATTGTTTTCTGGCCGTCCGCTTATCTTTCATACCTTGAAACTATTTTTGCAATCGGACTATATTGACGAAATTATTGTGGCTGTGCCCAGTGCTAATGTAGACTCCACCCATCGAGATGTGCTGTCCATGTCAGCCGGAAAACCGGTGAAAGTGGTGGCTGGGGGTACACGTCGGCAGGATTCTGTGAAAAATGGCATAGATGTATCTGACTCGCATTCAACATTAGTTTGCATCCACGATGCTGCCCGGCCTTTTGTGACAGAAGACCTTATTCAGCGATCCATTTCTGCTTGTGAATTTGCAGATGGTGCCGTTGTGGGAATCCCCAGTAAGGATACAGTAAAATTTTCTGAAAATGGATTGGTAAAAGAAACGCTTGATCGTGAAAAAATATGGCTGGCACAGACTCCCCAATGTTTTCATAAAAACAAACTACTTCAGGCGTTGTATTATGCTGAAACAGAAAACTTAACCGGAACCGATGAGTCCGCATTAATGGAAGCAATGGGATTCTCCATCAAACTGGTAGATGGAGACTCAAACAATTTTAAGATTACCACAAAAGATGATTGGATACGAGCGGAAGTAGTTGCCGCTCGACAGGCTCAGGGATCAGTTTTATGAATAGAGCAGGTATAGGATATGATGTCCACCAGTTGGCGAAAGGAGAATTACTTACTATAGGGGGTGTGGATATACCATCATCTTTTGGGTCAGTGGGACATTCTGATGGCGATGCTTTGATCCATGCGGTGGTGGATGCGCTTCTTGGTGCATCCGCATTGGGTGACATTGGTCAATTTTTCCCCAGCAATGATGATACTTGGAAAGGTGTCCCCAGCAGTTACTTTTTAGCCGATGCAGTTAAACGAATTCGGGAAGCTGGATTTGAGATCAATAATATAGACGCAACCATTATTCTCCAAAAACCAAAACTGGAAGAATATATTCCCCAAATGAAATATAACTTAGCTTATTCCATGCAAATTAAAGAAACCAAAGTTTCCATAAAAGCCACAACCGCAGACCATCTTGGCTTTGTGGGAGATAGTTCCGGCTGGGCGGTACAGGCCATTGCAACACTTTGTATTAAAAATGAGCCATCTTGTACTTAAGTCCCACGCGAAAGTTAATATTGGTCTCCAAATACGGAACCAGCGCCCGGATGGTTACCATAATATTCACACTATTTTCCAGGAGCTGGATTTTCATGATACCATCAAATTAGAAAAAAGAGATTCCAGTTGCCAATTTTCTTCCAATGTGGACTGGCTACCGAAAGATGATTCCAATCTATGTGTAAAGGCATGGCAAAAAATGGTGGATGCATTTGAGCTTGGGGGTGTCTCAATCGAACTGGAGAAAAGAATTCCTGCTGGTGGTGGTTTGGGTGGAGGTTCATCCAATGCAGCCACCATCTTAAAAGGACTTCGCAAGCTTTATGAATTGGATGTGAGTGATGATGAGTTAGAAACTATAGGTATAGATTTGGGTGCAGATGTTCCTTTTTTTATTAAGGGAAAAACACAGATAGGAGATGGAGTTGGAGAAATCTTAAAACCAATTGAAACAATAATTAATGGGAGCTATTTATTGGTAGCCCCGGATTTACATATTGATACAAAATGGGCGTATGGTGAGTTCAGAAATATTTTGGACAGGCCAAACGAGATAGTTAATTTTCCGGGCTTTATTCGAAAGGAGATTATTCCTTTTGAGCTTTTTGAGAATGATTTTGAAGCAATCGTTGTTCCAGCATATCCAGAGATTGGACAAATAAAAAATTCGCTTCGAGTCCATGGGGCTCGTTTCGCCAGTTTGTCGGGCTCAGGCTCGACTGTGTTTGGGGTTTTTGACGAAGATGCAGATGCCAAATCAGCCGAGTCACATTTTTCATCCCGATACAATACATTTATCACCAATCCAACTCTCTAATTTGTAACAACACCCAATTTATTTGGGGCGTAGTATAATGGCAGTACACCTGGTTTTGGTCCAGGCAGTTGGGGTTCGAATCCCTGCGCCCCAGCTCATATTAATTCAGAAAAAATATTATGAATAACAAACTAAAAATATTTAGTGGTCGCAGTAACCCTGCTTTGGCTAAAAAGATTGCAAAATCACTTGGATGTGAATTGGGTGAAATATCTATTAGCACCTTTTCCGATGGTGAATTATGGATCAAGTTTGAAGAAAATATTCGTGGGACTGATGTGTTTTTGATTCAATCCACTAATGGACCATCTGAGAATATTTTGGAATTGGCATTGATGGTGGATGCAGCAGTTCGTGCTTCTGCGGATCGTGTAACAGTTGTTATCCCTTATTTTGGTTATGGACGCCAAGATAGGAAAGATCAACCTCGCGTACCCATTTCATCTCGAGTTATGATCGATATTTTTACAGCAATGGGTGCAGATAGAATTATTACAATGGATCTTCATTCTACACAGATCCAGGGATTTGCTAAAATCCCGTTTGATCATTTATACAGCAGAATGGTGTTATTGGATGCAATTAAGAATGAAGGGTTGGATCCGGACCATACCGTTGTGCTGGCACCAGATATTGGATCAGCAAAAATGAGTCAAGCCTATGCAAAACGATTGGGAATGCATTTTGCACTAATTGATAAACGTCGGTATGCACCCAATCAAGCAGAAGTGAGTCATCTTATTGGTGACCTCAAAGATATGGATGTGCTTATTATTGATGATATGATTGATACAGCCGGAACTACAATTAACGCAGCTCAAGCCGCTTTAAAACAAGGTGCAAATTCAGTTACGGCTGTGGCAACACATGGCGTGTTATCCGGCCCAGCCATAGAAAGGTTGAATAAATCAAAAATTAGAAAAATTATTGTGACAGATACAATCGATATTCCCATGGAAAAATGCATGGATAATATGGAAATTGTAACTGTAGGGAATGTTTTTGGCGAAGCAGTTAACCGAATTCATAATGGTGAATCAGTCAGTGCTTTGTTTGAATTTTAATTAGGAGAAAAAACGATGGCATCATCGTATTACAAATTAGAAATTAAAGATAGAAATCTCACGCGGACGAAAGGGTCAAAAACTATTCGTCGGTCGGGACTCATTCCCGGTGTTCTCTATTATGCAGGTGAGGCGAATGTAAATATATCGGTAGATAAACTGATACTGTATCATGCATTACAATCTGGTCAACATATTTTTGAGGTTGAACAAGAAGGCGATACACAGTTTACCATGATAAAGGAATTACAATATCATCCTGTGACGGATGAAGTGATTCACATTGATCTAATGCGAGTGCGCCGATCAGAGAAAATAACTATTTCTGTGCCCTTAGTATTGATTGGTGAACCATTAGGTGTCACGGAAGGGGGAGTATTATCGCAATCCATGACACAGATTGAGATCAGTTGTTTCCCAACAGATGTGCCGGATCAGATTGAATTGAATATTGAGGATCTTGAAATGAATTCTGCAAAAAGTGTAGCAGACATTACAATTGATGATGAAGATGTAGAGATATTATCTGCTGAAGATTTAAATATAGTATCTGTTCATCCGCCTGCAGCTGAAGAAGAGCCTGAAGTTGAAGAACTTGAAGGTGAAGAGGGCGAAGAAGGTGAAGAAGGTGAAGAAGGCGAAGAGGGCAAAGAAGGCGAAGATGATAAAGCATCTGAAGAAGATTCAGGAGACGATTCGAAAGAATCATGATCGCTTTTATTGGTCTAGGCAATCCCGGTGATAAATATGCAAATACGAAACACAATGCAGGATTTTGGGTAGTGGACGAATTAGCACGCCGGCAAAAGCTGTCATTTAAACCTGGAAAAGGTCCTTATGTCTTTGCACAACATAAACGACAGGAAGTCCTGTTGGTAAAGCCAACAACCGGCATGAATCGTAGCGGAAACGCTGTGAAAGAAGTGGCAAATCTTTGGGATATTTTGCCTTCCGATATTCATGTAATCTTGGACGATGTGGATCTACCTCTTGGGTCGATTCGGATTCGTCCCAAAGGCGGCGATGGATGTCACCGTGGGATGGAGAGTATAATTTATCAACTCCAGTCAGACCAATTCCCCCGAGTACGTTTAGGTATAGGTACGGATGAAAATATGCGACCTGCAGAAAAATATGTACTGAAACCCTTCAGATCAGATGATGAGCTTGAAGCAGAAGCTATGGTAAAACATGGTGCTGATGCTTTAGCAAATCTTTTGGTGCGGGGGCTAAACCACACCATGAATCATTTTAATTCTTAATTGAGGAGATATTGAACCCATGAGTTCTAATTTAATGTATGTGATCGGTGCTGGTGCTTTGGCGATGATTTATTCCTTCTGGAAAACCAGTTGGATTACGGCACAAGATGAAGGCACAAACCGAATGAAACAAATCGGTGCCAGTATTGCTGATGGTGCAATGGCATTTTTAAAAGCCGAATATCGTGTATTAGCCGTTTTTGTAATCGCAGTAGCCGTACTACTCAGTATTGCAAATTCAGGTAAGGCTGATTCAAGTCCATTGATTGCTTTATCATTTGTTGTGGGTGCTTTTGCTTCTGCATTTGCTGGATTTTTAGGCATGAAAGTTGCAACCAAAGCAAATAATCGTACTACAAATGCTGCACGTACAAGCCTTGCTCAAGCATTAAATGTTGCATTCACTGGTGGTTCTGTAATGGGACTCAGTGTTGTTGGTTTAGGTGTACTTGGCTTGGGTGGTCTATTCATATTTTATTCATCTCACTTTGATAGCATGGATGTTACATTAAATGTATTATCTGGATTCTCATTAGGAGCTTCATCAATTGCATTGTTCGCACGTGTAGGTGGTGGTATTTATACTAAAGCTGCAGATGTGGGTGCTGACCTTGTGGGTAAAGTTGAAGCGGGAATTCCTGAAGATCATCCATTAAATCCTGCAACGATTGCTGATAATGTAGGTGATAATGTAGGCGATGTTGCTGGTATGGGTGCTGACCTGTTTGAATCTTTTGTAGGCTCTATTATTGGTTCAATGGTATTGGGTGCTGTATTGGGCAATGAATTCGTATTGCTTCCTCTTTATATTGCTGCATCAGGAATCATCGTTTCAATTATTGGAACATTTATGGTTTCTGTAAAAGAAGGTGGAGATCCTCAAAAAGCATTAAATATTGGTGAATTTGGAAGTTCAGCGATAATGGTAGCTGTTATATACTTTTTGGTAAATCTTGTTTTACCAGCATCTCATTCAATGGGTGTATTCTGGGCAACTGTAATAGGATTAGTGGCTGGTTTAGGAATTGGAATTATAACAGAACATTATACTGGAACAGGTACTACGCCTGTATTATCAATTGTTAAACAATCTGTAACAGGCCCAGCTACAAACCTTATTGCCGGTCTCGGCGTTGGGATGCAATCGACCACAATTCCCATTTTAATTTTAGCGTCTGCTATAATGGGTGCGTTTCATTTTGCCGGATTATATGGGATTGCCATGGCGGCCTTAGGAATGCTGGCCAACACAGGAATCCAGCTGGCTGTTGATGCTTATGGCCCTATATCTGATAATGCTGGTGGAATAGCTGAAATGGCAGATTTACCCGAAGAAGTCCGCGAACGTACAGATAAGCTTGATGCTGTTGGCAATACAACTGCCGCCATTGGTAAAGGTTTTGCAATTGGGTCTGCAGCCCTAACTGCATTGGCATTGTTCGCCGCATTCATGGTAAAGAGTGGAATTAACAGTATTGATATTGCAAATCCGATGGTAATGGCTGGCTTATTTGTAGGTGGTATGTTACCGTTCTTATTCTCTTCAATGGCAATGGGTGCAGTTGGACGTGCAGCTATGGCAATGATTGAAGAAGTTCGTCGTCAATTTAGAGATATTCCTGAATTGAAGGCAGCGCTTGCAGTATTGGCTAAAGGTGATTCTTCTACATGGTCAGATGATGACAAAGCCGTTTACGAATTAGGATTAACAAAAGCAGACCATGGCCGTTGCGTAGAAATCTCTACTCAATCTGCCATTAAAGAAATGGTGCTCCCTGGAATTTTAGCTATCATTTCCCCCGTAATTGTTGGGTTCATTTTTGGCCCGGAAACATTGGGTGGGCTACTTGCAGGAGTTACCGTTTGCGGTGTTCTCATGGCAATTTTCCAGTCTAATGCAGGTGGTGCATGGGACAATGCAAAGAAAATGATTGAAGAGGGCGTCACTGTAAATGGTGAAGCCATAGGAAAAGGATCTGAAGCACATAAAGCAGCTGTTGTAGGCGACACAGTAGGTGATCCTTTTAAGGATACATCCGGTCCCTCGCTGAATATTTTAATTAAACTGATGTCAGTGGTTTCACTGGTCATCGCACCGCTGATTGCGTAAAAAATAAGGAGTTATTATGCGGTATTATGAAACACTCTATATTGTAAATCCGA
>UINC01002113.1_pt1 | contig 11666 bp, 12 predicted proteins | sample 5385821 | NCBI WGS metagenome assembly UINC01 (sample SAMEA4666929, study PRJEB26691) | marine metagenome | isolation source: Pacific Ocean | place: Pacific Ocean | collected 2011-10-13 | reverse complement strand
TGGTGGAGGCGGCGGGAATCGAACCCGCGTCCGTCAATCCGCCACGCACCGGCGACTACATGCTTAGTCTGTCTTTGATTTGACCGTACGCACCCCGACAGACAGGGTTACGGCCGGCGAGCCCGCTTAAGTTTAGCGCGGCGGGTCACGAGCACCCCATCACGCGAGCCCATGTAATTTGACCCCTCGGATCCCAGCCCATGGGCGAGCCGGGGGAGAGGCTAGCAGGGATTAAGCTGCTAGGGCGTAGTTGTCGTCGTTGGCAACTAAAAGTTTGCAGTTGGATTTACGAGGGGAACTGCACCTCGGCATGCTCCGATGGCTTTGTGATCCACGTCGAAACCAGGTCGCCCCCAGTTTTCGCCGACTGGTTCTCAGCCAGAACCCTATTTTACCACCGAACGGTTGGGTTCAACGGGTCTCTTTCAGAAGTCGATGCTGCTGCCGGTTCCACTCCCGCTCGCGAATTGTGGCCCGTTTGTCATGCTGTTTCTTGCCTTTCGCCAGGGCAATCTTCAGCTTTGCTCGGCCGCGTTTCCAGTAAAGCGATAGCGGTATCAGTGTGTAGCCGCGTCGTTCAACCGCACCGCGCAGGCGGCCGATCTCTTTGGCATGTAAAAGCAGCTTGCGGGTCCGGGTAGGGTCCGCAGTGACATGGGTTGAAACACTTTTCAAAGGTGAAAAATGTGCCCCGAACAGGAATACCTCACCTTGTCGCAGGATTACATAGCTTTCCTGCAGCTGAGCCTGGCCTTCACGCAGGCTCTTGACTTCCCAACCTTCGAGTGCAATGCCGGCTTCATATTCTTCTTCTATGAAATAGTCATGCCTGGCCCGCTTGTTACGAGCGATAGCATTGTCTTTTTCTTTGGCTTTAGGCATGAGACAGCAGTTTCACGTTATAGCGGCGATCGAGCACAACAGTATAATCGGGGCCCATATTTCATCCGGGCTTGATGCTAAACGTGCATAAGGTCAACCGTTCCCTCATTTTGCCTTACAGCAGCGCCGAAATGTACGATCTGGCGAATAATGTGGAGGCTTACCACGAATTTCTGCCTTGGTGCAGCGGCTCAGCTGTGCTTGAACGTGATGAAGCCTGCGCCATTGCCCGTATCGATGTGTCCTACAAAGGCATGAAATCGTCATTTACAACGCGAAATGAACTGAACCCAAACCAGCAGATTTATTTATCTTTGGTTGAAGGCCCATTCAGTGCGCTGGAGGGGAAATGGTTGTTCGACTCGCTCGATAAAGTGGCGTGCCGGGTAAGCTTGGCAGTCGAATTTGCTTTCAGCAGCCGACTGATCGAGAAGACAATGGCGCCAGTGTTCACTCACATATGTGGTGATCTGATCGATGCGTTTGCTGGACGGGCCGAGCAGGTGCACGGTGAGCGCAGATTTGCTTGAGGTTGAAGTGGTTTATGCCCGACCTGAGCAGCAGGTGCTGATTCAGGTGAGCGTACCCGCTGGCAGTACCGCTCGTGACGCCATTGTATGTTCGAATATCCTTAGTGACGTACCCGGGCTCGATCTTAAAACACTGGCTGTGGGAATTTTTGCTCGACGAGTGACGCTCGATTACATCCTTAAAGCTGGAGATCGTGTCGAGATTTACCGGCCGCTGACGATGTCTCCCGTCGAAGCCCGTCGCTGGCGTGCAAAACTCAAAACACCTCAGTTGGACTGAGTCTTATCCAGAGGCCACAGTCTGCGCCAGGCACGCTTGAGAAAACCAGGCTTAGCGGGTGTTGTTGGCACCTGGACAGAACTTTCACTTGAACTGCTGGTCAGTGGTTCGGATTCAAAACCTTGTTCAATCTTTGTCAGCTGTCCGTTGTCGAAGAAGACCGTTAGACGTTGCTGTTCGACCTGACGCGTTTCGCCGGAGCGGAAACTGTAGAAATAATCCCACCGCTCTGTGTGAAATGGATCTTCCACCAGGGGGGCACCGAGAAGATATCGAACTTCCGCCTTTTTCATCCCGGGCTTGAGCTGCTCAATCTGTTCGGGGGTGACAATGTTGCCTTGTTGTATGTCGATACGATAGGTTCGCACGCAGCCGAGGAGCATAAGGGTCACAACGGATAAAAGAATAACGAGACGGAAATTCATACTGTTCTGGCTCAGGCTCTAAAACGGTGATGATAATCGGGTCGAGACCCGATAGCACCCTATGATCTCACGAGCAGAGTTTGTACCGCCAGCGAGCTGTTCCTTATTCTCATTCGAGTTCATTTCAGCGCAGTGATGATTCGGTTACCCGTTGCAGCATTTCTTCGGCATGAGCAAGGGTTTGCTGGGTGATCTCAATACCGCCGAGCATACGTGCGATTTCGTCTGTTCGCAGTGCTGGATCCAGTGGATAAATCTCAACCTCAGCATCATCGGTCTTGGTGACGTGAAGGTGCCCATGGCCCTGCACGGCCACTTGCGGCAGATGAGTAATGCACAAAATCTGTCGTTGTGAACCCAGCAGACGGAGTTTGCTGCCGACGATCTCGGCAATCCTCCCACCGATGCCGATATCGACTTCATCATAAATACAGCTGGGTACAGAGTCGATCTGAGCCGTGACCACTTGAATGGCGAGACTGATGCGGGATAACTCACCGCCGGATGCAACCTGGTCCAGAGGCGCAAAGGGCATCTCAGGAATGGTCCTAACCGCGAAGTTCACATTTTCTGCACCGTAGCGTGTGCGACTTGTTGTTTCTATAGGACTGAGATCAACGGAAAATTTGGCCTGTTCCAGGCCCAGGTCGGCTAACTGTCGAGTTACGGCATCCGCGAGTTTTTCGGCCGATTGCGCACGCCCCTGACTGATACGACTGGCGAGGGTGTCATAGTCGGTTATCAGCGTCGAGATCTGCTGCTCGACTTCTAATATTCGCTGTTCCTCCGTGGTGATCGATTCGAGTTCCCCTGACAATCGTTCGAGCAGGTCGCGTAACTGTTCTGGCCGTACCTTGTATTTTCTTGCCGCGTCGTGAAGTAGGGTCAGCCGGCTGTCAAGGCGCTGGAATTCCTCGGGGTCAAGTTCGTAGTCAACATGACAGCGGCGAATGTCGTTTACGGCATCGCTCAAAAGCGTGGTGATGTCCTGTAACTGGGATGCACTGTTAGCCAGGCGGGTGTCAAATTTGCTGAGTTCTGCTAAACGATCCGATACACGTCCAAGGAGCACCAGTACTGTGTCGTCTTCTCCCTCCTCAAGTTCATGCAGAGCCTGCCACGTGCCTTCAGCCAGTTCCCGGGTGTGTGACAGTCGTGAATGTGCACTGTCCAGTGATGCGAGTTCATCCGGTTCTGGTGCAAGAGCAGTCAGTTCATCCACCTGATGACGTAGATAGTCTTCTCGCTGCGCTGAGTCATCTGCCTTGGTGCGCAGTTCTTCAAGGTGAGTTGTAGCGGTGCTCAGCTGGTCGAAACAAATTTCCAGAGCGTGAACTTCATCGAGGGTGCCGGCAAACGCATCCAGTGTTTTGCGTTGAACTGTTTTTTTGAGCAGTTGGTGGTATTCGTGCTGTCCGTGAACATCCACCAGCAGTTGACCGAGCTCTCGCAATGAACTGATCGGAACTGGACGACCCTGGATAAAACCCCGGGATGATTTCTTGTGGGATACGATTCGTCGCAGTGTGCACTCAGAACCATCAATATCAATCTCTTGACCCTTGAGCCATAGCTGCGCGGCAGGATTGTTACTGAGGTCAAAGCCGGCCTGTACTTCGCATTGCTCTGAGCCCGGTCGGATGATGTCTCCGGAAGTGCGATCACCGAGCAGAATGGTGAGCGCATCAACAATGATCGACTTCCCTGCGCCAGTCTCTCCAGTTATAACGGTGAGGCCACCGTCAAATGAGATTTCAACGTGTCTGACAATAAGAAAATCTCGAACGTCGATCCAGGTGATCATTACGCTGAATGCTGCTGATTATCCCCAGCCAAGCTTGGAACGAAGCGTGGTGAAATGATTATGGCTGTTGATCCGGACCATACGGGTCACAGTTTCCGCACGGCTGATTCGAATAATCTCGTTGCCCGAGACCGCGAGCTGCTTGAGGCCATCGATAAAGACATTGCCATCTGCACCGGCCAGATCAAGTATCTCCAGCTCAATGATGCTGCTGTCGTCAAGCACCATCGGCCGGTGTCCGAGGGTGTGTGGGCAGATCGGTGCAAAAACGATTGCCGGCAGCAACGGATGCAGTATCGGACCGCCGGCTGAAAGTGCATAGGCCGTTGAGCCTGTCGGGGTAGAAATAATCACACCATCGCCCCGGGTTCGCCCAAGAGGTTCAGAGTTGACGTGGGTATCGAACTCGATCATGCGACCGGTGTTGCCCTTGCTTAAGGTGACATCATTCAGTGCAACACTTTCGTTCAGGTTGTCTCTACCGTTTGAAATCTGAACCTGCAGCATGATTCGCTCCTCTACGGTGAACTCACCGCGGAGAAGTTCGTCCATGCCCTCGTGCATTCGGTCCGCAGAGAGGTCTGTCAGAAACCCAAGTCGCCCCAGATTAATACCGATCATCGGTAGAGCATATGATGCCAGACCGCGTGCGACGTGGAGCATGGTGCCGTCGCCTCCAACGACAACCGCAAGGTCTATCGTCTCACCCACCGGCAGACCGGAATCTTCGATCCGTGTGCCGGTGATATTGTCTGCAGTCGTGTCTCCGATGTAGACCGAAATATCGCGATTTTCCAGGTGTTTCCGCACAGCATCCAGCGCGCTGCTGACTTCGGGGTCCTTATAGCGGCCGAATAGTCCTACGGACGAAATTTGCATACCAGATGACCTTTTTTCCGTGAATGGGTGGATCGAAGAATTGTCATGGGCTGAGCCATTTGTTTGAGGTAATTGCGTATGGAACTGGCAATGGTATGATTCGTGCGCAGGCCCATAAATCAGGCTGATTAATCTGATTTTACCTCCAAGTTCATTTGCTGCCTAAACTCGACGATTTAAGATGACAGCCGCAACAGAAATTCAACTGAGCGACAGGGCTGAAACTCTGCTGCGAGAGCTCGTTAGACGCTATATCAGCGATGGAGAGCCTGTCGGTTCGAGAACCCTTTCACGTGAGTCCGGGCTTGAACTCAGTGCCGCGACAATCCGCAATGTCATGGCCGATCTTGAGGATCTTGGACTGATCCGATCGCCGCATACTTCGTCTGGACGAGTGCCGACACAGTTGGGTTACCGGGTTTTTGTCGATACTATGCTCAAAGTTAAGCCACTGGATGCGGCTTCGGTCAACGAAATCAACTCCGGACTCGCGTCTGCTCGCGACCCTGACGAGTTGATGTCGATGGCATCGGAACTACTCTCCCAGATTACTCAGTTTGCCGGTGTGGTTCTGCTGCCCGGTGGTGAGCACGCGAATCTGCGCCAGATTGAGTTTCTACCGCTGGCTGAGGATAGAATTCTGGCGATCCTCGTTACCGAGGACGGCCGTGTTCAGAATCGCGTACTTTTTGTCGACCGAAAATATACGCCCGTAGAACTCGTCGAAGCAGCGAACTTTTTTAACGACCGCTATTCTGGCCGCGCGCTCAATGAGGTGCGCAGACGACTGGTTCAGGACATGGAACATGACAGTATCTCGATGAATCGAATAATGCGCACTGCGGTCAATATGGCCAAGGAACTGTTCGGCGATGAGACCGCGTCAGACAGCGTAGTGGTCAGCGGTGAAACCAATCTTATGAGCGTGCCGGACTTCGACCAAGTTGAAAAACTCCGGGAAATCTTCGATGCGTTCAAAGCGAAGCAGGATCTTCTCCAGTTGCTCGATAAGAGTATGAACGCACGAGGAATATCTATTTTTATTGGAGAAGAATCAGGGTACAACGCGTTGACGGATTGTAGTGTTGTCACGGCACCTTATGAATCAGATGGCCGCTGCATTGGTGTGCTGGGTGTGGTTGGCCCCACGCGTATGTCTTATGAGGATGTGATTCCCGTCGTTGATATCACGGCCCGATTTCTGGGCACTGCCCTTAAGTCTCTTCACTAGCGGTCGACCCGAACCGGTCCAAGGGCAACGCATGCATGGCATGCCCTTGAAAAATTAGAATATTGCCCCAGTTTTAAGCAGAGAACCGATATTGTTTCCAGGAGCTAACACGCAAGACCCAATTCACCATGACTAGAACCGGCAAAGACAATTCCCAGAAGAACGATGAAATAGCTTCCAGTGAGGTCGTTGATGAGCTGGAATTAAATAAACCCCAGGCTGACGGAACCGAGGATGGTGTCGACGTCAGCGCCGTCTCCAGTGGTGGGGTTCAAGCGACACCCGAGCCTGCTGCAGAGGCTGACGCCCAGAGTACGCCAGCGGAGGAGAGCCCCGAATTGGCTGCAGAAGGCTCTGCAGAGTCTGCGGCCCAAATTACTGCGCTGCTTGATCAGGTTGCCGAATATCAAGACAGTTATCTGCGGGCCAAGGCGGAAGTAGACAACATCCGCAAGCGGGCTGAGACCGAGGTCGCCAATGCGCGTAAATTCGCCCTGGAGGGGTTTATACGGGAACTTCTGACTGTGAAAGACAGTCTGGAAATGGCCTTGACTGCTGATCAGCCGTCGGGTTCGGAGGTGGGTAATCGCGGTGTCAGCGAGGGGCTGGAACTGATTCTGAGGCAACTGGAGAGCGTTTTTGCCAATTTTTCGGTTGAAACAGTTGAACCCGAGGTGGGCGACAAGTTGGACCCGGACCAGCACCAGGCTATGAGCGTGGAAGAGTCACAGGACATTCCGCCCAATTGTGTGAGCAAAGTTATTCAGAAAGGCTACTCGCTCAACAACCGACTTTTACGACCTGCGATGGTGCTGGTGGCAAAATTACCCGGAGAAACTGCTGGAAAAGGTTGAAAAAATGACCGGCCACCCCCATTTTTGGAACATAGATCCAAGATCATCAAGAAGAATTTTTTAGGAAAATAGCATGACAAATATTATCGGAATTGATCTGGGCACAACCAACTCCTGTGTCGCAGTCATGGACGGCGGTACGGCCAAGGTCATCGAAAACAGTGAAGGCGACCGGACCACGCCATCTGTTGTGGCCTTTGCGGAGGACGGTGAAGTGCTGGTCGGGCAGTCTGCCAAGAGACAGGCCGTTACCAACCCCCACAATACGGTTTTTGCTGTAAAGCGCCTGGTCGGACGGAAATTCGACGATCAACTGGTACAACGGGATATCGACTTGATGCCTTATTCGATCGTCAAGGCTGATAATGGCGATGCGTGGGTAGGAGTTGCTGAAAAAAGACTGGCGCCGCCGGAGATCTCCGCCCGCATACTGCAGAAAATGAAGCAGACTGCCGAGGATTATCTTGGTAGTGAAGTCACGGAAGCTGTCATTACAGTACCGGCCTATTTCAATGATTCACAGCGTCAGGCGACGAAGGATGCCGGCAAAATTGCTGGTCTTGAAGTCAAGCGAATCATCAACGAGCCGACCGCCGCTGCATTGGCTTATGGAATGGAAAAGCAGCAGGGAGACCGTAAGATTGCGGTGTACGATCTGGGCGGTGGGACATTTGATATATCCATTATCGAGATTGCAGATGTCGACGGTGAGCACCAGTTCGAGGTTCTGGCAACCAACGGCGACACTTTTCTCGGTGGGGAAGATTTTGATCGCCGATTGATTGATTATCTCGCTGACGAGTTCAAGAAAGACAACGGCATGGATCTGCGTGGCGACCCACTTGCGATGCAGCGCCTCAAAGAGGGAGCCGAGAAAGCCAAGATTGAGTTGTCTTCAAGTACACAGACCGAAGTTAACCTCCCCTATATCACGGCAGATCAAAGTGGACCCAAGCACCTGAATATGAAGCTCAGTCGGGCGAAGCTTGAGGCGATGGTAGAAGAGCTGATCCTTCGCACCATCGAACCTTGTAAAACTGCTTTAAAGGATGCCGGTCTTAGCGCTTCAGACATCGATGAAATTATTCTTGTCGGTGGTCAGATTCGAATGCCAAAAGTTCAGGAAGCAGTTAAGGATTTCTTTGGACGCGAACCCCGACGGGATGTGAATCCCGACGAGGCCGTTGCGGTGGGTGCCGCTATTCAAGGCGGCGTACTGGGCGGTGAGGTCAAGGATGTACTGTTACTGGATGTCACACCGTTGTCCTTGGGAATCGAAACCCTCGGTGGGGTGATGACAAAGCTGATCGACAAAAACACCACCATACCCACCAAGGCAAACCAGGTGTTTTCGACCGCAGATGACAACCAAACAGCAGTAACGGTCCATGTTCTGCAGGGTGAACGGGAAATAGCCCAGCACAACAAGTCACTCGGTCGGTTCGATCTGACGAATATCCCACCGGCACCTCGCGGTATGCCACAGATTGAAGTCACCTTTGACATTGACGCCAATGGCATTCTCAATGTTTCAGCCAAAGACAAGGCGACCGGTAAGGAAAACAAAATCGTCATCAAGGCAGGTTCTGGTCTATCTGATGAAGAAGTTGAACGCATGGTCCAGGATGCAGAAGCACATGCCGAAGAAGATCGACAGGCTCGTGAGCAGGTAGATGCACGCAATCACGCGGAGGCGATGGTTCACACGGTTCGCAAGACACTTACTGAAGCCGGTGATAAGGTCGAAGCAAGTGACAAGGAAAATATCGAATCAGCGATCAAGTCACTTGAAGAGGTACTAGCGGGTGATGACGTCGAGCAGATCAAAGAGAAAACAACAGCTCTGATGGAAGCCAGTCACAAGTTGGCAGAACAGATGTATCAGGAGCAGGGTGCTCAAGATCCCACGGCCGGTCCGGACGGTCCCGATGGCGGTGAGGGGTCCTCAGGTCCTGGTGGAGACGATGTCGTCGACGCCGAATTCGAAGAGGTAAAGGATAAAGATAAAAACTGATCACTTTGTCAGGCGCCGTGAAAACGGCTATAACAACGACAATTGTTCGAAAGCCGGCATCAGGACCGGCTTTCATTTGTTGCAAGATACCCTAGTCTAAGCATACGGAATTATGGACAAGCGCGACTACTACGAAGTTTTGGGCACCTCCAAAAACAGTCCTGATGCCGACCTGAAAAAGGCTTATCGAAGACTCGCTATGAAGTTTCATCCGGATCGAAATCCGGGTGACCAGGAGGCGGAGAAGAAGTTCAAAGAAGCAAAAGAAGCCTACGAAGTTCTGTCCGACCCCCAGAAAAGATCCGCATACGATCAGTTTGGACACGCTGGCGTCGACAGTTCCTCGGGCATGGGTGGCGGTCCCGGTGCTGCTGGTTTCGGTGATATTTTTGGTGATATTTTTGGCGACATCTTCGGCGGCTCCGGGGGCAGGCGAAGTTCGAATCGCGGCAGTGATCTGCAGTATTCTCTGGATCTTTCCCTGGAAGATGCCGTAAGAGGTACGGAGACCCGTATTCGTGTGCCCACGCTGGTCAGCTGTGAGACCTGCAGCGGATCAGGTGCGAGGCCCGGCACGTCGCCCGGTGCCTGTTCCACCTGCGGTGGTCAGGGACAAGTGCGTATGCAGCAGGGATTTTTCTCGATTCAGCAGACCTGCCCCCAGTGCCGGGGTAAAGGCACCGTGATCACCTCGCCTTGTAGTGATTGTAGTGGGGGTGGCCGTGTTCAGAAAACCAAAACGTTGCAGGTCAAGATACCGGCTGGTGTAGACGAAGGTGATCAGATCCGTCTGTCTGGTGAAGGAGAGGCTGGTGCGGCCGGTGCACCACCGGGCGATCTTTACGTTCAGGTGCGTCTTAAAGAGCACCCAATCTTTACCCGCGACGGAGATAACCTTTACTGCGAGATGCCCATCAGTATTGCTACAGCAACGTTGGGGGGCAACATTGATATTCCGACGCTTGAAGGGCGGGCCAACCTCAAGATTCCATTGGAAAGTCAGTCAGAGCGGATTTTTCGTCTTCGGGGTAAGGGGGTGCGTAATGTACGCAACAAAGCACAGGGCGATCTTTACTGCAAGATCAAGATCGAAACGCCAGTTAACCTCAACCGCAAGCAAAAGGATCTGCTGATGGAGTTTGACCGACTGACCCTGGAAGGGGGGGAGCGGCATCGCCCGCGAGAAAATTCGTGGTCAGATCGGCTGAAGTCCTTTTTTGAGGATTTTGTGTCCTGACCGTGAACTGACCCGCCGCGCTGTTAGGGTCTGTGTTTTCCGTTCTGTCCTGCAACGGAGATCGTTCACGCTGCGTATAATGCAATTCCGTTGATCTGTCAGAGCAAGCGGATGATTATTGTTACCCCAACACCACTGGATGGCGTTGTCGTCGTGGAGTCGACGGTGTTTGACGATGACCGCGGTTTTTTCATGGAAAGTTTCAACAGCCATGATTTCGCCGAGGCAGGGCTGCCTCATGTGTTCGCTCAGGATAACCAGTCTCGTTCAACCCGGGGTGTGCTGCGCGGTCTTCATTATCAGCACCCCAACTGGCAGGGAAAGCTGGCTCGAGTTATTGTCGGTGAGATCTTCGACGTGGCTGTTGATATCTGTCGGTGCTCTCCCACTTTCGGTAGGTGGTTTGGAATTGTCTTGTCGGCCAAGAACAAAAAACAGTTATATATTCCGCCGGGCTATGCGCACGGCTTCTGTGTGTTGAGCGATGTTGCGGAGATGATCTATAAGTGTACGACGCCCTATTGTGCTGAAGACGATGCCGGCATTCGCTGGGATGATCCTGAAATAAAAATCGACTGGCCAGTGTCTGCGCCCATCCTATCGGAAAAAGATGCCCGGGCCCCGCGGCTCAGCGAAATCGGAGACCTTGCAGTCTGAGGTGTATTTGCGCAGTGAAGATACTGGTCTTCGGCAGGATAGGACAACTGGGATCAGCGCTTGCTGAGGTCTTATCAGATCGGTATGAAACACGGTTCATCGATCAGCCGGAACTCGATCTGACTGCGCCGGAGAGCGTTCGTGATCACGTACAGACCTACCTGCCTTCGATCGTGATCAACGCCGCCGCTTATACGGCCGTTGACCGTGCTGAAACGGAACCAGAGCTCGCTCATATTATCAATGCCCGCGCACCGGGATCATTAGCTTATGCCTGTGACGAAGCCGGCGCCGTGTTGATACATTATTCAACGGACTATGTTTTTGATGGCGCGGCATCGATGCCCTACACCGAGACTGCGGCAGTGGCTCCAACCGGGGTATATGGGCAATCCAAACTGGCTGGAGAAATTGCGGTGGCCAGCGCGACCCAGCGGTACGTGATACTTCGCACGGCCTGGTTGTATTCAGCAGTCGGGCACAATTTTGTGAAAACAATGCTGAAGCTGGCCAATTCTGGTCAGCCGATCCGCGTCGTGGCAGACCAGATTGGCTCTCCTACCTATGCCCAGGATCTAGCCCGTGTAACACGGGGCATAATTGAAGTGTTGAACAGCAGACGTGAGGACTGTTTCGGGCTGTATCACGTGACCAATACCGGTACCACCAGCTGGTATGGTTTGGCTCAGGAAATATTTCGATTGGCGGCACATCAGGATGTGGTCGTGCAACCCATCAGCACTGAAGAGTACCCCACACCTGCCCCGAGGCCGGCCTATACCGCACTGGATTGTTCCAAACTGGAGCGGGTATTTGGATTGACGCTGCCGAGTTGGCGTGACGCACTGGCGCGGTGCATCGATAGTCTGTAGG
>UINC01002112.1_pt1 | contig 11667 bp, 10 predicted proteins | sample 5385821 | NCBI WGS metagenome assembly UINC01 (sample SAMEA4666929, study PRJEB26691) | marine metagenome | isolation source: Pacific Ocean | place: Pacific Ocean | collected 2011-10-13 | reverse complement strand
CCATACGCAGAGGGAACAAGGAAAGCACAGAACAACACGATCGCAAGTAATTTCTTCATTTGATTCTCCTTTGTAGAAATCAGACCAGTTTGTGAGTTTTGACTGACTGTGAAGAATGAGTGGGAGTCAATCAAAATCGGCATTAATAAAATATTGATGTGTAGTTAATAACTCTAAGTAATAATCAATGCAGATCAATATTAAAAGTTTACATTGTAAAAGTCAACCAATAAAATTTATACAATGTGTAAATATGGAAAATCCTCTTGGAAGGCCTGCCGAGACCTGCTAATTCCACTCTTCTTTCTATATACATAGTATTGCTAACCGCCGTTATTCTTTCCATTATATTAGACATTTCTCTCCATATAATGAGATATACATATAACTATCTAGCTGATATAACTATATAAGATTTAATTCTGCCTCTATAAAAAGGCGCAACTATCTTAGGAATCTTTAAAACTTAATCGTCGTGGGAATTTCGCAACGGCGTATAGACTTAAATGTGTAAGGCTTATACTAGTGAAAGGCTTATTAGGATATAAAGACTTATAACCAACTGGTACAGGAGTGGTACACGAGAAGAAAATGGATATGTGATTGTCCTGTAAGAAACTAATAATCTTCCACAGCATGCAAGACCTTAGCCTGCAATCTCCTGGTTAAGCGTCATAAGTCCGGGGTGATTCAGGGGAATCTGTCTGTGGAAGAATAGCTGCTTCTTCCGAACTATCCTCTTTTGAAGAATCTTTGATCTCAGGTTCAGGATCAATCACTGGAGTGGGCAAACGTTCAAGAGCAACGCCTAAGACTTCCTCAACGGTTCGTACTGGTATAATTTCTAAACCATTCTGTATTTCTTCTGGAATTTCGGTCAAATCTTTTTTATTTTTATGTGGAATCATCACAGTTGAAATTATGCCGCGTTTTGCTGCAAGTAGTTTTTCTTTTAAACCGCCAATCGCTAAAACCTTGCCGCGCAAAGTACTTTCTCCTGTCATAGCTACTTCCTTTCTGACAGGAATTGATGTAAATGCACTGACTAATGAAGTTGCAATAGTTACCCCTGCTGATGGACCGTCTTTGGGAACAGCGCCCGCAGGGACGTGTATGTGAATGTCGGTTTTTTCGAAAACTGAGGAAAATATTCCCAACTGATTAGCATTTGTGCGCACATAACTCAGGGCGGCTTGCGCTGATTCTTTCATCACATCTCCGAGCTTTCCAGTCAGCTGCAATTTGCCTGTGCCTTTCATAATATTCACTTCAGTAACTAACAGTTCCCCTCCGGCCTGTGTCCATGCTAACCCGCAAGTTGTGCCGATCTCGTTTTGTTCTTCTGCTTTCACATGCTTGTAGCGCGGTACTCCCAAAAACTTTTGAACACGATTCGGTGTGACCACGACTTTATTAAGATTTGTCTTCTTTACCAACTGAGTTGCAACTTTACGGCATGTTTTAGCGATTTCCCTTTCAAGATTCCGTACTCCGGCCTCTCTGGTATAACTCCGGATAATATTCAGTAAGGCTTTTTGATGGAACTGAATTCTTTTTGATGTCAGTCCATTTTCATCCATTTGTTTAGGGAGAAGGTGTTCACGGGCAATGTGCTCTTTTTCCAGCTCAGTGTAGCCGGAAAGACGGATAATTTCCATTCTGTCTTTTAGGGCAGCCGGAATGTTTTGCGGCACATTTGCTGTGCAGAAAAATAAGACATCTGAGACATCAAACTCCACTTCCAAATAATGGTCCATGAAAGTGTGGTTCTGTTCCGGGTCAAGCACCTCCAATAAAGCAGCAGCAGGATCTCCCATCACACCATGAGTCATTTTGTCTATTTCATCAAAAAGTAGCAGCGGATTTCTGAATTTTACCTTCCGCAAAGATTGGATTACTTTTCCTGGCATGGCACCAATATATGTCCGGCGATGTCCTCTTATTTCCGCTTCATCTCGCACACCACCAAGGCTTACGTGCGCAAATTTCCTTCCCAAAGCTTCGGCAACAGAACGGGCCAGAGATGTTTTTCCAACCCCCGGAGGTCCTACCAAGCAGATGATCGGACCTTTCATTTTGCCCACTTGCTGTGCTACAGCAAGATATTCGATGATACGTTCTTTTACTTTTTCCAAACCGTAATGCTGAGCATTCAGGACTTTTTCCGCTTTTTCCAGGTCAAAATTGTCTTCCGTTTTTTCTGCCCAAGGCATGCAGAGCAGCCAGTCAATGTAATTACGAACGACATTTGCTTCAGACGACATGGAGGGCATCAATTTGAGCTTATGAAGTTCCTTTTCTGCCATTTCTTTGGCTTCATCAGAAAGTTTCATTTCTTTAATTTTCTTCGCATATTCCTCCATTTCAGCTTTGCTGTCTTCTCCTTGCCCCAACTCTTTTTGGATGGCCTTAACTTGCTCATTGAGGTAGTATTCTTTTTGTGTCCGGCCAATTTGACCCTGGACTCGCTCCTTTAGTTTTCGTTCCACTTTTTTGAACTCTTTTTCTTCAAGCATCCGTCCATAAACTATTTCGAGTCGTTTTTGAGGATCCGCGTTTTCTAGCAAATCCTGTTTCTTTTGCAAATCCAAGTTCAGTAGCGGAGCAATGCGATCTGCGAGAATATGCGGTTCTTCTGAGTCAATGGACAATTTTTCGATACCTTCGGTTCGTTTTTTTACCTCCTTCAGGTAGCGTTTGAATTCGGCACGGACGTTTTTACTGAGGGCCAATAATTCAGGTGCATGGGAAACTTGCTCAGGAATGGGTTCCACAACTGCGGCGAAATGAGGATCTTCCATGTGTGCTTCAATCAGGCGGCCCCTCGATTTTGCTTCAAAGAGTGCTTTAATGGTTCCATTGTGGAGACGCATAATTTGCAGAACCTGACCTATTGTACCTACTCGAAACAGATCCTTTGCTTCAGGTTCTTCGATCAGCGGGTCTTCTTGAGCAACAACAAAAATTTGACGGTCTCCGGCGAGAGATTTTTCCAGTGATGCAATGGAGAGTGAGCGGCCGATGAAAAACGGTGCAGTCATATGGGGGAACACCACAATATCACGCATTGGCAACATTGGCAGCGCAATCTGTTTTTGTATCGTCTTTTTTTTCTGGGTTTTGCCGGACATAAACTACCTTTAAATTGGCTTAGTTAGCGAAGTTGTAAAACATTCTTGCATCTTGAGAACTGAATGAATTCATCCTCTACGCTTAATCCTATTACATAAATCGTAAACTGCCAAGTGAAGAAACTTATTTTTACTTTATCGATTTGTTGCTGAAATCGCAAGTAATCAAGGTGCGACGGTAAAAATATTAATCACGCTTTTATAAAGGAGGTAAAGCAGCGGCGCTCATTTCCACACAGATTTTGTCTCCATCATAGTAGCGGTCAACTTCCTGAAATTTCTTCCGGTGATTCTGATTTCCTACAACGCTGCGCAGGTGAAATTCAGCTGTACGCTTTGCACCGGAGATGGCATCCTGCAAAAGAGACGCGCAGGCCCGGCCTAAAACTATGACGTCAAGCATTCCACGATCTGCAACCTTATATTCCAGATCATGGAAAGTCTGTAATTTGTTACCAACTACAGGGGAACATCCATTGAACAAAATGTGGCTAAAAAAGAGAAATAGAATTATTCGTCGCATTTTTTAGTGAAGGCTTGACAACTTTTGAGTCGTTCTCCAAACTATTTTTTATAATATTTTCGTATTCATGGAGTATATATTTGTGGGTCTATGCCCCATAAAGTGGGTTACCGAATGAGAACAGCATCCGAATTTATCCGGATCTTTTCTCAAGGTCCACTCGGTCAGTTATAGAACAAAATTTATTTATCCATGAAAAACTCTTCTTAAAACTTTGTAAGTGCAACCTTCATGCAGATTAGACAGTCTACACAATTGTTTTCTCGTGCCCAACAAAAAATTCCTGGAGGCGTAAACAGTCCTGTCCGTGCTTTCAAATCGGTAAACATGACACCGCTTTTTATCACACGTGGTCTGGGATCTAAACTATATGACGCGGATGGTAACGAATTTATTGATTTTGTAGGCTCCTGGGGACCAATGATTTTAGGACACGCACACGCAGAAGTTGTCAGGAAACTTGAAGAAACTCTGAGGAATGGAACTTCTTTTGGTGCACCCACTGAAGGAGAGATTCTGTTAGCCGAAATGGTTTGTGAGGCGGTACCGAGTGTTGAAATGCTGCGTTTGGTGAATTCCGGTTCAGAAGCCGCTATGGCGGTTCTTCGAGTTGCCCGTGGTTATACAGGGCGCGATAAAATAATCAAATTTGAGGGATGCTACCACGGCAGCGTAGATCCCTTACTTGTCCAGGCAGGATCTGGAGCAACGACTTTAGGAATTCCTGATTCTCCGGGAGTTCCGGCGTCTTTTGTTGAACATACACTGCAGGCGAAATTCAACGATCTGGAATCTGTCATCAAACTGGTTGAAGAAAATTCCCGAGAAATTGCCGCCGTTATTCTTGAGCCTGTAGCAGGAAATATGGGCATGATTCCTCCGGGACATGGATTTTTGAAGGGACTGCGGGACTTATGTGACCGCGAAGGAATTTTGCTTATTTTCGATGAAGTAATGAGCGGGTTCCGCGTTGATTACGGAGGTGCACAAGCTCTGTTTGGTGTTCTTCCGGATATGAGTATTTTCGGTAAAATAATCGGCGGCGGTCTTCCGGTCGGAGCTTATGGCGGACGTCAGGATATCATGCTTCAAGTTGCGCCTGCCGGTCCCGTTTATCAGGCGGGTACGCTCTCTGGGAATCCGCTTGCGGTGGCTGCGGGCTTATCGACTTTGGGAATTTTAAAAAAGCAAAATCCTTACCCGGATCTTGGTCAAAAAACCTCATGGCTTTCCGGAGAGTTTCGAGCGGCGGCAGAATCTGCTGGAATTCCACTTCAGGTGCAAGCCATGGCTGGTATGTTCGGATTTTTCTTTTCAGAAACTCCGGTACGTAATTATCAGGATGCCCTCAACTCTGATCTGGAACTATTCACTCGTTTTTTCCGGCGTATGTTGAAACAGGGGATTTATTTGGCTCCTTCGGCATTTGAATCGCTTTTTGTTTCGACCGCTCATACTGAGGAAGATTTAGAGCGGACTGCCAAGGCATTTCGTAAGGCACTGGAAGAAAATTGATTTAACTTATAATGTTGACAAAGCAGGGATGAAACTTCCATCTGTAAACAGTGATTATTCCTAGCTTTAATCAGGTTTTTCATCAGGATGAGTGATTTCCTTAATCCGCACTCCATAGCAGTCATTTACCACCACGACCTCCCCCCGAGCAATTAGACGGTCTCCGATTAACACGTCAATCGTTGAACCGACGATTTTGTCAAATTTCACTACAGACCCTTGTTCCCAAAGCATAACCTCATGCAAGGATATGTCTGTGCGGGCAATTTCAGCCTGTATAACATGAGTAGCATCAGCTAAAAACTTAAGATTATGAAGAGTGGAGTCCTTTTCTGGAGTTTCAATGTCCATAGGCTTTTTTTAACACATGCTAAATTTTTACGGTCTGGAAATAAATTGAATAGTTTTTTTCTGGCTGTATGAGAAACAGATTATTTTTGATTGCAGAAAAAATTTCTAATCAGGTCCAAAGGACAAAACCATGTAATTTAAATTTTTTTAGGATCAGTAAATCTTAACTGTTGACTTGTTTTATTAATCTTGCGATTATCAGATGAATTCGATCTACTATAGTTTGCAATTCACATTATACGGTCTATCGGCCAATGATACAATAAGTTAAGGAGCGTGCACTATGTTTGGTTTAGGTATTTGGGAACTTTTGATTATTTTGGCTATTATCGTAGTTTTGTTTGGAGCAAAACGCTTACCTCTGATTGGTGAGGGACTTGGCGGAATGATTACCAACTTTAAAAGTGCAACAAAGAAAAACAAAGAAGATCAGTCAAAAATTGAAGAAAATACTACGGTCATCAAAGAGGACACAACTGCTATCAAAGAAGATGCAACTGTCATCAAAGAGGACAACAGCTGAAATAATTATCTATTTTTTCGTTTGGGCCTAATAACCAGATTCATGTTTACTTTTTGTTCTTTGAGTCGGGCTATAACTGGAACAATTGCTCCGTAGTCAACTTTTTCATCAGCTTCCACATCGACAAGCCATGGCTGCCTCCTACCCTTAGTCCATTGCCGTATTTTATCCTGGAGTATTCGATGGCTTTCGTCATCTTTGCTTCCGCCGATGCGGGTGTTCCCTAAATACAGTACGCCAGCCTTGTCAATCACCACTCTAAGCGGTTCTTGCATGGGCTTCATTGTATCCTGATTGTAGCTGTCTTCCGGAAGATCCACCTGAATCACATGGTTAACGATTGGCGCAGTTACCATAAAGATGATCAACAACACCAGCAGAACGTCAACAAATGGTGTGACATTGATCTCGCTCAGCGGCTCATTCTCCTCCCAGGAGCCTCCCATTCACTATCCATTCAAAACGATTAGTAAGTTCCATGCCAAAATTTCGCATGGTATTAGTTAAGAGTCGAGACTGATTGCGAAAATAGTTGTATGCCATTAATGCGGGTATTGCGGCGAGTAATCCTGCTGCAGTTGCAACCAGGGCCTCAGAAATGCCGGGAGCAACTGAAGCAAGACTTGTTACTCCTGTTGTTCCAATGCTCTGAAAGGAGTTGATAATTCCTAAGACTGTTCCGAACAATCCAATGAAAGGTGCAGCACTGGAGATGGTTGCAAGAACATTTAAACGGTTTTCGATGAAAGTGTATCGTTCATTGATAGTCTTTTCGATCACTCGTTGCAGTTGCAGACTGAGATGAGGGAGCATCGAATTGTTTTCTGCAATACTCGGAGAAGAACGCTGAATGCGTTGACTCATTCTGGCTGCTTCCTGATAGGTAGCAGAAAACATGAATGAAAAAGCTGAAAAAAGATATTCCGAAGAAACTTTTTTGATTTGATTTAGACTGGATTCGTTGAGGTAGATTTGATAAAACTTCTTGTCTTCTTTGCGGATATTGTAATACTGAAGTGCCTTAATAATGATGATGGCCCAGGAAAGGGCCGACATCAAGGCCAAAATGAGCAACACCAGCTTTGCAATGAGACTGCCACTCAGCACCATCCCAACTATGCTCGTTTCGCCTAGCCATTCGGTGAGCATAATTCAAGGTGCAGTCGAAGTTCGTGACAGAGTTGCAAAGTGTTTACAAGCGGGTGAACTCAACTCTTCGATTTTGCTTCCAGGCAGATTCATTGCTTCCGGAAGCTGCAGGACGTTCCTCGCCGAAACTGACCATGGAAAATTGTGATGGACTGGCTCCAAGGCTGACAAGGTAGTCGAAGACTGCCTTTGCGCGCCGTTCACCCAAAGCTAGGTTGTACTCATTTGTGCCCCGCTCATCACAATGACCTTCCAATTGTATTTGGACATCGGGATTTTCAGCAATCCATTCGTAATTTTCCTGGATAATCTCCTCAAATGCCGGGGTGATAATACTCTTGTCGTAGGCAAAATAGACCATTCCCAAATCTTGAATGGCTGTTTCAGGCTCTTCAGGCGGAGCTGAAATGATGGTGACAGCTTTAGGAGCTTCAATACTTTTTTCGGCATCTTGCTCAACGGCTATTTGCGCCTCTTCTTTTGCAACCTCTTGCTGTTGTTCAGCAACCACTACTGCAGCTTTCTTTTCTTCAGCAACTTCCTGTACTTCAGCTGCCTTCTGCACTTCTACAGTTTGTTCCGGTTTAGGTTCCGGTTTAGGTTCCGGTTTAGGCTCTTCAACTTCAGGCTCTTCAACTTCAGGCTCTTCAACTTCAGGCTCTTCAGCTTTAGGCTCTTCAGCTTTAGGCCCTTCAACAGGCTCTTCATCTTGAGGCTCTTCAGCCTCAGGTTCTTCAGCCTCAGGTTCTTCAGCCTCAGGTTCTTCAGCTTCGGGTTGTTCTTCAGCATCCGCCACAGGACTTACCTCCGCCGACTTTTCTCCACACCCTGAAAGAGTAAACAGAAAAGCAATCGTAGTGGCCCAAACAATCAGCAATATTATGTTTTTCATTACATACCTCATCTGTGTTGCAAATTTTTTAACAGGTAAACTCCTGTCAGGCGAAATGCGAGACAGTAAAAACCATCTGGTCAAATATAACCCATAAAGGTTTTTTTTGCAAGTGGGGTGCCTAATTCTTCATCCGGGTAATAAATTGACAAACTGCCAATGGCAGAATAACGAACCAGGAACCTTCCCTGGCCAATTAATGTAATATTTCTATAAGCAGTGAAAATCAACAATAACTGGCTTTATTTCTTTACCTGAGGCAATAGAAACCACAGAACATTGTCTAAATTCAGTGTATTATTCAATATTTGTCAACACTTTTACTCTTTTGGATTTTTCAACAATAACCGGTTGAAACTTCCCGTCCTTGAATTTCCCTACATGCTTTTTCCCATCGGGGAAAATGAGGGTTCCCTTTCCATTTGGAACACCTTTTCTGATTTCACCCTCATATTTACTATCAGTTTTCTCATCCCCATTCTTGAACCAAACCCATTCATCATTCACCAACTCACCAAACAAAACCCCGCAAAAAAGAGGGTCTTCTATCTTGAACTGATGACATATTTTTTCCCGAGCCAACTCGCCGTAAGGGTCGTCACTTTCCTTCAGGGCTAGTAGCATTGACTTTTGTTCTTCGATGTGCCCCAATTTGCCTAGTAATTCGCTTGCTTCGAATATTGCCCGATTTAAATATGGACTATTTGGGTAGTCAGAAATCAATGCACCGTAGTAACTGAGACTTAGTTCCAATAAACCATGATTCTTTTGAGTCTCCGCCAACAGCAAAATTAATAAATCTTTTTGTAAGTTGTTCCCTTTGTTGAGCAGTTCCAATACTAGAGCCTCAAGCGTGCTGGTTTCACCTACAGAGGCCAGAGCCAATATTGTTGCAAATTGATTCAATTCTGAAAACTGTGAGCTGCTGCTTTTGCTTTGATATTCCTCCAGCTTTTCTTCAAGTACTAAGATTTTAAATTTCTGAGTACCAAGTGTTTCAGCTAATTCAAGGTTGCTTTTAGTCAGAGTCTCTATTTTTGCCTTGTGCAGCTCCAGCAGAGCCAATTGCTCATTTTCCTTTTCTGATAATTTTTCTTGAACCTGCATCAGTTGCAGCTGTAAACGTGCAACCAAAAGCTTAACTTTCTTAACGTCGCTTGTTTGTGCAATTAAAGGAGAAGTAAAAAAAAACAAACCCACTGCCAGAATAGTTGCAACTGAAAGTCGATTCAAAACAAGGGGTAAAGGAATCACCATATTTCATTTCAATCCAGAGTTCCAAGCTGGATTTGTTTCATTAATTCCATCAGCAGAATTGGTAAGTCTACTAGCAGAACCTCCGGAAGAAAGAGAATAATAAATTTTCCAGTTACTTCCTTTACCTGTGCCTTGATTTCCAGAATAGGCAATCATGGAGCCGTCTGGAGACCAAACCGGACTTTCGGCATTCATACCATTGGGAGAAACTTGACGCCCCAAGCCTATTATTTTATCATCAACGCCGATGCGAAAGACAGTTGACTTATTATTTTTTACGTTGCAATACGCAATCATAGATCCATCTGGAGACCAGGCGGGATTAATATTATACTTGTCACTCAGTGTGAGACGCCTGGATTTTTTTGTGCTCAGATCCATCAGGTATATTTGAGGGCCGCCAGTTCTATCGGATATGTACGCAAGTGTCTCTCCATCAGGTGAAAGGACTGGTTCAGTTTCAATAGCTGAATGTTTAGTCATCCTTTGTATCCTTTCCAACGAAGGCGTAGTTCCCCCAGTGACAAACTCGTATTCGATAATATCTGTATTTTTTCCGCCCATATATTTTGCAAGATAAACTTTTCCGTTACTTCCCCATGAGGCACTGCTGCCCTTACCTTCATCAAAATAAATACTCTCCGACTTTAATCTTAATGGAAGGAAGCCTTGCCAGAGGACTTCTGATCCATTACCAGTTTGCGCAGAATAGATAATAGCATCCCCTTTGGGATTCCAGCTTACGCCAGTATTATTATAAAAATTATAGGTAACTTTCTGACTCTTTTCTGCACCAAAACGTTGCATTATTAGTGAATTTTGACCCTCTCCTTTTTTAGCTGCTGACCACACAAGGATACTTCCCAAGGAACCTTTGATGCCCATTAAATTTTTGGTGAGAAAATTACCCAGTTGAGATGATTTTAAATTAATATATTCCCCATCCTCATTACGAAATTTCATACCTGTAGTAATTGCCTCAAAACTTGTACCTTGAGCTCCACTCAGTTTTACTGAAATGATTTTTTGATCAGGTGTAGGATTTATATCAAGATTATAAGTAGCCTCATCCGAATCGTCTACAATGTTGAACAGCAGAGTTTTTTGCATTTGACTGCGTAACTGTTCAACCACTGGATCTATTATGTCTGAACTACCATTAGCAGTAATGGAGAGTTTGAGTTTTTCGATACCAGGCTTGTTTATATCGTAATAACTAAGAGCCAAAGCCGGCAAAACAAGATAGAGAGAAACTCCAAAAAGTAAAATTAGCTTAAATATAATTTTCATACAGTCTCCTGTGATTGTGGTTTGAACGTTTATACACTAAATGAAGTGTATATCTAAAGGGGCGAAAATTTCAGCCCGATTTCAGTTAGTTTGCCTTCAAAATTTTCAGGCAAAGGTGGTAAAGTCTCCAATTTATTAAACAAGGATTTAATTGACTGATCAAAAATCCTGTTTCCTGAGACTTTAACTAGTGAATACTGCAGCAGAGTTCCATCCTTCGCAATAACGAGCTTTACTTTTGTTACCAAGTGGGCACTTAATTCTGCTGGTAATTTCCATTTATCGAGAATGTAACTGTCCAATTCCTGCAAATAATCCCTATGCTGCACAACACTCAATTTAGGGATATTCCTAGTAATTTTTGATTTTCCCTTGGCAAAAAGAGCTAAGTTCTTTGTAATTACTTCAGTTGCCTGAGACATGTCTGATACAGAAAGCTTACCCTGTTTTCTTATCTTTTTGAGGTTCAAATTTTTTGTATTTACTGTAAACCCTTTTAAAATGTGTGTAAGTGAAACTCTCTTTTTTTTACTTGATTCAGGAATAGTTTGTTCCAAAGCCTTCAAATCTTCCAAAGGAAGTTTTTTTATCTCAGATAACTCTTGAGAAATAGTTGCAACTTGTGAGGAATCAGTATCTCTCTCAATTAAGGTTTCATCCTCTTCAACAATCTCAGGCTGTTCAGGTACCTCTGTTTTTTCAACAGTCGTTTCTTGCAGATCTTTTACCTGAATTTCAGAAACAGGCGTTTCCTTTGGATCTGCAATTTTTGTCTCTTCATGGTCCTCAAAATCTGCTGAAATTTCTGCTTTGTCAGTTTTAGGGACTACTTCATGTTCTATTTTTTCGTTAGCCCCAAGTTTCAAATCCGGAAGTTGCTCTAAGCCTTCTGAACTGACCTTCAGTTCAGGTTCTGGTTCAGGTTCAGGTTCTGGTTCAGGTTCAGGTTCTGGTTCAGGTTCTGGTTCAGGTTCAGGTTCTGGTTCAGGTTCTGGTTCAGGTTCTGGTTCAGGTTCTGGTTCAGGTTCTGGTTCAG
>UINC01002101.1_pt1 | contig 11696 bp, 10 predicted proteins | sample 5385821 | NCBI WGS metagenome assembly UINC01 (sample SAMEA4666929, study PRJEB26691) | marine metagenome | isolation source: Pacific Ocean | place: Pacific Ocean | collected 2011-10-13 | reverse complement strand
AGAGCCTCGGAGCGCAGTGGGATACAACCTGATGCTGCTGGCTTCATTGTTATACCGCATCGGAGTGCTAAGCGTCTCTGATAAGGAAGTGCATGACGCGGTGGAAGCCGCCGAATCAATGGTGTCCCAGGTAGGTATCGAAGTGCCTGCCAAAGACAACCAGGCAAAGTTACTGGCGAAAGAACTGGTTGGCCGCCTGGTCCTGGTCTACGGCGGTGGCAACCTCTCTGGAATGGCCCTTCGGTGGAAGTCACAGATCAACGAAAACGGCAAGTCTTGGGCCTTCGCTGAGTTGCTGCCGGAGCTCCTCCACAATTCGGTGGAGAGTTTCCCGAGCGGCCTGGAGATTCGGCAGCTGACCACTGCCCTTCTGCTGAGACCGCACCAAACTACTCCCGAGCTTGGCCGAAGATATGAAGTGCTGGGCGAGACATTGGATCGCTCCGGCATTGAGAACCGCATGTTCACCGGAGTCGCCGGTGGCCCCCTGGTCCAATCGCTGTCCATGATCGTCTTGGGCGATTACATCAGTTACTACATGGGACTGCTGAACGGAATCAATCCGTCTGAGACACCTAACATCGTTATGTCGAAAGAGCAGTTGTCTGGCTGAAACCCCTGTGCACCAGACTTTGCGGAAGTTACCTGCACTCAGGCGTGTTGACATCAGATACGTGGTAGGTCAAAATCCCAGTTAACCCCCACTCTTGGTCCAAAAGGAGTTAGTCCAATGTTAAAGGTAGGTCATGTCGTGGTCCGGCCGGGCAGAAAAGCCGGTATGGGCTCCGTGGAGATTCCCGTACCCGAAGAGCTGGAAACGGTTCCTGGTATTCCGATGGTCAGCAAAGACATCGATTTCTACAGCAGAGAATACCCGCTGCTTCGGCAGCAGGTTGAGCACGCTGCCGATACAGAATGGGCCCCCAGCGTTGGCACCCCGGCGATGCAGAAATACCACCATGAGCATCAAGCCGTGATGGAAGAGTTCTATCCCAGTATGAACCGGACCGGCGACCTGCAACCCACTGGCACGCCTTCGGGCGCCGATGTTACCCAGTTGATTCGCGACAAATCCATGGAGATGGGGTATCTGGACGTTGGTTTCACCGAACATGATATACGCTTCGTCTACCAAGACCGGAAAGAACACATCAAGTATCCAAACGCCATCTGTCTGGCGCTGGAACAGGACTTCGCCGAGACCCAGACCGCGCCCAGCATGGCCGCGGAGCACGGACACTACGGTACCTACGAGGTCCAGGCGCCCATGGGACTTCGGATGGTCGATTACATCCTCTCCTTGGGTTACCACGCCCAACTGCACGGCCCCAGCAACCATAGCGCTGCCACTATTCCTATGTTCGTCGCTGCGGGAATGGGCCAATTGGGAGCTAACGGGCAACTGCTCACCCCCCACGCCGGCGCCCGTTGCCGGCTCCAGATCATCACCACCGATGCCCCGGTGAGCTTCGACGAGCCAGAAGACTACGGGTTCCATGCCTTCTGTCAGGTTTGCCAAGTCTGCGTTAACCGCTGCCCGGGCCGCGCCCTGATGCGGGAGAAGATCTGGTGGCGTGGTGTTGAAAAGAATAAGCTCATCTACAAGCGCTGCCGGCCGGTCATGTCCCGGTATGAGGGCTGCGCTATCTGCATGAAGGTCTGTCCCATCAACAAGTATGGGGCCAAGGCCGTCATGGAGTATTACATTGAGACTGGCCAGGTGTTGGGCAAAGGCACCCACGACCTGGAAGGTTACACTCTCCATGATGAGAGCACTGGCAAGTACGCCACCGGATACTTTGGCCCCGGTGAGTTGCCTACCTTCGACGCCGATTTCTTCAAGATTCCGGCAGGGACCAGGGAGAACGCCGCGCTTGATGAACTCATCGAGTATCTTGATGAGAATAACGACGGCTTGGATCGGGAGAAGGATGACGAAGCGTTGTTCAACTTCCGCAATCGGCTACGCGTGATTCGCCACGGCGAGGTCAGCGATAGTACGATGTTCTAGGCCCGTAGGCCGACACTCATTCGACCTGATAAGGGGAGCGAGATTGATTCTTGCTCCCTTTTATATTTGACCGGACGGGTGATGTGGAACCCTTTCGGCTCTAGACATATTCCGGGAATGGATTGTATCTTTCTCCCAATGGCTAGACCGCACATAGAATGGAGTTAGTGATGGCTGTAGAGTGGACCGCCGAGGGAGACTTATTCGAGGGTTGTAATTGCAACCTGCTTTGCCCTTGCCATGTGTCATTCCGCCAACCCGCTACCAACGCCCACTGTGACACGATCTGGGCCGTTTCCATCAACGCGGGTAAATATGGCGATGTGGATTTGACTGGATTGAATGCCGCCATCTTTTTGCACAGCCCCGGCCCAATCATGGCGGATGGGGACTGGACTAGCGTGCTGTTCGTGGATGACAGCAGTTCTCCGGAGCAAGACGAGGCGCTGCGCGCGATCTTTTCAGGAACAGACGGTGGCCCCTGGCAGATCATGTCTCAGTTCTATCGGGACAGAGAATATAAGGCAATTGAGAGGATGCCCTTGGAAATGACCATCGACGGCCGCACCAGGACCATCAAAGCTGCAGACCGGCTATTGTTGGAGATGCAGACTCTCCGCGGCGGGGAGGACCGTCAGGGCCTGGTCACGATCCACAATCTTCGTAACGTCATTCATGGCGACGAGCACGTAATGGGTCTTTCCAACCTCAACGTTGAACATCCGACAATGACCTGGGGCTACCAAGCGAAGCACGGCCTCTACAGCAAGTTCAACTGGTCTGGTACCTAGGCCCCGGAAACCCGGTCCAGATACATCTGCCCCTCTTTCATCACCATGCGTATCCGATGTTTGTCCTGTAAGAGGGTGATGTCTGACAAAGGGTCCCCATCAACCACGGTCAAATCGGCGAACTTGCCGGGTTCCACCGTCCCGATGCTGCCTTCCAAGTCCAAGCACCCCGCAGCCCAGCCTGTGGCTGCAACAATGGCCTGCATGGGCGTCATGCCAGCCGCGACCAGTAGTTCCAGCTCCTTGGCGTTGTTGCCATGTTCCCACCCCCCTGCGTCGGTCCCGGCGACCACTCTCACACCAGCGGACAGCGCTTGTTGTACCGTGTTTATGTGTTGCTGCCGGAATCCTTGGGCCTCGGCCTGGGCGTGGGGGTTACCCTGAATGGCGTGGAAGGTGAAAACAGTAAAGGTGGGGACCAGGTAGATGCCTTTATCGGCCATCATCTTCAGCAGATCGGGTTCCGACTCTAGCAGGCAGCCATGTTCAATGGAATCCACCCCAACTCCGATGGCGGTGCGGAGTCCGGGTCCTCCCAGGGCGTGGCAGGCCACCGTCTTGCCATGTAAGTGGGCCTCGTCTACTAAAGCCTGGGTCTCGACTGCGTCGTAGGAACGGGTCGTGCCGTTTTGGGTCTGGCGGCCAAAGCCGGTGTTGAAGAATTTGATTACGTCCGCCCCGGCCCGAACCACTTCGCGGACCATGGCACGCACTTCATCAGGTCCGTCGGCGATTCCCCTGGGTAAGTTGGGGTTGGGCGATGTCGGCTGGTGGTGTCCCGAGCCGCTGGAGCGGTCCTGAGTACCCTGAGTGGGCGACAGGGGGCTGGTAGCTAATTGAAGTTTCGGACCCGGTGTGAGACCCTGGTCCACCGCTTGTTTATAGCCTACGTCCAGCCAGCCACAGTCGCGGATGGCAGTGTAGCCCGATAGCAGAGTTTCTTCCATTACTTTGGCCACGCGCAACACCCGGGTGCTTCGTGGTTCTGCCATGCCCCAGCGGCCCACCAAGTCGTAACCGAAGGATGTCAGGTGGTCGTGGCAGTCGATCAGGCCCGGAAGTAGCGTAAGGCCGGTTGTGTCAATAACCTGACAGTTTGGCGGCAACGCGACCTGCCTCTGGTTTCCCACGGCCTCGATACGGCCCTGGTCGTTGACCAAAACCGTGGCATTGAGCAGAGCCAGACCACCAGTGCCATTGATCAGGGTTCCGCCGGTAAGGGCTAGCATGGATACAGGCCTCGTGTCGGCGCTAGAGGGCCTGCCAGAAACGGCGGTCGTTCTCTCGGACGATCTTGCCGAAGCCCGGCGGGGCTAGGTGGACGGCGGCCACCGGTATACCTTCCCGTTCCAGCCGGTCCATCATCTCGCGGCGGGTGATCCGTGTCTGGACCGGATCGATATCGGCACGGGATACCCAATCCACATTCTCGATCTGAGCCGTGTTATGGAGCACATCACCCAGCACCAGGGCGTTCTCGCCCTGGGACGAGATCAAGAGGCTCATGTGGCCAGGGGTATGGCCCGGTGTTGCCAAGGTGGTGATCTCGCTCGTTATCCGGTGATCGTTCTCCATGAGGTTCAGCACGCCCAGGTCCTCAAGGGGCCAGACGCACTCCCGTGCGTTGGGGAACCTGTCTTCTATAAGGGCCGGGTCGTGGCAAGCTTCCCAGTCCTTGGCGCTGACGTAGTATTCAGCGTTGGGGAATGTGGGCGTATATTTGCCGTCGTTGGAAAGAAGGTTCCAACCGACGTGGTCGCGATGGGCGTGGGTCATTACCACCATATCCACGTTTTCAGGGCTGGTGTCGTGGGCCTTCATGTCGTTAAGCAATTCGCCCCAGGGTGTTTCGGGCGTGAGCTTGGGCCCAAGACCAGTGTCGACGGCGATGGTGTGGCCGTCTGACTTGATCAGGAAGCAGGCCAGATTGAAACTGACCCCGTGGTTGGCGTTAAGGTGCGCTTCCTGCCCCTTCCAGTCCTCTTCGGGGATTTCAGGGAAGAAATTACAGAGGTCGAACTCCAAGAGTCCGTCGGACAGTGATGTGATCTCCACGTCGCCGATGGTCAATTTGTTACTTGGCAATTCGACACTCCTGGTAACATATTTTTGTAGCCTGACCGGCAGATTATAAGCGGGGGCAACCGCAGAGGCAATCGACCGACAAAAGCCCCCTTGCGTGAGGCGGGATTTTGGTCACCCCCGGTGGTCAGCGACTATGCGGCCCTCTTTCAGAACTATCTGCAACTTCCGTACGTTCTCTATATCAGCCAAGGGGTTATCTGCCACAACGATTAGATCGGCAAGCTTGCCCGGTTCCACAGTGCCTAATTCCGAGCCCACGCCGCACATATCAGCGGCGTTTTTGGTGGCGGCGATCAGCGCCTGCCAGGGTGTGGCCCCGCACTTGACCCACAGGCCTAGTTCCAGTAATGCCGACTCATGCATGGGCGAAATGTCCGAACCCAGGGCCATCTTGACACCGGCGAACAACGCTTTTTGGAAGGAATTGCGATGCTCCTCAGCCGCCGCATCGGCCCGCACCACCAGGTCCGGCGCTAGCTGCTTGCGTGCGGCCCAGGCCTTCTCGTGTTCGGTGGTGGCCAGATTGGGCGAGAGTTGACTGATGCTGAGGGTGGGCACGTACCAGGTCCCGCTGCTGACGAAATCTGTGATGCAGTCTTCGTCGGTGATATAGGCGTGCTCAATGGTGTGGGCGCCCAACTTGATGGCCATCTTGACCGCTTCTGGGTTAGTAGCATGGGCCATGACTGGGAAATTGCGCTGGCGGCAGAGGGCGAAGGCGGTCTCGATCTCTTCGGGAAGCAGAAACGACTCTGTGTGCCGGTCCCAGCGTGGGCCCATGATACCGCCGGAAATGTTTAGCTTGATGTGGTCCACGTCGTGCTTTATCTGGTCGCGGATGGCCTCGGCGTAGCCGTAGGGGCCGTCGCACTCGCGGGCGTGGCCGGAAGTCAGGAAGTGCCCTCCGGTGGTGGTCAAGAAATTCCCGCAGGCAAAGACCCGGGGCCCGGCCGGTCCCGGCCCAGCAAAGGCCCGGCGCCAGGCGACATCCATGAAATTACTCGCTCCACCGCTACGCACGGCAGTTACACCCGCCTCGATCATTCCCCGTTGGAGGTTCTGGCCGAAGTCGGCGGTGATCTGAGCGACAGTTGTGCCCGCTGGAACCGGGTGCTGGGGGTGGATATGGCAGTCCCACAGTCCAGGCAGCAGGTAGGAACCTTCCAGGTCAATAATACGGTCATCGGACGTGCTGGCGGGCGAACCGCCGTCCCGAATCTCTAAGATGCAGCCGTCCTCGATGACCACCGTGGCTTGGGTCTTGAGGTCGGGGTTCACGCAGTCGATTACGTTACAGTTGGTCAATATCAGGCGCAAAGCTTTTGCTCCTACTTAAAGGTTACGCACCGGGCGGGGTCGGCCTCGACTAGTACTGGGGCTGGGTGCCCGGTGTGGATATAGTCGGCGAGTAGTTTGCCGGACATGGGCCCGCGTCCGAACCCGGAAGAAGCCAGCCCGGTTAGGACGAACAGGTTCTCGAACTGCGGCACCTTTCCGATGATCGGCTTCCCGTCCATGGAGAAGGGCATTATGCCGGCCCAGGTGCGGCTGATGGGAAGCCGGCCCACCATGGGAAACACCTCAGAAGCTTGGTCTCGGTTGACCTCGATGCCCGTCGCGTCGGGGGTGTAGTCATATCCGACCATCTGGCGGTCTCCACCGAATATGATTTCCCCGTTCCTGGTTTGACCTCCGTAGAGATGTCGAGTTATCCGGGTATCGCCCCAATGGGTTATCTCCGGAGGATAGTTGTCGTTGGGGGACTGCTGGCTCCAATCAAAGGGAGACTCCATGGAACCGCTTAAATGGAAGATGCTGGGCGGTACCGGCTCGGTTGCCCACATCTGGCCCTTGATAGGTACGATCGGAATGTCTATGCCCAGCATGTCACCGATGGGTCTGGACCACGCTCCCACCGCTAGGACCAGTGTTTTGGCCCTGAATTCTCCCTGGCTGGACCGTACCTTCCATGTACCATCTTGTTGCTGGGTCAGCGCCTGGACGTCGTGCTTGGCCTTGATGCCGGCGCCCAGGGCAACGGCGGCTTTTCCGAAGGCCACCGTGGCTTTGACGGGGTTGGCCCGGCCGCGTTTGGAAAGAAACATGAATCCTGCCAGAGACTCCGATGCCTCGGGTTCGATAGCGCGGGCTTCTCGGGTCGTTAGAAACTCGGCGTGGTAACCCTCCGACTGGAGCTGGAGCACCCGGTCCTGTACGAAATCCAACTGCTCGGCGGTGTGCACCGCCTGCAAGCCGCCCGGAGCATGGAATTCGATGTCGTACCCCATGTCCAGTTGGAGCGTCTTGAATATCTCGAAGCTGCCTGCGGTCAGGTACGACTGCAAGTCTGGGTTATTGCCCCAGCCCAGACCGCCCAGCCCTCCGGCATTAACCCCCGACGCCTCACTTGCGATCTCAGCCCGCTCCAACAGTGTCACCCGCTCGCTGAATTGCGCCAAGTGGAAGGCGGTGGCGACACCACAGATGCCGCCGCCGATTATCAGCACATCGGACTCATTAGAGGTGACCACGCTTGATTTCAAACCTCTCTATAAAAAGGTGAGCCAATCATATGCGGCGGCGTGTTGGCGGTCAATCAGCGGAACAGAACTCTTGGGCGCCAATTCCAAAGGGGCGGGTCAGAAACCCGCCCGGACTATGGGAAATCACGTTTGTGCCCGCCAATTTCTGGCGGGTAGGTCTTCCGATACTCATCGTCATGTCCGGATCAACCAGCATCGTGACTGAATGAAAGGTAGGCTGGAAACCTGCAACTACACCTGAATAATAAAAGGGGCGCCCCGAATTATCGGGACGCCCCTCTCTGCCCATCTAACATGTCCGAACGCTAAATAGCGGGCTCTGGGGTCAGGTCGCTAAGGTCTTTGACCTCGATGTTGGAGACCAGGACCGTTAGGTCGTCCAGGCGTCGGACCTCAAATTCCATGAAGTCGTCGTCCACGACCATGTATTTGGAGACTACTTCCCAGATCTCCTTCTTCATTTCCTCCAACTTCTCTGGGGCCAGCTCCAGCCGGTCCTGGATGAGCACCAGTTTGAGGCGCTGTTTGGCCGTGTCTTTGGACAGAACTTCCGTGGCTCGGTCCAATTCTTTGCCGCTGATATTGAAAAGCCAACGTAGTAGTTCACGCATGAGAGTAGGCCCTCCCACTCATGCCGACCATCCCTTTGAACTTCGAGAACAGGCCTGTCTTGGGTTCCATGTCCATCAACGGAATGTCCTCTCCGTCCACCCTGGCGGCTATCCTGAGGAACGCTCCGCCGGCGGATGATTTGGCGTTATGGACCACCGGGATACCCCGGTTTGCGGCCACGACCGTGTGCTCGTCGGCGGGCACCAAGCCGATGACTTCCACTGCCAACAGGCTTTCCACGTCTTTCTGGTCCATCATGTCGCCGCGCTTTACCATGTCCGCCGCGATACGGTTGATGATGAGCTTTGGCCTGTGGAGTCCCGAAGACTCCAGCAGACCGATGACCCTGTCGGCGTCCCGGATTGCCGAGACCTCGGGAGTTGTCACGATTATCGCCTCCTGTGCGGCGGCGGTGGCGTTCTTGAAGCCCTGCTCGATACCGGCTGGGCAGTCAATCAGTACATAATCGAACTCTTTTTCTAGTTCGGCACACATCTCGCGTAGCTGCTCTGGCTCGATACTGTTCTTATCCCGGGTCTGGGCCGCGGGGATAAGGAAGAGTTCGTAGTCATGTTTGTCGCTGATCATGGCCTGGTTCAGCTTGCAAGTTCCTTCGATGACATTCACCAGGTCGTATACGATGCGATTCTCCAGGCCCATGATGACGTCCAGGTTGCGGAGGCCGATGTCGGTGTCGACCACCACCACCCTGTGGCCGCGCATGGCCAGGCCGGTGCCGATGTTGGCGGTTGCGGTGGTCTTGCCCACCCCGCCCTTGCCCGACGTTATTACGATGGTCCTACCCGTCATAAGGTACTCCTTTGTTGTATCTCGCAAACCGGCCCGCGAATGGCGCTACGTGGATGGAACGACTCCGCACGTAGGCGATCATTGGACCGGAGGCAGACGAATTTGATTTGCGCTTTACCGAAGTAGGCGCAACGCCTAGGTATTTGCCTATCTCGAACCGAGCAGATGGAAGTTCTAGGGCGATGATTACGGCCTTGTTGTCACCGGCGGCCCCAGCGTGGACCCATCCCTTGAGAGAACCTAAAACAACTACGTCGCCGTCGGCCCTGATCTCTGCGCCCGGATTAACGTTCGCCAACACCACCACGTCGCCATGGTAGTGCAGGGACTCTCCGGATCGGAAAGTGGACTTGATGAAAAGCGCCTCAGTTATGTTCCGGTTGCGCGCCCCGTTCTTGTTATGTCTGGCCTTGAGGCTCTCGATGATCGATTTGACTGCACTTATGGACCCAGGGGAGGTTTCGTCTGTCGTCTCTTTCGTCGTTTCAGGCGTTGCCCCAGGGAGCATGATCTCGTTGTGGGCGGTTGGCTGGGCTGGAGTTTTGGCTGTTGATGCTGCCGGTTTGGCTTCTACCTGAAGGTCGCCGCTTTCCAGAGACTCGGGCGCAAACCAGAAGCGGGTCACCTTCAAGCCAGAGTTGGCCTCGATGATCGACTTGACCTGCGCTAGTTCTTCTCTAGCCAGCATCCGTTGGCCAACGTTGATGGTGATGTCGCCCTTGGACCACAAGCTGCTCTGCGTGGGTAGGTAGTCCCGCAGCTCCCTGGCCACCACGTCGAAGGGGGCATTCTCGTCAATAACAAAGGCCACGTCGGTACCCCTTGCAGTGACCTGCACTACGCCAGTCTTCAGCAAGGGGCCCTCGTGACCATGGAATGATTCCTAGATGACATTTCGCCCACCACCACTCTCACCTTACGTCACCAAGATTATTTCAGGCCGGGAGGCTCCTGCACAACGATTTCTTGGTTAGATTTTAAACAAAATTTAAGATTATGTCGAATAATGAGTCTACGGACCAGAAATAGAAAGGGATTCTAGGCATGAAAAGCAAGGCTTGCTGCCCAATTTACAGAGGCCAGGCCGAAATTGGGGCTAGTCTCGAGGTCTTCATTCTAAAGAGCGCTGTAGGCCGCCGAATTATCTTCCAAGCATCACCTTGGCAGACCCTTCGCTTCACTCAGGGTGACAGCTGCGGGACAAAGTGGCGTCCGAAAACTAGACCACGGGGAAACACGCGTTATCTACTGAGCTAGGATCCGGTACCGAAGGTCGAAAGGCGAATGTAGCGGGTCCTAATCCCTCGTCCCGAACAAAGCCACCGAGCAGGTGAACGATCCGGGGCGGCCTCCTAGGTTGTGGGTTAGACCCAGAGAGGGGTTTTTGAGCTGGCGTCCCTCGGCCTTGCCCTGGAGCTGTTTGTAGACCTCGTAGATCATGCGTATGCCGCTGGCCCCGATGGGATGGCCGAAGCACTTAAGGCCGCCGTCGGTGTTCACCGGCAACTCCCCCTCCAGACTGAAGGTGCCCGCCGCCACATCTTCGCTGGCGCGGCCCCGTAGGCTGAACCCCAGGTCCTCGTAGATGATCAGCTCCGTGATGGTGAAGCAGTCGTGGACCATGGCTAGGTCGATTTCCTGGCGCGGGTCGGAAATTCCAGCTTCCTGGTAGGCGGCCTGGCTGGCCCGCACTGACTCCGGGAAGTGGGTGAAGTCCCAGTCGTCGCGCACGATGCCGTAGGCGCCCACTGAAAGACCGATTCCCTTCACCAGGATGTAGTCGTCCCGAAAGGTCTTGGCTATCTCAGGGGTGGTTATGATCACGGCAGCCGCGCCGTCAGAGACGCCGCAGCAGTCGAATAACCCCAGCGGCCAGGCCACCATGGGCGCGTTGGCCACTTGTTTCGCACTGACCTCCCGCTGGAAGTGCGCCTTGGGGCTCATGGTCCCGTTGTGGTGGTTCTTGGAGGCGATCTGGGCCAAGGTCATCTTCCCCTCTTCATAAGGGATGTCGTACTGGTGGAAATAGCGGGTGGCGGCCAGGGCGAACTGAGAGGGCGGCGGAACCGGGGGGTTGACGTCGGCGCCGGCCGGTTCAGCCACAGCCAGACCCGAGAAACCCGAATCCTTGAGTTTTTCGACGCCTACGGCCAAAACGATGTCATAGATGCCCGCGGCCACGGCGTAGCAGGCGTTGCGGAAGGCGTCGGTAGCGGTGGCGCAGGCGTTCTCCACCCTGGTTATGGGGATATAGTCCAACTTCAGGGCCGCGGCCAGGGGCTGACCAGTCCGGAACGAGCCCACGGTGCCCAGCCAGGCGGCCTGGATATCCTTTCCCTCGATGCCCGCGTCTTCGAAGGCCTCGTAGGCGGCTTCAACGATCAGGTCGGAAGAACTGGAATCCCACCGCTCCCCAAACTTGCTGCAACCCATGCCGATGACGGCAACCCGATCCTTGATTCCGTTCATGACGTTCTCCTCTTTCCCTTCGCCTAAAAGCAATTATACCGCCTGGAATTTATGGGTCCTGGCGCTGGGGCACCGCCTTCCAGTAGTAATTGTGTATTCCGTTGACCACCCGCAGCTTCCGGAAACTCATCTCCACTTGAAGCCCGATCTGGACCTCCGTGACCTCCCGGTCGGTCATCATGCAGAGGACTCGGCCTCTCGGCTCAAAGTCCACCACGACCACCGCCAAGGGCGTGTCCACAGTCCCGGCCAGATAGTCCAGCGAATAGGTGAAGATCGTGCCCGGCTTGTCACTGAGTCTGATGGGGGTCGAGTCGTCCCTGGTTTGACACTCGACGCATACCCGTTGGGGCGGGTACTGGACATAGCCACACT
>UINC01002099.1_pt1 | contig 11698 bp, 7 predicted proteins | sample 5385821 | NCBI WGS metagenome assembly UINC01 (sample SAMEA4666929, study PRJEB26691) | marine metagenome | isolation source: Pacific Ocean | place: Pacific Ocean | collected 2011-10-13 | reverse complement strand
CGAATGACATGGACCGGCAACTACCGAACGGCATGGACAATCGCACAGCATATTTCCGCCCCGAAATCGAGTACTACCAAGTACCACTCATGCGCAACGAGGTCGAGCTCGAACGCCCCGTGAACCAACACACCGTGACCAAGCGATACGCAGAAGAGGCAGTGGCGTTCATTCGGGCGCATCGGAACGAACCGTTCTTTCTGTACCTTCCCCACACCATGCCGCACATGCCGCTATTCCGTTCCGGTGATTTCGAAGCGCACAGTTCAGCCGGCATCTACGGAGACGTCATCGAGGAAGTCGACTGGGCGGTGGGCCAGGTACTCGACGCGCTCGACCGTTTTGGTCTCTCGGAAAACACGCTCGTGGTCTTTACAAGTGACAACGGACCCTGGACCAGCTTTCAGACCCACGGCGGCTCAGCGGGACCTCTGCGCCACGGTAAAGGCACAACCTACGAGGGCGGAATGCGAGTGCCCGGCGTGTTCTGGTGGCCCGGAACCATCGAGCCGGGTGTCACGCAGGAAATTGGATCAGCGACCGACCTTTTCACCACCGCCATCACGCTCGCGGGCGGCACCATGCCGGAGGACCGGCCGATCGACGGGGTAGACCTCAGCGCGGTGCTCTTCGACACCGGTTCGAGCCCGCGGGAGGAAATGGCCTACTACCGGATGGGCGAGCTGTTCGCATTCCGGAAAGGCGCGCACAAAGTCCACTTTGTCACTGAAGGACGCTACGGTTTACCGCCCGAACGCACGGAACACGATCCACCCGTGATGTTCGACCTACGCGTCGACATCGGCGAACGCTACAACATCTCGGCCACGCAACCGGAAATCCTGGCTGCCGTCATCGCCGCCGCCGAGCGCTATCAGGACCGGATGACCGCGGCGGAACCACTGTTCGACCTGCGTGGCGAACGCTAGCAAGTTGTCGTTCCAACCATCCTAGCGCTTCGTCTACGGCGTCGCCGGGGGAATCTAGAACACGGCGATCGGGTTAAGTGGAGACCCAGTGCCTCCATCGACCGGAATCGGACCAGCGGTAATCATGAACTCCCAACGATTCTCGGCCACAGCGGTCTCGGCCAGCGCCTCAAGATCCATATTGTCGAAGATGTTCGACCCGAAACCAGCAATCAGCATCGTATGCACCGGTTGCCCAACCCCGTCGACCAGTGACGGCATCACATCGGTCGCCGCGTCGCTTCCGACAGCCGCCACACCTCTTTCCTTGATCCACGGCAGTACCGAGGCGTGCAGTCCGGCGCTGTTTCCAGAAACCTGCCAAGGACCGAGGGCCGCCCGGCGGGCCCACCGTCCAGTTCTGACGAAGATGATGTCGCCCGGCGAAACCGTGACCCCAGCCTGCTCTTCCCACGCCTCGATATCCTCGATGTAGATCGGCGTTTGCGGCTCTAGATAGTCCACTCCCTTGAGGCGCGCGAAATCGAGCAGGATTCCACGCGTCACGATGCCACTCTTCAGATTTTCGATACCCAGCTTCCCGCAACCTGACAGACTGCTCTCGGAAGGATCGGTGTCGTTGTACAACCTGTCATTCCACAGGAAGTGGCAAAGCGCATCCATGTGACTGACGCCGTAGCCGTGATAGGTGAACTCGTAGGTGTCGCTACGCAGGGAACGCCCCATTGTGTGGTTAAACGCAGCGTCGGGATTGTCCGGAAATTCACCCGGTATCGGATTGTGTGCGAGCGACACGGTGATGCCGCGACGGACCAGTGCCGCTGCCGCCAGGGTCTTCTCAGGAGTGATCAAATTCATCGTACCGAGTTCGTCGTCAGCACCCCACCGACCCCAATTATTAATCTCCTGAAACATCGCGTCGAATTCTTCGACATTGCGCGGTCTCCGCGGTTCTTGTGTGTCTACGATCGACGCGCACCCGACGGCTAAAACGACGGCCGTGACAAACCACGCGATAGACGTTCTGAACTGAAGTCTCATGGTTCTGCTCCCCACTTCTGCACTAATGATCGCCGCAGCATTATGCCCACACCTCAACGTACACCTCCAGCGCCCCTCACTCATCTACGTTTGAACGGTAGACAAAGACCGTCTGCCGATCGACGCCCAGACACGCCGGCATGCTATCACCGCAACCTGCTACCTCGGCGGCGCTCTTATAGGCTTGACACCAGGGGTGCCGATCGATGTACGCCGTCAAGGAACCGAAGCGTTTGACCGTCACGTATAATTCCCGAATGTTTTATTCAACCCGACTGAGAGGCTCGGACCGCCGCACACAGCCCCATGCTGTGGGCGCGATAGCCGTTACATCGGTATTGCTTGGATTCCTGGTGCTTTCGAGTCCTGTCACGCTTCGTGCGCAGCACTGGCCGTCGTTCCGGGGAGCGGAGGCGACATCGACCGCGAGCAACGACCCCCGCCTTCCGTTGACCTGGAGCACGACGGAAAACGTTGTCTGGAAGACGCCGATCGATGGTCTCGGCTGGTCATCTCCCGTCATCTGGGGCAACCGTATTTTTCTGACCACGGTAGTCAGCGAGGGCGAGAGTCAGGAACCGCGCATGGGACTTTACTTCCCCTTCGGTTCCCCGGAAACGACTGACGACGGGAGGTTCCCAGATCCGAAGCCCGGCGAACTAATGGAGCGCGAAGCGGACATCCACCACTGGTGGGTCTACGCCCTGGATTTCGAGACCGGCCAAGTCGCCTGGTCCACCGAGGTGAACCAGGGAGAGCCACAATTCGACCGCCACCTCAAGAACACGTTTGCCTCCTCGACTCCGGTGACGGACGGCGAACGGGTCTATGCCTACTTCGGCAATGTCGGGGTTTTCGCGCTCGACATGGATGGTGCCCTTGCCTGGGAAACGCGATTCGAGGCGACGGACACCCGTCTGGGTTGGGGCCCCGCCGCCTCACCCGTGTTGCATGACGGCACGCTGTTCGTCGTCAATGACAACGATGAACAGTCGTTCGTGTCGGCGCTCGACGCGAGGACCGGCAACGAACGCTGGCGCGCCAACCGCGACGAAGGCACGAACTGGTCAACACCATTCGTGTGGCAGCACGATGACCGCACGGAATTGATCACAGCGGGGAGTGACCAGGTACGCTCCTACGATCTCGACGGGAACGAGCTCTGGCATTTCCGCGGCCTGAACACAATTTCGATCCCCCAGCCGTTCAGTGCAAACGGACTCCTCTACATCACGTCCGGCTATGTTGGTGATCCGACGAAACCGGTGTTCGCTATTCGACCGGGTGCTACCGGGGACATTACTCTCCAGGACGGACAGCGGAGCAATAACTCGATCGTCTGGTACCAAGACAACGCCGGGCCATATCACCCAACACCGCTGGTCTACGACGATTACTACTTCACGCTGCTGGACCGCGGGTTCTACACCGTGCACGACGCCCATACAGGCGAGGAGTTGTATTTCACCGAACAACAGGTTCTGAACCAAGAGGTTCGCCGGCGCGTCGCCCGCGGCGCTGGGGGCTTTACCTCGTCCCCGTGGACGTACAACGACAAGATTTTCGTACTCAGCGAGGACGGCGACACCTACGTCATCGATCCAACCAATGACTTCAATGTCGTAGCCACCAACTCGCTAGAAGAGGTCGCCATGTCGAGCCCGGCGATGGCCCAAGGAAGTCTCTTCATACGCACTCGTTCTCACGTGTGGCGACTGAGCAACCAGGCCAGGTAAATAGAGTCGCTGTGTCCCCATCCAATGTGACGCCAGGGCACTTGGTCAATTCCACCCTCCTGCGAGACCGTTGTTTCATCGCCGGTGAGTGGCGAGCAGCCCGGAACCGACGTACCTTTCCTGTGTCTAACCCGGCCAACGGCCGCGTGGTGGGGCTAGTGCCAGACTGCACAGCCAACGACGTACTTGAGGCTATCGATGCGGCGAACGCGGTATTGCCGGACTGGCGCGATCAGACCGCGGCCTCGCGTGGGGCGATCCTGCAGACCTGGGCGAACCTCATATACGAGCACCAAGCGGACTTGGCTCGTCTCATGACCCTGGAACAAGGCAAGCCGCTAGCAGAAGCCAGCGGTGAAGTGGCCTACGCCGCCCAGTTCATCGAGTGGTTCGCCGAGGAAGGGAAGCGGGCCTATGGAGACGTCATCCCGGCTCCGAAACGCGGGCAGCACATCATCGTGCTCAGACAGCCGATCGGGGTCACCGCCGCAATCACTCCCTGGAACTTTCCGGCCGCAATGATCACTCGGAAGGCCGGCGCCGCGCTGGCAGCTGGTTGTCCGATGATCGTCAAACCAGCCGAAGCAACACCGTTAACAGCGCTCGCGCTAGCACAGCTCGGCGCGCAGGCCGGACTGCCCGCTGGAGTGTTCAGCGTTGTGACTGGGCTGGATGCGGAAACTATCGGCCGGACGCTAACCAATAGCCCGGTCGTCCGGGCACTGAGTTTTACCGGCTCGACCGCGGTCGGTCGGAAACTGATGGCGCAATGCGCCACGCACGTAACGAAGCTTTCACTCGAGCTGGGTGGCAATGCTCCGTTCATCGTCTTCGAGGATGCCGACCTCGACGCCGCTGTCACAGGTGCGATGGCATCGAAGTTCCGGAACACCGGCCAAACCTGCGTGTGCGTGAATCGCTTTCTGGTGCAGGATGCGGTGCATGACGTCTTCGTGGCGAAACTGCGTGAGGCCATGATCAAACTCACTGTAGGAAACGGGCTCGACGATGGTGTCGATCAGACCGCGTTGATCGATGCCCAAGCTCTCCGGAAGGTGGAGGCCCACGTAGCGGACGCCCTAGCGAACGGCGCCACCCTCGAGTTGGGCGGTGAAGCTCATCCACTGGGCGGCACCTACTACCAGCCCACCTTGCTCACTGGGATAGAGCCGGGCATGCTATGCACTCGGGAAGAAACGTTTGGCCCCGTCTCGGCTGTCATGCGATTCGCCACCGAGGAGGAAGTGATCGAACAGGCGAACAACACCGAGTACGGCCTGGCCGCCTACTTCTACAGCCAAAACGTCGACCGAATCTGGCGAGTCGCTGAGCAACTGGAAACCGGCATCGTCGGTGTAAACGAAGGCATCATTTCGACGCCGGTCGCTCCCTTCGGTGGCGTCAAGGCCTCTGGTATAGGACGCGAAGGTTCGCGCCACGGGCTCGACGAGTACACCGAACTCAAATATCTCTGCATGGGGGCGGCGTCGGGGCATGATTCGTGAGCGACGTGGCAGTAGGACCACGATGGGTCGAGCGGATTCGTCGATACCAGCTGACGGATGTGCCCAAGCCCGAAAATATCAGAAACGCCGAGCCTGATCGCTTTTTTCGGCTCCACGAGCGTCCGCGCTCAGCGGACGCCACACACGACGACTAGCGAACCGGGATCGTCACGCTGCGGACAATGGTGACGGCGTCGTCGTCGACGAATGTCAAGTCGACCTGGATCCGGGCCTCTCGGCCTTCGTTCGGAAGTGTGTACCAGACCTCGTAGTCGATGGACATCTCGGTTCCGGTTTCAACTCGGTTATTGTGCGGCGCCGTATCGAACTCGTAGTGCTCGACCAACCCAGGCGGTGGCACGACGACGATGTCGGCGGTGGTCTGACGGAGAACCAGTGTCTGGCCTACGACCGCCACGGCGGTCTGGTCGTCGGGTGCACGGATAACAGCGCTGAAAGAGGTTCTCCAGTCGTACTCCAACACAGCGCCGTTTAGTTCGTAGGTCACGCCGCTCGACGGGGTGGCCGACAGCGACGTAGGGACCGCAACGACTTCGAGCGGGGCACTCGCGACTGTTGTGGGCATGATGAATGCTGGCCTGTCACACGCCGACAACGCCAGCGCGGCGACGAACACCATCCGCCCACGGCTCCCGGTGAATGCACTCCGGCAGAGAAGGATCATGGCGCAACCTGAACATCGACGGTCGAGGTCGTTAGACCCGCGGGCGTATCGAACGACGCGGTCAGCGTCACCAACGCCTCCTGTCCCCCATTAGGGAGGAGATACCAGAGATCAAACTCCACAACGGCCTCACCGCCCGACTCGATACGATTGGCTTGGGGGCGTGGGGTGAAGCGAAATCGTTCGTCATCCGACGCAGCCGGGGCGACGACAATTCCACTCGTCGCTTGCTGCACATTAACCGCCAGGATCGCGATGTCCACCGGGGTCGCGTTCTCAGGCAAATTCATGATCAGGGCAAACGACGTTTTCCACGGCAGGTCAAACGTACTTCCGCCGACTGTTACCGTCACGCCGGTGGAAGGCACTGCTACCAGGGGGTCCGGCGCTACCGACAACTCCACCCGTTGGTACGAAGTCGGGGCAGTCGGGGCCCCTTCTTCGCAACCGGTCACCGAGAGGACGGCGATCAGCGCTAGGGCGCGTTGGGTTCTCCCAAACATCCTCACTCCTTTCGAAGCAGCAGCAACCAGCCCACCACCTTCAAAACGAGACGTGCACGCCGGCTCGAAATAAACGGCCTAGCGCCGGATAGCCGAGCACGTCTTGATAGACCTCGTTGGTCAAATTCTCACCGACGACAGACAGCATCACACGGTCGGTCACCGCGAACCGCCCGGCGGCGTCCCATCGGATATAGCTCTCGACAACATCCAATCCAAGCGCCTGAGTAAAAACATCGATACCGGGTTCCCGCTCGCCAACGTATCGCATAGCGGCACTGGCAGAGAATGGGCCGACCTGCACGTCACCCGTGAACGTCGCCTGGTGTTTGGGGACTTGCGGCAACGACTGGCCAGCCTTGATGCGGTCGGTGCCGGTCGTTACCTCGGATTCCGTGAAGGTATAAACACCGCGCAACTCAACCTGAGAAATGGGCCGAATTGAAGCGGTCGCTTCAAGCCCGTGTGCCCAACTGCGTGGAAGGTTAATGTAGCCGGTTCGTAAGTCGAGCAACGTAGTGGTGAATGGGTCTCGAAGACCATCGTTCACGTCCCGTAGATACTGTCCTCGCTCGAACAAGGTGAGCTGCTGAAACGCATCGATCGTCCGAAGAGCCGGTATATCCACCGAACCCAACACCACGAGATCGCTGTAGACGTGGCGGAACCCAGTGAAATCGACCTGCGCCCGTGCACCCCAGGCTCTCCCTATCCCACCGTCAGCAGTTTTGCTTTTTGCCTGCACGAGGTCGACATTACCTTGTCGGTCCAGCGTTGCACCGAACCGTTGCTCAAGAGTGGGAGTCCCGATCCCATAACCGGCACTAGCGTGGACGACCCAACCTCGACCAAGTCCGTAGGTCAGAGACCCGCGCGGCTGGGCAAAGAAGTCGTATGGGCCGTTCTTAACGAATCTCCCTCCCGCGGTGACCGACAAATTCTCAAACACCTGTATCCGGTCCTGCCCGTAACCGGCCAAACTGAGACGCTGCTGGTCGAACCGGGCGCTGGTGCCGAAACGACCGCCTTCCACCTCAACAGTGCCGCCGCCCGTAATCACGTGGAACTCATCGATTGGGTGGGTGTACTCGTAAGTAAGGCGGGCCTCTTGGGTGTCGTTACGCAGGCCCACACCGAGCGGCGTGTCCAGAATCTCGAAACGGAGCCCCGGTTCAGCAGACGATTGCAGCCGTGCCGCGCCAGAGTCGAGGGGATTCAACGAGTGACGGGTGGTTTGTGATGCAACCAACCGAAACTCATGCGACGGCCGCGCAGCGCTCTGCCCGAGACGCAGCGTGGCTCCCACCAGCCACCGGTCCCCCTCCTCACGAGCGTCGAGATCGGGTCGCACGAACAGGGTGGGGCCAGGGAGTCCAACCGTACTCGTCTCGCCACGAAACATGAGCTGGGCCGACATATTGTCCCGGACCAGACCTACGGTGCCACCGACCACCGTCTGTACGTAGGCACTGTTCGGCTGCTCGTTGTCCATTTCGAGGTTTCGAGCCCCGACCGCCCAGTCGTAGTCACCCAAGCCCCCGCTCGCCATCGCACTTACCTGCCGCCACTCGAGCTGCCCGGCTTCGACGTCGAACGCAACCCGAGGCGTGCCCGCATCGGTCAGGAAGTGAGCAGCCCCGGTCAGACCTTCACCGCGGGCACTCAGCGGTGCGCCCCGGATCACCTCGAGCACCGCGGGTTGTCCCGGCGCGTTCAAATGAAACCGAGAGGGCAGGTCATTCAACAACCGTCCGTCCGTCAACAGGAACCGGTCACCGGTTTCAACGCCTCGAACCCGAACGGTGGTCGGCTGCCCGACGCCGCCTGCACGGGTCACCGTAACGCCGGGCGCGTACTCGAGCAGCCTCAAGAGCGGCACCTGACCACGTTCGACCACGGAACCGGCCACAGTGGCCCCCGCCTGCCCGGGGCTCGCCTCGAGCAAGGGACTCGCCCGCCAGTCCTCACCCTCGAGGTCCTCGGGGGACAGCATCGTCATGTCGCGTCGAATCGTGATGTAGGCAACTGCGGTGATTGGAGCGGCGGGTTCTACAACGAACGGGGGACGGTCGATGGTCACCACGTAAGGCCCAGGGACAAGCCCTTCAAATCGAAACTCGCCGTCGGCATCGGTGCGAACGGTGAACTCCCGGCTCTCACCCGTTGCGATAATGACGGCGTCCGGCACCATCTCGCCCGTCGCGGTCCGGACAGTGCCAACGAGGGTGCCGACTGCCTGTTGAGCATGCAGCGCGACGGTGCCAACCGAGCAACACAATGCAACTAACGCAATCCGACAGCACATTGCACGATGCTCCAGCGCGCGATCAAAGACTGCACGATTTCCGTCACTAGTACCCAACCCCTCCATCAAGCTTCCATAACAACGACCCACGACAGACACCACGGGCAGACGCTGCCTCCCGGGTCTCGTAATCCACGTCCATTCCATTCCAGACTGATAACGTGATCGCCACGGCGAACCGGTGCCCCCGGCCCGTGTCGGGAATTGCACACGGTCACGCGAACGCGGGCGGGTCACTCTCGGTGTGGAGCCCAAAACTGCACGGACCGGCGCCGAGACCCCATTATCGCCCAATCTTGAGGCGGTGACATGCCAGAAACGGTTTCGACGGTTTTCACTCCCATCGCCGCGGTCCGCCGGTCGACGAGACACTATAATCGCGACGTCCTCGTTTTGCGACCGGCAAGGAGAAGGTAAATGCACACGGGCCAGCAGCCTCGGAAACTCGTTTCGATTGTGCGGTTGGTCGCGTTCGTCACCGCCGTGACGACCGGATTGCTGTCTGAGGCCCAAGTGCCAGACGGCGAATGGCACGCCTTCGGCCGCGACGAAGCTAACACCAAGTACTCACCGCTGGACCAAATCACGGCGGACAACTTCGGCGACTTGGAGATCGCCTGGCGTTGGACCTCCCTCTCCCGGGCAGCCGTCGAGGAAAACGAACGGATCCGCCCCAGCGCGTTCAAGTCCTCGCCCCTCATGGCCGACGGGCTCGTCTACGTCAGCACCGCCCTGGGGCAAGCGGCAGCCCTCGACGCTGGCACCGGCGAGCCGGTGTGGACCTACGACCCGCGCATCTACGACGACATGGAACGACCACCCAACATGGGCTGGCATCATCGCGGACTGTCTTACTGGAAGGATGACCAGAGCGACGACGCCCGCATCTTCATGTCGAATCACGACCTGAAGCTCGTGGCACTGAACGCCCGCACGGGCGCCAGGTATCCAGGATTCGGCGAGAATGGATACGTTGATCTGACACAAGGTTACGGGCGTGCGATCGACGCCTCCCGCATGACCTACTCGTCGCCCGTCGCTGTCGCTGGGGACACCATCATCACGGGTAGCATCGTGCAGGACACCAACATCAGGCTGCGTGAAGCCTCCCCTGGGGACGTGCGTGCCTACGACGCACGGACTGGCGAGATGAAGTGGATCTTCCACACTATTCCGCAAGGCGACGAATTCGGTGTCGACTCCTGGCAGAACGAATCGTGGCGCTACAGCGGGCACACCAATGTATGGTCGTACATGGCAGTCGATGAAGAGCTCGGTCTCGTTTTCTTACCGACCGGGACTCCGTCCAATGACTGGTATGGTGGGATGCGCCCCGGTAACAACCTGTTCGCGGAAAGCATCGTGGCCGTCGACATCGAGACGGGACAACGGGTTTGGCACTTCCAGGCGATTCACCACGGGCTCTGGGACTGGGACTTCCCGACCGGACCCAACCTACTCGACATCACCGTCGACGGTCGCGAGGTCAAGGCCATTGCGCAAGTCAGTAAACAGGCCTTCACCTATGTGCTCGACCGGGCGACTGGCGAACCAATTTGGCCGATCGAGGAACGTCCGGTGCCGCAGGGTAATGTACCGGGGGAGTGGTACTCTCCCACGCAACCATTTCCCACCAAGCCCCCGCCGTTTGACCGGCAGGGAATCAGCATTGACGACGTAATCGATTTCACGCCTGAGCTACGGACCGAAGCCCTCGAAATCATCAACAGCCGCGCCAGGTTCGGACCGATATTCTCGCCGCCAGTCCTCCGTGGCGACGAGAAGCCCTATATCCAGGTTCCGGGTGCCGGAGGGGGCGCAAACTGGCAGGGCTCGGCGGTCGACGTGGAGACCGGTCAGCTGTTCGTATCGTCATCGAGCACAGTGATCGTCGTAGAGGTGATTGAGTATCCGGCACCGGCAACCATCGGATACTTCACCGATCCCTGGGGCGTCGGCCTATCAGGCCCGCAGGGGTTGCCGCTGTTCAAACCGCCCTACAAGCGGGTCACCTCGCTCGACCTGACCACCGGCAATCTGGCCTGGATGGAACCACACGGAGACGGTCCGAGAAACCATCCGGCACTCGCCGCCCTGAACCTGCCGCCGCTGGGCGGCGGGGGCGGCATTAGTTCAGGGCCGCTAGTGACCCCCACGCTGTTGATCATGAATCATGGCGGACGCGACTATGACGATATCGCCGCCAGCTCGCGTACCATCAGTGCCTACGACAAAAGCACTGGAAACCATCTCGGTGCGCTGGACCTGCCTGGCGTCCCGGGAGGCAACCCGGTGACGTATCTGCACAACGGCAAACAGTACTTGGTCGTGGCCCTCGGGAGCGGGGACAGCGCCGAATTGTTGGCCCTTACACTGCCCTAGGAATAGAGAGGCACCGTCCGGTGGCACGACGGGCGTGCACGGTACCACTCAAAAAAATCATGGCAGATAGAATCGGTATCAGAGACCTCGACGGTCAGAGTATCGTCGCGCTCGTATCGGGCGGCCTTGACAGCGTGACCTTCACACGATGGGCCCACGACCACGGCGTCACCGTCCATGGTTGCACCGCAAATCTCGGCCAGCCCGATGAAGCAAACATTGGTGACATTGAAACGCGAATGACCCAGGCAGGCGCTGCCACGGTCACGTTGGTCGACGGACGGGAAGACCTCGCGCGAGCGGGCGTGCTACTGCTGATCTGCGGCGGCAGCTACGAAGGCGGCTACCTCAACACCACCGGAATCGCCCGGGCAGTAACGACCCGAAAAGCGCTCCCGGTCCTCAAGACCCACGGCATCAACGTGCTGTCGCACGGCGCTACTGGTCGCGGCAACGACCAGGCTCGCTTCCAACTCTACGCAAACATGCTCGACCCGACGATCAGGGTCTATGCGCCATGGCGAGACCCGGAGTTTCTGGCGCAATTCCCCGGACGCTCGGAGATGATCGACTATTGCGAATCCAAAGCCATACCCGTCAGGGCCACGCGCG
>UINC01002097.1_pt1 | contig 11699 bp, 10 predicted proteins | sample 5385821 | NCBI WGS metagenome assembly UINC01 (sample SAMEA4666929, study PRJEB26691) | marine metagenome | isolation source: Pacific Ocean | place: Pacific Ocean | collected 2011-10-13 | reverse complement strand
ATGTTGTTAGTTAATGGCGTCGGGATGTTTTGCATACCATATATAGATGAGACTGCATAGTCTCAGTACTTGCCATAATTTAAGAAACTGGCATACTATATGTTGACATGCTTTAATATCCGGGATACAATATCTTGACCGTAAAGATGGGAGGTGTTTCTATGGAAGCCTATTGCGTGAAGTGCAGAAGCAAACGCGAGATTAAGAACCCCGAGAAGATCACCATGAAGAACGGGAAGCCGGCCACTCAGGGTACGTGCCCGTCTTGTGGCACGAAGGTATTTCGCATCGGGGCCGCTTAACAGCGGCCCTCGGCTTTTCTTCTACTCTGATTGCGGGTGGTACACTAGCGGCCCGATTTTCTGTGTCTAGCCGCTAGTCACCATCTAACCGTCAGGATATGGCTGTTGCAGCCACCCTGCATGTCGTGTAGGGGAGTGTGGTTTGGGTGGCTCGCAACAGTTACGCCAGGTTCAGTGTAGCATTTGGTTCGCGTGGGCCTCGATTAGGGCCTTTGTAGCAGGATGTTGGCTTACGAAACACCAGTAGCCTAAAGGCGTATTCCTGTTAGGCTCTAGCCTTGCGCCTTTAAGCTGGGATACGAAAAATCGCATTGTGGCCGAGGGACCCTCCCCTTCGGCCACGTTTTTGTCTCTTCTCTAGTTTCACCCTCATTTTCCTCTCGTCTGGCGCCCAAGGCCATCTGTTGCCATTCTCTGTGCTATCATGGCGGCGCGCGTCGAATGGCACATTTTCAAACGTGTTTGGTGCTATCTTACGTACCGATAACAAGCCTAACGAGAGGTTAATATGACACAGCCTGCAAGCTGGCGAGACCTTCTAGAGCAAAATACGCCCGAATTCATGAAGATAGTGGGCAGCGTTCAGGATGCAGCCCTACCCGACGGGGCACTCTCACACAAAACCAAGACGCTTATGACCATGCTTTGTGACGCTCTCCTCGGCCATGACGGAGGTGTGGCCACCATCGCCAACCGAGCCAGGGCGGCCGGCGCATCAGAGGAAGAAATCGCCGAAACAGTCGGCGTAGCGTTCCTAATGGGTGGGTTACCAGCGCTGGTCACCGCCTCCAACGCCTTCAAGAAACAGGGTTAGCTGGTACTCGTCTCAGGCATGGTTCACTCGGAAATTCTGAGGTGGTTGTAATGGCTCAGGCCGAACCCATCGTGTTCTTCAACGGCGAACTGAAGCCCGAGTCCCAGGTGGGTATCTCGATCAGAGACCGTGGCTACCTTTATGGTGACGCGGTATTTGACGCCGCCCGTACTTTCAATGGGACTCCTTTTCGGCTTCCGGATCACGTCCACCGATTGTACGACTCGTTGCGCTACCTGCGCATCGACCCAGGCATGGAGCCACCTCAAATGGAAGATTGGTCGCGTCAGGTGGTGGAGCACAATTACAAGCTTCTGCCGCCGGGCCAGGACATGTGGGTCATGCAGCGCATCAGCCGTGGCATCGAACCCATCCTGCCCGGCGACGAGATGCGGGCCACTGTGTTGATCGAGACCCACCCCATCCCTTTTGCCCGGCGAGCCTCTTTGTATAGGGACGGTGCGGACATCTTCACGCCCTCCGTGCCCCGGATACCACCCCGGTTCATCAGCCCAAGAGCCAAGACGCACAACTATCTGAACCTTATACTGGGTGACTTGGAAGCCCAGACCAGCGACCCTAACGCCTGGTCCGTACTGTTGGACGAGGCCGGCAACCTGACCGAGGGCCGTGGCTCCAACATCTTCCTGGTCAAGGATGGGATCGTGGCCACTCCCAAAGGGCAGTTCGTGCTAGAAGGCATCACCAGGGGCGTAGCCATGAACCTGGCCAGCGGCCTGGACATTGCAGTCGAAGAAAGGGACCTGGACTTGTACGACGCTTACACCGCCGATGAAGCCTTCTTGACCTCTACCAGCCTCTGTATCTGCCCCATTTCTTCGGTAAACGGCACACCCGTCTCAGGCGGCAAGGCGCCTGGCGTAGTTACCCGCAGGCTGATGGATGCCTTCAGCGATCTGGCCGGCATGGACTTCGAAGGGCAGTACCTGGCCCATCTAGAATGATTCGTCAACTGAAAACGACTACCACACGAGAGGAAAGAACCATGTCCGACCAAATCGCCAACATCACCGGCTCATCCGCCGAGAAACTGGCCGGGGGGTTTGGATTTACCGAAGGCCCCCTGTGGCACCCAGACGGCCACTGGCTCTTCGTCGACATCCAGAAACTGCAGATTCACAAGATGTCCACCAGGGGCCAGTTGGAGACGTTCCGGGACCCCAGCTTCGGCACCAACGGCATGACCTTCGACAAGCAGGGCAATCTGGTGATCTGCGAGAGCGACAACCGCCAGATCATGCGCCTCCAGGCCGACGGCTCCTATACGGCCATCGCCACCCGCGTGGACGGCAAGCGCCTGAACCGACCCAACGACATAGTCGGCCGTTCCGACGGGACACTGTATTTCACCGACCCGGGCGGACGCCTCAGTGAGGAAGAGAAGGAGTTGGATTATAGCGGCGTTCACCTGATCGCGCCCAACGGCACCAACTCGGTGGGCACGACCGAGACCGAATACCCCAATGGCCTAGCGTTCTCCCCCGATGAGAAGATTCTGTACGTGGCAATCACCCGCCGGGACGCAGGCTGCCTGGACGAGAAAGAGAAGCATCAGATGTGCGAGCATCAGCTGATCCGGGCCTTTGATGTGGCCGCAGACGGCAGCCTGAGCAACAACCGGGTCTTCGCCACCATGTATTCCGCCGATGACGGCGTTCCCGACGGCATGAAGGTGGACGTAGAGGGCAATATCTATTGCACCGGGTCAGAGGGCTGCTGGATTTTCGACGCTTCGGGCAAGCACCTGGGTATCATCAAGCTACCAGAGATACCCGCCAACTGTGCATGGGGCGGACCGGACAACCGCACTATGCTGTTTACTGCCCGCACTTCAGTCTTCAGCCAGCGGATGAAGATTCCCGGCACAACCATCCCAAGAGATTAAAGGGCCCGCATGCCCAGTTATGACGCTATAGTGATCGGCGCCGGCGGCATGGGAAGCGCCGCCGTCTTCCATCTGGCCAGGCGCGGATTGAAAGTCCTGGGGCTCGAACAGTACGACATCTCCCACGAGATGGGGTCGTCCCACGGCTATTCAAGAATGATCCGCTACACCCTCCAGGAACATCCGTCCTACGTCCCGCTGGTGCGCCGGGCCTACGAGTTGTGGCACGAGTTGGAGGACGCCGCAGGGGAGAAACTAGTGGTCACCACCGGCTCGGTCCGGGCCGGGCTTCCAGATAGCCCCTTTTTCCAGAATGCCAAGGAGTCATGCGACCTGCACAACATTCCCTATGAAATTCTGGCGGCAGCCGAGATAAACAAACGGTTTCCCGGCTACCGGTTCCCAGAAGGGATATCTTCGATTTACCAGGCCGACGGCGGATTCCTACTGCCCGAGAAATGCATCGTGAATCACGTCCGAGCGGCTGAGGCAGCGGGAGCCGCGGTCCATACACAAGAGACAGTGCTCGATTGGGAACCGCAGGGAGGTGGAGTTCAGGTCCGCAGCGACCGAGACACCTACACCGCCGATAGGTTGGTGGTCACGGCCGGGGCTTGGGCCGCCAAACTGGTACCCGAAGTGGCCGCCTACGCGGTTCCCGAGCGTCAGGTGATGGCCTGGTTTCAGCCAGAGCGCCCTGAGTTGTTCACTCCCGAGGTCTTTCCGGTCTTTGGAATCCTGACTGAAAAGGGACGCTACTACGGTTTTCCAAGCTACACTGTCCCCGGTTTCAAGATCGGCCGCTCCCACCACCTGCAACAGAAGGTGGATCCGGACCTGATGGACCGTGAGGTGCACTCCGAGGACGAAAAAGTCTTGCGTCAGGCCGTCGACCAGTACTTTCCACTGGCCGCAGGGCGCCTGATGGATCGGAAGACCTGCATCTTCACCAATACCCCAGACGAGCACTTCATGATGGGCGTGCTTAACGGCCATCCTCAGGTGTCGGTTGCCGCCGGTTTCTCGGGTCACGGATTCAAATTCGCCAGTGTCATCGGTGAGATAATGGCCGACTTAGCCCAGAATGGTGAAACTGGCCACGACATCAGTCTTTTCCGCCTGGACCGGTTCAATGCCTAGCTAGGCAAAGACATCGCCCGACCAGGAGCACCCTGCTTGGAGTAATTAAAAGCCGGTGATATCCTGGCTTTGCCCCAGCGGATTTAATGGGGCGTGACCGGCCAGGAAATTTGGCCAGCAACTTTGAAGGATGCGGCTTTCGACCGAGCCGCTTTGAAAAATGCAACATCTGACCATTCACGAACCCCCCGACAGGAAGCTGGATCGGCTGGTGATAGTATTCAGCGGCTGGGCGGACGCGGCAGAGGGCGCGACCAGCGCCGTGAAATTCATGCAACGGAAGCTTCAAGCCAAGAAATTCGCTGAGATCGACCCCGAGGAATTCTATGATTTCTCCCAGACTCGGCCTCATTCGTCGCGCACCCGGGACGGGAAACGCAGGATCCACTGGCCAGGCAACGAGTTCTCCTACCTACCGGGCGCCAACCTCGAATCTGGGATAATGGTGTTTTCCGGCGTTGAGCCCAACTTGAAGTGGCGCACCTTCTCCAAAACCGTGGCAAAGGTGGCCCGGGATCACGGCGTCGAGTCTGTGATCCACATCGGAGCGTTGCTGGACGCGGTGCCGCACACTCGCCCAGTCAAGCTCAGCGGCACCGCCAGCGAGCCTAAGCTTAGCGAATTCCTGGAGAGCCAGGGGATAAGGTCTTCCAATTACCAAGGCCCCACCGGGATAAGCTCGGCAGTGATGGACGCCTGTATCAATGAAGGGATGCAGTACACCTCCATCTGGGGCCACACCTCCCACTACCTGCAGGCGGCACCCAACCACCGGGTTGGCTCCACCCTTTTGGATATACTCATCAAGCTACTGGAGTTGCCCTTAGACCTGACTGAACTGTATTCCGCGGCCGACATCTTCAATGAAGAGGTTGCCAAGGCCGTGGAAAAGGATGACCAGATCAGCTCTTATGTCACGAAGCTGGAAGGCCAGTACGACGAAGCAGTCGCCGCCATCGAGATTCCGGACCCGGCAGAGTTGGTCCGTGACCTGGAGCAATTCCTCAGGGGCGAACAACGCCGCCCACCCACCGAACCCTCGGCCTAGCTACAAGTTTTAGCTCCAGCCCTTTCCAAGCTGCTCCGAGCCAACCAGGCAGGTAACCTCTTTACATGCGGCCCTCACACCCATAGCGGTTGAAGAATTCACCAATCGTTAATACCAACCTATTGACTTGCGAAACCTGATAGTTTATATCTAACTAGCCGATATATAGCGAGACTCGTCGCTCTTTCGCGACCATACCGATTAACAAACGGTACGATTTTCGCCACGTAGTCGGTAACAAGTCCTAAAGTATCAATTTGCTCCGGAGTTCAATGATGGGCCCCAGGGGCAATGTTCGAACATAATCCCAGACGCAAACAAATTGGAGGTTAGTCAACTTTGAATCAATGGTTTAGAAACCCCAAGATTATGATCCTTGGCCCTCTGGCTCTCTTGCTATCGGTTATCTTGGCTTGCGGCTCATCTGCCACCGCGATACCCGCGCCAGCCGCCCAGGCGCCATCAGCTAAAGCGACAGCGGCCCCTGTGGCCACTCAGGCGCCCGCGGCGCCCGCTAAGCCTTCAGGCACGCTTGTCGTCGGCCAGAAAGAGCTTGGACCCTACGTAGGCAACCCCAAATTGATTGGCAACCCCCAGATCTTCCTGAACAGCGCCATACCAATCACCGAAACTCTGGGGATGTATAACTTCGACAACGGCCTTGTCGGTCCCATGTTGGCTAAAAGCTGGGATGTCTCCGCCGACGGGCAGGTGTGGACCTACAAAATCCGCGACGATGTAGAGTTCCACAAGGGCTTCGGCAAGATGACGGTTGAAGACGTGGTCTTCTCGCACCGTCAGGTCGCCGACAGCACCAAACACGCCAGGTCCGCCAATGCGAAGGAGATGTACTTCGCGGAAAACGGTAGCCAGACGACCCCGGATAATTTCACTTGGGTGGTCGATACTGGCGTACCCTTCTCGGAGATTCCGATCTTGGAGCTGATGGGAACTCCTAGGGCGGTCGCCGCATGGGTCGTCAGTAAGAAGCAATGGGACCAAGAAGGTGAAGACGTAGCCAACTTCGAAACCGCCGCCACCGGTCCTTGGGAGATTGCAGAATCAGAAACCGGTTCGTTCTGGCGGATGACGGCCGTAGAGAACCATTGGCGCCAGACCCCGACATTCGCCGAATTGCTGTTCATGGAGATTCCTGAAGAGTCTGCCAGAATAGCTGGATTCAAGACTGGCAACTTGGACACCTTTGTCATGGCTCTCGATACCATCTCTGAGGTAGAAAATGTTCCAGGCGCCGACCTAATGGCGGTCCCTAACGCCGTTCAGGCAGGCCTGAACTTCTACGGGCAACTGTATGTGCCTGCCAGGGATGGCGGCGGGGAAGCTTGGCCGGCCTATAACCCTGAAAACGCATGGGTGTCCCCGAACAGTGACATCAATTCCCCTGAGTGGGCCACGGCCAGGAAGGTTCGCTTGGCAATGTCAATCGCGATTGATCGCCAGGCGATCATCGACAACCTGCTTCTGGGTTTCGGACACGCACTCACCCTCAAAGACTGGATGGGCCATGAAGACCGCCTACCCTCTGCTGACGATACTTGGCCTTACGACCCAGAGCGGGCCAAGAGCCTCCTCGCTGAAGCGGGTTACCCGGACGGTTTTTCGGTAACCTTGACGCCTGCTATTCGTGGAGCGCCCTCCGAGGTGGAGGCCTGTGAGGCGATTGCCCAGTACTGGGATGCCATCGGGCTTGATGTTGACTTCCAGAACGTTCCTTATGGGACCTATCGCCCGACGGCGGTAGCGCGCACCTATCAAGGAGCCTCGTGCCATAACGTAGGAGCGCGGTTGTCCCCGATCCAAGGAATGGCCAGCTTCCTAAATAGCGGTAACTTCAGTTGGGGTTCTGAGCACCCCATAACTGAAGACTTAATTCCCAGGGCTCAACAATCCGTTAAAAGAGCCGAATGGGAAGCTCTAGAGGACGAAATCGCTGATTTCTATATCAATGAGGTCTTCGGTGAGACAGGTCTGTATGTGGTCGACAACGTATGGCCGGTTGGCCCGAACATCGCCCCTTGGGGTGATTTCGTCAAACAAGGCGACCTCCGGCAGATCAACGGGTTCGAGTACATAACACCCCGTTAAGGCTCGATCCTAGTGTAAATACCATCGCCACCCGATATGGGGCGAGAGAGAGTCGAATAGCTCTCGGCCCATATCGGGTGAGCAGCCCCCTTCACCTCAACACAGTGCCTGGCGGCGCCTCTGCTCCAGGACAATTGGGACAACTCCCCTGAAATCGGACAGTTTTGACGCCCTAGAGACCCCCAAACGTCAGCCTCACCCCCTGCTCACAACTTTTAGCTCGCCGCTAGCTATTGACTTGGCAAAGCCGATAGTATATATCTAGTTAGCCGTTCGGGAATGGGTACAACGTCGGCTTTTCTTATGTGGGCGATACCGGATACGAATCTCGCCGGAGGAAACACCGGCAGAGTTATATATAGGCATCTACAACGGGTTCACCAAGCCAGCGGCGGCTTGCTATAGCGAGGCTCATACCGACGTCCCAGTCAGTTGCTCCAGTGGCAGTTTGACAGCGTCTTCAACGAGAGCGGTTTGTACGTCTTCGACAACTCATGGCCAATCGGATCAAAACTCGCCGCTTGGGGTGATTTCGTCAACCAGGACAGCCTCCGGCGGATTAACGGGTTTAAGTTCACCAAATCCGGGTAAACCTGTTAACATTACGGAATCACTAAATACGGTCTTGGGTGATCCAGGCGGCGCTCTCCAGCGTATAAATATCTAAGGGGTTCCATACCAGGTGCAATACTCTTACGACAGGAATCTAGGAGAAAAATTAGGTCCATACCTTTTTCCTGTCGGGCGCACTGTGGCCGGGATCATTCTCGGTGTAGTCCTGAGCATGGTTGGGATAACAATCGCCTGGTCCTTGTATATATTTTTCGGTGGTCATTCGATCGAGACATGGCTGGCTTCCCTGTTCTTCGGGGCAGGGCTCGGTTCGGGAATAGCCGCATTCGTCGCATGGCTACACCTCGATCGCGAAACCAGTCTGGTCTTAGGCTTGACGGCATTAATCGTTGTAGGAGCCGGAATCGCCGGCGCATGGGGTGGCTATGAATACGGATCGCATCAAGAGGTGGAATGTTGCGCCATGCCAACAGTGTCTCCGGTCTATTACACGGCTCTAGGATCAGCAGTAGTTGCAAACGTCGCGGGCCTGGCGTTCGCGACAAGCCGAGCGTTCTTAACCAGAAAAAGGCACACTCAGTTTCCCAATGCGATGCACTGACGGTTAGATAATATGCAGAAATATTTGGTACGCCGGTTCATTCTCGGCCTTGTGACCTTGCTTTCGGTTTCTCTGATCATCTTCATAATGAGCAGAGTATCGGGAGACCCAAGGCACATCTATCTGGACGATTATTCTACACAGGAAGACTGGGACCGAATGGGCGAGGTTCTGGGCTTGGACAAGCCCTACTACCAGCAGTATGGAATCTTCATTTCAGGTGCCGTCCGAGGCGACTTCGGGATATCTGTCAGAGAGGGCCGCCCAGTCACGGCAGTCGTGTTCGAGCGAGCCCCAGCAACATTCCAGTTGGGTGCTGTAGCTTTCGCTCTATCGCTGTTGGTAGGAGTGCCGCTAGGAATCTTATCGGCGGTGAAACGAGGCTCACCTGCAGATGCGTTCGGGAAATTTGTCGCCCTTATCGGACAGTCCGCCCCGCCCTTTTGGTTGGGTATCATGATAATGTTCTTCTTCGCGGTGAAACTGGGCTGGGTCCCACCATACGGCAAACAGGAATGGAACAGCATCATCCTCCCTGCTGTGACATTGGGATGGTACTACGCCGCCGCCAATCTGCGGCTAGTGCGTTCAGCGATGCTAGATGTGTTGGACTCGGAGTACATCAAGCTGGCACGGGCCAAGGGTGTCAACTCCAGGACCATCATCTTGAAGCACGCATTTAGGAACGCACTGATCCCGCCGCTGACTTTCGCCGGAGTAACCTTGGGCGCTCTGGTTACCGGTTCCCTGGTCGTTGAAACGGTGTTCGCATGGCCTGGGCTAGGCAGACTGGCCATCGAGGCCTTGTTCGCCTTCGATTACCCCCTGCTTCAGGGAGTGGTGATCACCTTCACACTGATGTACATTACGGCAGCATTTTTGGTAGATGTTCTCTACGCTTATGTTGACCCCCGAATCCGGTACGCTTAGCCGGTGCGCTCAGGAGCAAGGAATGGCAGCAGATCTTAGCGGAATAATCATTGCACCACCTACGCGGAGAGCACGAGCAGCCGGGGTTTATCGAACGCTGAGGCGCTGGCCCGTGATTCCGGTCTTCCTTTTGGGGCTGGTCATATTCGCTGGCCTTTTCGCGCCAATTCTCGCGCCCCACGACCCTGAAATGGGTGAACTTCGCGAACGCAATATCCCACCGGCTTGGTCCGCAGGGGAAAAGTCGCTTAAGACCGTTGTTGAGAGAATGACGATCAGCGACAGGACGACCAGCGTCACTTTGAGCGACGCTCAGGAAATCGATTCCAGCATTCAGGTCGGAGACCAGCTTGAGGTCTACTCCAGGCCGGGTGGGAGCACCAAGTTCCTGCTGGGCACCGACCACTTGGGCCGGGACGTCCTCTCTAGAGTGATTTACGGGGCTAGAATCTCGCTATTAGTGTCCATCGTCACCTTGGCGGTGGGCGGTTCTATCGGCGTAACGATGGGACTGGCAGCAGGCTGGTACGGCGGAGTTGTTGATGAGTTCCTTATGCGTCTCGTCGATATCAAGTTAGCCATTCCGTTGATTCTCATTGCTCTTGTGTTGGTGATAACGCTGGGTCAATCGCTTTGGATAATCGTTACCGTACTCTGTTTATTTATATGGCCAAGATTCGCCCGCCAAGTAAGGGGCGAAGTGCTGCAATTGAAGCACATGGACTATGTGGCTCTGGCCAAGGTTTCTGGGGCTTCAACAGCCCGGATACTGTTCATACACATTTTCCCCGGCACCATTAACACCTTGATCGTGGTGGCGACCCTTCAAGTCGGTATCGTGATTCTGCTGGAATCGACCCTCAGCTTCCTAGGGGCCGGAGTCCCGCCGCCCACGCCGGCTTGGGGTTCAATGGTTGCCGACGGACGCGACAAGTTGGCCGGCGGCGTCTGGTGGATATCCACCTTCCCCGGGGTTGCGATCATGATTACCGTTATGTCGTTGAACCTGTTCGGCGACTGGCTCCGAGACACTCTGGACCCGCGATTACGGCAACTGGAGTGACCGGAAGATCCTGACGTGAATAACGCAGCAAAAGTAAGGGACACGAGTATTTAATGGCCACCATAGATGAGCGAATAAACACGGAGACTGTGCTGGCGGTCGAAGACCTGAGGACGTACTTCACGACCAGGTGGGGGACAGTTAAGGCCGTTGACGGGATCTCCTTCGACCTACGCCGGGGCGAAACCTTGGGCATCGTCGGCGAGTCTGGCTGCGGCAAGTCCGTGACCATGCTCTCCCTGATGCGGTTGATTCCCATTCCGCCGGGACGCATCGTCTCGGGGTCTATAGTCCTAGACGGTGAGGATATCCTCCCCATCTCCGAGCAAGAGATGGCCCAGATCAGGGGGAGCAAGATCGCCCTGATCATTCAGGATCCAATGACCTCTCTAAATCCGGTTTTCTCCATAGGAAGCCAGGTTGAAGAGGCCATCGAGATTCACCAGGACATCCCAAAACCCACGATCATGGAGAAAGCCCTCGAGGTACTGCGGAGGGTGAACATACCCGCCGCTGAGACCCGGGCCAAGGACTATCCCCATCAGATGAGCGGCGGAATGCGTCAAAGGGTTGTGGGAGCCATCGGCATATCATGCCAGCCCCAGGTGCTGATCGCTGACGAACCAACCACGTCCTTGGACGTGACCATTCAAGCCCAATACCTGAAATTGTTGAAAGACATTCAGAAGGACTCTGACCTTTCGATCATCTTCATAACCCACGACTTCGGCATTGTCGCCAAGATGTGCGACCGTGTCGCAGTGATGTACGCCGGGCGTATCGTGGAGCACGGCAGTGTTCGCGATATCTTTAACAACCCGTCTCACCCCTACACCGAGGCTCTCTTAGCCTCAGTGCCCAAGATGGACCGGGATGTTGACCGGTTGTTTTCGATCGAGGGCCAGCCCCCTCCCCTTCACGACTTGCCAGTCGGTTGCTCCTTCGCAGACCGTTGCCCAGTAGTGATGGACAAGTGCCGGGAGGAATATCCCGATATCAAAACCATATCTGATGGCCATATCTCAGCATGTTGGCGGATTGAATGACCACTTTAGAATCGACAACTCCACTTACCCCCACGGGCCAGGTAATCCTCGAAGCCGTAAACCTAAAGAAACACTTCCCTGTTACCAAGGGACTGTTGATCTCCAAGATCACCGGCTACATCAAGGCAGTGGACGACATCTCCTTCGAACTCCGAGCGGGTGAGACCCTG